>PJEL010003160.1_pt1 | contig 14372 bp, 9 predicted proteins | sample 1853271 | NCBI WGS metagenome assembly PJEL01 (sample SAMN08108733, study PRJNA415343) | Invertebrate metagenome, whole genome shotgun sequencing project. | host: Globobulimina | place: Sweden: Gullmar Fjord | collected 2015-08 | reverse complement strand
TGCGAGCCTAGCAGAAGAGTTACGCTTATCAATCTATCACTAGAAATAAGGTGTTAATATAACGACTAGACATTAAAACCATAGTGCATATCACTCAATAAAAGTTAGTAAAAATGTTAAAAAATCCAAAAAGCACAACTTTAACTATGCCAACATAGCTAATAATTTCCTTTCTTATTAACTGTACTTAGAATTAAGTGCTGTTAGTCATAACATCTACCTCAATCGCTTTAACCAGTAAAAATTCCTATAGCAGTGACAAAAAGTAACCACTTATTAACCTAGATTAGCTGATTTATACTATTAAACGATTTAAAAAATAAGTTTTCTTCGGAAGAAACATCATCAACAAACTTCTTGTCAATTTTAATCGGCTTTGATGAGACAAGTGCTGAAGAGGCGTTCTCAAACTCACCAATAATTTTAGCTTTTCACCTTGTAAAAAACATGTAAACAAAGGGATTGATAATCAAAAAAAACTTGATTACAATCAGTGACATTTACTAACTTCTATCCGCTGCTATAATGGTATATAGTAATATTTTAAATTTCCTATTATCGCCATTCACGGATGAGGGTCTATGACGTTTCCAGCTAAATCGAAGCAACTATTATTGTTAAATACTGATTTAGAACATTTAGCTGTATTAGAGCAGCTGCTCTGCAACGGCACCTCATACACAATCATCATTGCTTCGAAAGTAAAAGATGCAATACAAATATTAAAAAGCCAACAAATTGACTTCGTCATTAGCAACATTCATCTTGATGGCTTCGATGGTTGGCGTCTTGCAAGAATGATTCGCTCTGGCGTACTTAAATGCTCAGCAGAAACCCCCTTTGTTATCGTCGCAAATACCTGGTGCGAACATATAGCAAATGCAACCGCAAGAGAGTTTGGTATCAATCGATTGGTTCCTTATCAGGAACACGATAAACTTTTAGAGATTGTTAATGAAAATCAACTTTCCACTCTTGAGGATATGGCAAAAACTTCAATTTTAGTGATAGAAGATAACCCCGACACACGCCATTTAGTCGAAAGAATTTTAACAAGTCGCTTTACTATTGATACTGCTGTAGATGGCGAATCTGGTCTGAACTTATGGCGGCAAAATCATTACGCATTAGTGCTTCTCGATGTCATGTTACCTGGGCTATCAGGAAACCAAGTGCTTGACCACATAATGCAAGAAAATCCTGCGCAGTCTGTAGTGATAATGACCGCAAATCATACCGTAGAGTTAGCTGAAGAATTAATGTTAAACGGGGCAGCTGATTTTGTTACTAAGCCCTTTCGCGCTGAACAATTAAGGCGAGTATGTGAAACAGCAACACGCCGTGAAGACTTTATGATCAGTAATGAGCAGTTTGCGAATAAAGTTAAATCCTTGCAGCAAAGTCAAACAGAATATAAGCAGATACTCGGCGCGCACCAATTATTGTTAGACCAGTTAGGTAGTGTGGTTATTGAGATTGATACCAATGGCCGAATCACCTTTCTCAATAAAGCTTGGGAAAAGCTTACCGGTTTTAAAATAGACCATTCCATTCAATTGCCACTTACCGACTTTATTGAACCTGCTGAATTTTCAAATCTAAATACTGGTGAGCAATTACAGCCTATTTTAACTGGACAAGTAAATTCGCTGCACTTTGAATTTCAATTAAAAAATAAGGCAAATGATGACCTTTGGGTCGAAGCACGCTTAGAACTAACGCTATGCAATGACAATAAAAGCTATAGTATTTCCGGTACCATCGATGACATTAGCTCACGTAAAAAAGCTCAACGTGATTTAGAGTATTTGGCCATGCATGATGGTCTAACGGGTCTATTCAATCGTCATTATTTCGAAATTGAATTAAGCCAATACGCAGCCACAGCAATGAGAGGCAACGGTCCACATGCATTACTTTATTTAGACTTAGATCATTTTAAAGTCATTAACGATACCGCAGGCCATCATCATGGTGACAGTGTATTAAGAAATATTTCGACATTAATTAGCAATAGGCTACGCAAAGCTGATTTTTTTGCTCGTATAGGCGGCGATGAATTTGCCTTACTATTACCAAATACCAATCAAAGCATTGCCTTAAAACTTGCCGACGGCATTTGTAAGTTATTGGATGAATACCACTGTAAAGTAGATAACGAAGTATTTAAGGTTAACTGCTCTATCGGTATTTCAGAAGTTAATGGTGCAGAAAAAAATGCTGAAGAGTACATGAAACAAGCTGATATCGCACTTTACGCAGCGAAAAAACAAGGTCGTAATATGGCGCATATTTATGATCAGGAAGATATTCACAGTAAGGAACTACAAGCAAGTCTTGAGTGGGTAAGAAAATTACACCAAGCAGTAGCTGATGACAATTTAGTTATTTATTTTCAACCCGTTGTTGAAATATCCACTCGAAAAATCGCCTATTATGAAGCGCTAGTAAGGCTAGAATTGGACGGAAAAATTGTCCCGCCAGGTGATTTTATCCCCGCGCTAGAACGTGAAGGAGGCATGAAGCTATTAGATAGACAAGTCATTGCTAAAGCCATAAAGCATTTAGCTGAGCACCCTGAATTACATAAAGTCGCTATTAACTTATCCGCGCAAGGCTTTAGTGATGAAAAGTTAGTTCCTATCATTCAAGAAGCCATTACAAGTAATGAAGTGGCCGCCGAACGTATTATTTTTGAATTAACAGAAAGTGCCAGTTTAAGTAATATCGGTGAAACCAAGAAAATTATTTCTCGTATCGGTGAGCTTGGATGTGAATTCTCTATTGATGACTTTGGTACCGGTTTTAGCACCTTCGATTATTTAAAACAGATTCCCGCCCAATCGGTAAAAATTGACGGCTCATTTGTCGTTGATTTAGCGTCAAATAGTGTTGACCTTGCCTTAGTGAAGGCCATATATGAAGTAGCGTCAGCACTTGGTAAAAAAACCGTTGCAGAATTTGTCGAAAATGAAGCGACTCTAGTAATACTTGAAAGTATTGGCGTTACCTACGCACAAGGTTATCACTTAGGTAAACCTACACCGATTGAAGATTGTTTTATCTCGGGGCATAGCCCTATAAGTAACTCAAAGAGTTAATTTAAATCATACAAGCAGACTGAGTTTATTCCTACACTTTAGCTCCTGCTGGCATTCGCCAGTTTAGCTAAAAAAGGAAAAATTATGACTCAGTCATTATCACATACAAGTAATTTACTTGAACAATCAACCCCCGATGATACTTGGGACAATGCCGACCTCATCATTGCCTATTTAAAGTTACTGAAAGTAGACTATATTTTTGGTGTACCTGGTGGTGCTATAGAACCACTTTATAATGCTATCGCCAGAAATCAAAAAACAAACGGCCCGAAAATAATTGTTGCCAGGCACGAGTCAGGGGCGGCATTTATGGCCGAAGGTTATGCAAGAGAAACCGGAAAACTCGGTGTTTGCTGCGCCACCACAGGGCCTGGCACCACTAATTTACTGACAGGTGTTGCATCAGCTTACGCTGATAATGTACCTATGTTAGTAATTACAGCACAAACTCCTTTACCAAAGTTTGGCAAAAATGCTTTGCAAGAATCATCCTGTACGGCAATAGATACTGTCGGAATTTTCCGTTACTGCACAACCTACAACACACTTGTATCCCACAGTGAACAAATTAACACTAAGTTAGTCGCGGCAATAATGTCTGCATTTCGACTGCCAAACGGCCCCTCTCATCTTAGTATCCCATCAGATATTTTACGACAGAAAGCCTCTGAACTTCCTGCTTTAAATCCTAGCCAGCTAGTCAATAATGTTACTTTCACTGACAACATCGCAATTTCAACCCTAGTCGATATGCTCAGTAACTCGCAACGTATTGCATTATTCCTCGGTCGAGATTGTGGTAAAGCAATAAAGGCGATTATTGAATTTGCAGAGTTAACCAATGCCGCCATCACAACCGGGCCAGCAGCAAAACGCTGGGTAGACTGCTTTCACCCGCAATATTATGGCGTATTTGGTTTCGCCGGTCATGAAAGTGCTGAGAATGCGCTGCTAGATGACGCCGTTGACACTATTGTAGCCATAGGTGCACAAATATCAGAGTTAGGTACTAATGGTTGGAGTGAAAGCTTGCTAAGTAAAAAGTTAGTTCATATCGATGAAATTCAGGAGCACTTTTCACGAACACCAATGGCTAAACATCATCTTTGCGGTGATTTACAAGTTATTTTCCAGCAACTAAACAATGATATAAAACAAGGAATTAAATGGGGGAAAACCTGGAAGTCTCCAATGAGCTCCAAGCAACATTTTCTCGAAAAAAAAGCGATTTGTGGCCCACAAATCAAACTGAATTTACCGACAAGTTGCTACTCAGATGCGCTGCCACTAAAACCGCAACGTGTTGTGACTGAGTTTGCTAAGCATATTCCTGCAGAGTATCGACTGCATTTCGATGCTGGCAATATATGGGCCTGGTTTACTCACTACCATCACAGTAGTAATACTCTTGGCCATTATCATATTGCCATGGGTTTCGGCTCCATGGGCTGGGCCATTGGTGCTGCAGTCGGCAACTGCATCGGCAGTGGCAAACCCAGCGTTTGCTTCACGGGTGATGGTAGCTACCTTATGGCTGGTCAGGAAATAACCGTGGCACTACAGCATAATTTACCTGTCGTTTATGTGGTATTCAACGATAGTGCTCTTGGTATGGTTAAACATGGTCAAAAACTCGGCGGTGCCGAACAAATCGGTTATGCGCTACCAATTATTAATTATGCAAAAATAGCGGATGCTATGGGGATTGAAGGCATTCAAGTCAGAACAATTGATGAATTAATGGCCATTGATTGGCAGCGTCTAGGTGATAAAAAAGGCCCAACTATGATTGACTTAACTATTGATCCGAGCGAAGTTCCGCCAATGGGGCAACGTGTAAAAGGCTTAGCCAATCAATCAGCAACTCCAGGAGGATAAAATATGTCCCATTCAAATAAAGTAAACAAACCAAACTATCAATCAGGGATCTGGTTTGAAGAGCCTGAGCAAAACAACCCCTTTGCCGCCAAGAGCAGTTATTGCTATGGCTATAATGTCTATCAAGATATTTTACCAAAAGCCAGTTTAAGTACGTATTGGTACTTACTCTTTGTTGGAGAACGTCCGAGTGCCGTGCAGGAGAAATTACTAGAAAAAGTAGCCATCGCTATTGCCAACCCAGGTATGCGTGACGAGAGTATTCGTGCCGCAATGAATGCAGGTGTTGGAGGCTCAACAGCCGCAGCATCACTTATTGCCGCAATTGGTGTCGGCGCTGGTCAATATGGCGGAGCAAGAGAGATATTTACACTTGTTGAGCAATGGCACAGCTTGGGCTGTAATTTAAAGGCTTGGGAAAATTATCTAATGAATCCAAACCAGGATTATAGTCGCATTGATATTTGGTCAAAGTATGAACATGCCCCCGGATTCGAACCTAATGGAGAAACTTGCCCTGCAACCATCTTAAAATCTTTTGAGCATTTGGCCGCGATTACTCCCAATGGCGCTACTGCTTGGCTGAAAAAAAATCGCTTGCAACTAGAACAACGGGTCACTTACCCATTAAGCATGACAGGGGTTATCGCCAGCGCTATGTTCGATTTAGGACTAACGGCAAAGCAAGCTGAAATGTTGTTTTTAATTTTACGCTTACCTGGCGCGGCAATACATGCCTTAGAACAAGAGCAATTAGGCTGGAAGAAATTTCCATTCTTTGGCAAGAATACCGTATTAACCGATGATCCGGGTTCAATGGGTACACCAAGCGCAAAGGGAGTAGAGTTATGAGCCACCACATAAAGTTAAAACACGAAGACACCATTATTACTCGAATGGGCAAAGGTTTTTTAGGTGAACGAGTCGTTTATCGAGGTAAAGATTTACACCACCAACTCAAGGATAGTCAATGGCTTGAATTATTTGCTTTTGGTATTACCGGTCGAGAATTTACCGAAAATGAACTAAAACTACTTAACTTTATTTGGGTGAGTACCAGTTATCCCGATAAAGCTATTTGGCCCAATCACATCACCGCGCTTGCTGCATCATCGCGCAGTACACCTCCTTTAGCACTAAGTATTGGCATGGCTGTATGTGAGGCTTCTATTTATGGTGGAAAACCTTTTAAAGTCGGTATTGATTTCTTTTTACGAGCAGCAAGTGCGGTTAAAAATGATGAGAAATTAGAAAGCTTTATCGAACATGAAATATCGCAACATAAAGTGATATACGGTTATGGCAGACCCCTGGCTAGCTCTGATGAGCGCATTCCCCACGTAATTAATTTTGCACGAGAGCTAGGGATAGGTGCAGGAATACATACCAGGATAGCATTAGAAACAGCACAATATATGAAGAAAACAAAAGGCCTCAGTATGAATGCCGCAGCCATTTATTGTGCATTATGTGCTGATTTAGGTTTTAGTCCTGATGAATTCCATCAATTTATGACTCCATGTTTTTTTGCCGGTATGCCACCATGTTTTATTGAGGCAAAAGAAAACCCTGAGGGGAGTTTTTTACCTATTCGTTGCGACCGAGTTACATACACTGGCGTTGCTAAAAGGGAGTGGAAGTAACACTGCGGAATATTTTAATTGTAAACGATGACTAAAAATAACTGACGAAAAAAGGGATTAGAAAGCTATAGCTCAACTTCACTTTATATTGATAATGTTGATGTTATAGCTTTCGACTCTCTGTGCTTTTATCTTGTTTTTCTTCTTATTACTTTGTATTAGAGACAACTTTAGTATCACAAAAAAATCGTCAAAAAGTTTTGCTAATCGCTAGATAAACACTACGTTCAGCTTGTGGTAAATCATTTGGTATATTGATTTGGCCTGCAGTAATATTTGCTGAACTAGGCTCCCTAATATCATCATCAAATAAATTCACGACACTAAATTCAATAGCTACACCATTTGTCGGAAACTTATAGTTCGCCATGATGTTAACTAACGTATAATCATCTAATTCGGCACGGACATCGCCTGGTACTCTTGAACGGTTTGCAATATAGTTTATTTGACTATTTAGCTTTAAGCGCTCGCTTATTTGCCATTCAGCCCGAACATACGCCTGTAAGCTAGGATGCTCACCTACGTTACTATTAACAATATCATCTTCAGCTTTTACATACGCAAGGTTACTATGAAAAACTAAGTTTTCTTGGTAGTGATAAGTTAGCCGGGCCTCAAAACCACTTCCTGTTCTCTCGCCCTGATTTTGTGCTGTTGCAGTGCCGTTATTAGAATTTTGTACAAAAGTAATTAAGTCTTCAATCTGATATTTATAAATATTAAAGTCTATTGAAAGCTCAGGTGAATACCGATAATTAAATGCTAACTCTATAGTATCAATATTTTCAGGGGTTAACTCAGGATTTCCTAACGCTACGGGGTTATTTAAGGTCAATAACTCGGCAAATGAAGGTGATCTAAATGCTCGACCATATAAAAACTTCGTTGTGAGATTCAAACTTGTCGACCACACTAGGGCAAGCCTAGGATTGGTTGCTGAGCCAATATCGGTATAATCATCGAATCGCCCGCCAGCAGTTAGCTCCCAGTCACGTGCCAACTGCATTACTCCTTGGATATACACAAAATAACTTTCTCTGCCTGCTTCAGGCATAAAAACTTCATCAGTATCAGAAACATCTTCAATACCATTTGGTCGAGGACTAAAGTCTGCATAAAAGTTTTTACTTTCTGTCACTTGATAAAGATTTTGTCGTTCATAGCCCGTACCGAAGATTATTTCCGTACTATCAAACCCAGTATACCTAGTATTTACTTCAATATGAGTTGTCTCTTCTTTCCAACCTGGATTGCCAATCAAGCCGTCAGGGAAGCTGCCAGAAAAAGCTCCTTTTGGAAATAAAATCAAATCTTCTTCAATCTCTTGGCTAGAGCCATAATAGCTAATTTTACTGCTGACAAATAAGTGCTCTGTAATGGCTTGCTCTTTTAAAGCAATATTCACTATTTTTTTAACACTACCAAATCGGCCATTGGTATCTAAAACTTCAGTTGGTCCTTGTCCACTGCCAACATCACCTCTATCTTGAAAACCAAGATCAACATTAAATAAACCATTTTCTGCAGAAAGCCATATATCAAGTGCATCAAAGCCAACATTTAAATAGCCTGGAGCTAAGGACACTGGTGCAGCAGCATCAATTTTAAATGCTTGATCTATTGCACTTTGTGCATCGGCATCAATCATGCCATCGTAACCATCACTGCCTAGATATTCAAAGTTTGCCGCCAACTTCCACGCGCCGAGCTCAAATTGACCGTTGAACCAAGTATTAACAGTATTAAAGCTGCCAATTTTAGCACCAGCCTCATTGGCACGGTTTTTATCAGCCTTTTTAGTAATAATATTAATAACGCCAGAAAAAGCATCAGCGCCATAAAGCGCAGAGCCAGGGCCACGAATAATTTCAATTCGCTCAATAGCATGAATAGGATATTCACCCCAAACAGTATGATTATCTCCGCGAACAACACTTTTAGTTGAAGTGCCATTAACCATAAATAATGTTTGTGGCGTGAAGGTGGTTGAAATACCGCGGAACCAAAATTCAGGAGCCATATTCTGACCACTTTTTGAAACATGTAAACCAGGTACGGTATCCAATACTTCAGACAAATTTCTTGCCCCCATATTACGGATATCTTCAGCGGTAATTACCGAGGCAACAGAAGGCGCTTTTTCAATCAGCTTCTTACTACCAGTGGCCAACGAAATAAATTCTTCATCACCGTAAAAGTCAGTTAATGACTCTTCAAAGTCAGCAAAATCATTATTATCAGCAAAAGCATCTAGTGGGCTGCTCAACAAGGCTAAAACAACTAAAGCATTGAGAACTCTGCGGGCCAATAGCATGTAAACCACCTTTGATTATTTTTATTAATAAATGCACTTGCAAAAATTATTATTATTAAGTGTAGTAAACCATCAATATTATTCAATATAAATATTTGTTTTAAATAAATATTATACATTAATCTATTGGAATAATAACCTTGACTGTCGTACCAACATTTAATTCACTTTCTATCGTTAACTCACCTAACATAAGTGCGCAGAATTTTTGCGTAATTGCCATACCTAAACCGGTACCTTCAAACTTACGTGTTTGACTACCATCAATTTGGGTAAATTTATCAAATATAAATTCTAGTTTGTCTTTCGGGATACCAACACCGGTATCAGCAATCGATATATAGAGAAACTTACTATCATTATAAATGGTAAATGTAATACGCCCATTAGCGGTAAATTTACAAGCATTACTCAACAAATTCAGTAAAATTTGCATTACTTTTTGACGATCTAAATTAAAAAGTTTCTGCTCTACGCTATTCTCTATCAACAATTGATTTTCATTAGCATCAGCCATAGGTTTTATGGTTTCAATAGTTTCATTTACTAAATGTTGAATATCAACAGACTTGATATTCAAATCCATTTTACCCGCTTCTATTTTCGCTAAATCTAGTATGTTATTAATCAATGCGAGTAAAACATGGGCACTACGAATGCTCTTATTTAAATCTTCAGCTTGCACTGTCATACACTCAAGTTCGAGATCTTCACGCACTAAATCAGTGTAACCAATGATAGCTTGCAGTGGTGTACGTAATTCGTGACTAATATTGGCTAAAAATTCTGATTTTAATCGACTAGCGGTCAATGCGGCATCTCGCGCAACAATAAGCTCTTTTGTCCGAAACGCAACTTCCGACTCTAAATTGTCTCGATTTTTTTCTAGCGCCAAATTTTGACTACCTAATGTCGTCATCATTTGATTATAAATACCGGCCATTTGCTGAACTTCCGATGGTCCGCAAACATCAGCATTAGTGTAATGGCCAGAATCCCTTGCTTGTGCCATGGTTTGAGATAGCCGCAGTAAAGGTGTGGTTAAACGATTTAAAACCAGCAGCATCAACAGGGACAGCAATAATGACAGAACGCCTGCAATAACAATATTATTAATAATAATTGCACGCTGAATAGCGTGAAGTGCTTGTTTGTTGTACTCCAGCAAAACATAACCTAAAATTTGTTCTGTTCGAGCTGACTCATCCGGCTCAATGGTCTCCAAATCATCAACTTCTTCTAGATATTTCACTGGCGCAAAAAAGGTCCATGTCAGTTCTGTTTCACGATAAAGCTGTAAGGATATAAATTGAGTATTCAACTCAAAATCAGAGGCTTTATTTTGATTTTTTGAGCTATATACAAGGATGCTTGCATCTTCTTTATAGACCGAAATACTATCAACCGATTTAAAACCTAAAGCATTAACAATAGCATCATTGGCATTTTCTTTACTCCCTGTAAGCAAAGCTAAAATAAGACGGTCTGCCAAGTTATTTGAAATTTGTAACCCGGTTTCTATTGTCGACTTTCTTAATTCAATACTGGTTTGCCATGCTGTGATTACTGAAGTGGTTATTGCTAAACAAGTAAAACTGGCAAAAAACAATAATAGTAATTGCTGCTTGAAGCTGGCTTTAGAATTAAATAGCGACCGAATTACTGTCATGCGAATTACTCAGGGAAAGTTAATTGAAAGATCTTTTGTTGTTCTTTGCTATATTTGAAGCCTAAATGCGCCGCAGTTCGTAAGTTTACCGCTAACAATGTCGATATTAGCGCTGAAAATGGCCTAACACCTGCCTCACTGCTATATTCGTTGGCCATTTTATAAAGCTGCTGACCAAGACCATGATTATCTGGGTAGGTCGAGAAAAGTGCTCCTCGTTTTGCATGTGACGGTTTACTTGAAAATACCACAATATCATCAGTCCATGCTTTTTCTAAGATCAGCGGCAGCGTCACTTTATCTTGTGAGGAAATACGATCAATCGGTAGCCAAATGGCATCTTTTTCGGATAAGCCCTTAGCAAATAACTGTTGATAATATTCAACAGCTTGCTTAGTCGAGTCTACTTTTTTAACATTCAGCTCATAGTTTTGTGCTATGGCAGCAGACTTAGCTAAAGCGATTAACCAATCATTTGCTTTGCTATATACAACATGTATTGTGCTAACTTTTGGTGCCACTTGAGCTAAATACTTAAACAAGTATTCTGGATCAGTAATTAAACTTATACCTGAAATCGTATTCGGTGTGATCGGTAAAGCACCAGAAATCACAATAAAATCATTTTTCAGTGCTCTTGCCAGTTTTAACCCCGTTCGCCCTAAAACGATCACTTTTTTAATATTTTTATCATTCAACTGCTCTGTAATGCGCTCAATGTCAAAGTTCTTTTCAAGTTTAAACGTAACAAGTGGGCGCATTTTCCCACCAGTAATTTGCCCGCCTTCAATACCAGAAACTATTTCTTGATAAATAGACTTATAAGGTTCAGGTACATTAGGGTAGAAAATGGCAATATTACTCGATTGCGCTGAACGTGCTGACCCGCCCCAAGCAAGAGAAAAAACCAAGATAATAAACAAGCTAAAACGACGCAACAATAACTCCCTGTATGTTGAACATAACGATCTAATGTGGCTTTGTAATCTACACATAAATAATAATTAAGTTATTTATATTAAAAGCTTCTACCAGCTTTATTAAGTCTGTGTGCTTATTCGTAGAAACAATAAATCAAGGTCAAGCGCTAAATTGACCAATAGCTGGCTATTGAGCTTGAGCGCAAGACAGCATTAGATCATTTTAATCAACACAAGTGAGCAATAACTTAATGAAATTGGTGCTAATTAATAATTTATCGCCATAATATTAACTTAACACTTAAACCGATAAAGTGTTAATGCCAACTGAATTTTAGAAAAAATCATTAGTTCAGCTTAATTTTCTCATTCCAAAATAACTTTAACAATATAAAATAGATGAAAGCTTAATCAGCATCAAGAAACTGTCTATTTACAGCCTAAAAAATAAAACAAAAGTACAATTAATTAATTAAAGCAAATATCAACTTATTTCGCAAACCATAAGAATAAATCACCTAAAATTACCCAAGCAGAAATGACATACTAATAACTTTTAGAGTGACTTGAGTGTTGCAGCAATAGTATTTTGAATAGCACGGGTATATACCTTAGCGCCTGCTCGGCTATAGTTTTCTGACAGTTTATTTAAAAAGCCGTGCTGATAACAACACTGTTCAGCATCTACTTGCCGTTTACCATGCATTGTTGTCAGTAATTCAGTGACAGAAAAGTGCACTTCTGACTTTGGTAATATTAACTGACAAGGCACGGTCGGTACTATTTCAGTCATATGCCGAATTTGACTACTATAAAAGCAAACCGTTGCTCTAACGTCATTGCTTGCAAGCTCAGGCATTAACTGCCAGATGACACTACCGCCAACACTAAAACCAATAAGCAACTTAGGGCCTTTAATCGCTGCTATTACTGAAAGTAACTTTTCGCTATAGGTGTTAACTCCAACATGCTCAGTAAAGTACTGATAGGCACCTTTTTCTGATAGCAAAGCATCTGGCTGCACTTGATAGGGCCCAACAAAGTGATAGTTCACGGTCATTGCACCAGTTGCATTCGATGATATTTGCTGGCATAACTCAATAAACTCAGGGCTAGCACCAAAAATATCAGCGCAAATAATCACATTCAATTCAGACATCATTAATCATTTGATAGGAGGTTTAAGTAAATTTTCACATGCTTTATTAAATATTGAAAGGACAATTGGGCACAGCACTAGAAATAGCTGACACGACCCGTTAGAATCTAACTATAGAAATTTAATCATCAGCAACGAGACGTATTCAGATGGGCAGAGCATACCAAAACCGTAAATTATCTATGGCCAAAACGGCAGGTCAAAAAACTAAAGTTTATTCAAAGTACGGTAAAGAAATTTACGTTATTGCGAAAAATGGTAGTCCAGACCCTGATACTAACTTATCATTACGCCGATTAATTGAAAAAGCAAAAAAAGACCAAGTACCAACACACGTTATCGATAAAGCCATTGAAAAAGCTAAAGGCGCTGGCGGTGAAGATTACGCAGAAGCCCGCTACGAAGGCTTTGGTCCGGGTAACTGTATGGTTATTATTGATTGCCTAACAGATAACGGTAATCGTACCATTAAAGATGTTCGTCAATGTTTTACTAAAACTTACTCTAAAATTGGCTCATCTGGCACTGTGTCACACATGTTTGATCATCAAGCGGTGTTCGCTTTTAAAGGTGAAGATGAAGAAACCGTATTAGAAACACTAATGATGGCTGATATTGATGTTACTGATGTTGACTTAGAAGATGGCATTATTACCGTTCACGCTCCGCATACAGAATTCTTTAAAATTAAAACTGAGTTTGCTAACTCTATGCCTGAGTACTCTCTAGAAGTTGAAGAAATCACTTGGGTGCCACAAACTTATACCGAAATTTCTGGTGAAGATGACTTAGCTAACTTTGCAAAATTCATTGATATGTTAGAAGATTGTGACGACGTTCAAAACGTTTATCACAATGCCGATATTGCAGAGTAAACTCTCGCAATACACATTAAAAGAAGGCATCATCATTGATGCCTTTTTTGATTCTCCAAACTAAAGTCATAGCCTACAAACCATAATTCTATCCATAATTAAAAAGAGGAACACCATGATTGATTTTCGTTCTGATACCGTTACTCGTCCTTGCCAAACGATGCGTGACGCAATGGCAAATGCTGAAGTAGGTGATGACGTTTATGGTGACGACCCAACAGTAAACGAATTAGAGCGGTGGGCAGCAAAGCGACATGGTTTCGCCAATGCAATGTTTTGTAGCTCGGGAACACAAGCTAATTTATTGGCATTAATGGCACACTGCCAACGTGGCGATGAATACCTTTGCGGTCAACAGGCTCATAACTATAAATTTGAAGGCGGTGGCGCAGCAATTATTGGCTCAATTCAGCCACAGCCTATCGAGAATGAAAAAGATGGCAGCTTGTGCTTTAAAAAACTAACCGCAGCGATAAAGCCTGATGACAGTCATTTCGCTCGTACAACATTATTAAGTATTGAAAATACCATTAATGGTAAAGTATTACCCTTAAAGTATATGGCTAATGCCCGTGCGTTTACCAAGCAACATAACCTACAACTGCATTTAGATGGTGCAAGAGTATATAACGCAGCTACCGCTTTGAATGTTGATATAACTGAAATCTGTCAGCATGTCGATTCAATGTCTATTTGCCTGTCAAAAGGACTTGGCGCGCCAATTGGTTCGATACTATTAGGCTCTGAAAGCTTAATTAGAGATGCCAAACGCTGGCGTAAAGTTGTTGGCGGCGGGATGAGACAAGC
>PJEL010003159.1_pt1 | contig 14372 bp, 15 predicted proteins | sample 1853271 | NCBI WGS metagenome assembly PJEL01 (sample SAMN08108733, study PRJNA415343) | Invertebrate metagenome, whole genome shotgun sequencing project. | host: Globobulimina | place: Sweden: Gullmar Fjord | collected 2015-08 | reverse complement strand
TGATCGGCAATTTGCAAAGCATCGATGGTATTTCGAGCAATGCGGTCGACTTTGGTAACATGAATAACATCTCCCTCCCTTGCAAAATCCAGCAACAGGTTAAGCTGTTCTCTATCAGAGGATTTACCGCTCGCTTGCTCTTGGTAAATTTTGTCACAACCAAGACGTTTAAGTTGTTCAAGTTGAACATCGAGCGTTTGGTCTTGGGTGCTAACACGAGCATAACCAATTTTCATAAAATGGCCTAAAAGTGAACTTAAAGATACTGATACACAAGTGTACATGTTCACTTTAAATTATAAAGACTAACTGAACAGTTATTCGATGATTGTGAGCAATGTCCATAAAGTTACACCTTTATGGACACCACACGAGATTAAACCCAATAGAAGAATCATACAAATTGGTCAAATCGTTCGATTCGTTTATAATGAGCGAAAAGGGGAATATTATGCAATCACTTACTGCGAATACAGCTAAAACCAAATTTGGTGACTTACTGATGAAAGTTCAACGTGAACCTATACAAATTAATAAGAATGGTTCACCCGTTGCAGTGATGATGTCTTGTGAAGAATATGAACAACTTGAAGCACTGAAATTGTTGGTGGTGAAATCACGCTTCGAACAAGCAGAAGCCGATGCTCTATCAGATAAACTAGTCGACGGTGACGATTTCATGAATGCACTTAACCAAGGAAAGTTTGATTAGTGAAGCACTATAAGCTTTCTTCTTCAGCGCAATCTGATCTGATTGAGATTCGTCGCTATACATTAGAGCGATGGGGGCAAGCACAATGGACTACTTACTTTTCAGAACTAAAGCAATCAATGGAATTACTGGCGAACAACAAGCTGCTCGGCATAGAGGTTTCTGAGGTGGGCCAAAACTACTTACGTTTTCCTTTAAAGCGCCATGTGATTTATTATATCCAGAAACAAGATCACATAATTATTGCAGCCGTTCTTGGTAAGCACATGTCTCCGGCCAAGCACTTTTCACAACTGTCTTAATATAATTAACACCCTAATGGTCATTCATCAAATAGAGGCCCTTAAACATTGCTGCAATGATTAATCAGTAAGGCCGGACTGAGTAAGAACTAGGCTAACTGATTTTTGGACGTGCGACATGAGGTCGTATGCAGCGCTGTCCATCGCGTTAAGAATGGACCATCTGTATCACCAGATGAGCCTAGGAGCCTGAATTAAGTAGCGGCTCTGACAATGTAACGAAGACAAGAAACTATCTTGTCGGGAGCTAAATCGCGAGAGAAGGCTCCTCTTGATAACCACATAAATCGGGTGAGTGCTAGGCAGGTAGTATGGTGAACACACGTGAATCCGTTCAAGGTGCGTTATATTACGAAGCAGCGGAAGTGGTTTATACGCTGTAGCCAAAAGGCACTAAGAGTAGGAAAGAGATTGTCCAATGCTCTTTCGTGATCAACACGCTCTTCGCACCATAGCGGGCACCTAACCTACCATCGCGCTGCATACGGAACATGGTAAGCCTGTATCACTCCCTCTGGGAAAGCCTGTGTGGCCGATAGTGATGCAGGTATAGGAGGTTGGAAAAAGCTAAGGCTGCATTGTAACGATGTAGATACAGACTTGTGTCTGGTCACGAAAGTGAGCCCACTTCCAACTGGTCTCTCGTTGCGAGAGAGTTTGAAGAACTTTATTAAGGAAGAAAAGCAAATGATGATTTCGAATGAGATTAGTGCATCTTCTGACAGTGCACAGTGGCAATCCATTAACTGGAAGGCCGTAGAGGCGAACGTCTTAAAGCTTCAAATGCGTATCGCAAAGGCAACTAGAGACGGTAAACACGGCAAAGCTAAAGCATTGCAGTGGATACTGACTCATTCTCGCTCAGCAGAACTTCTTGCTGTTAAGCGGGTTTCTCAAAATAAAGGCAGTAAAACGCCTGGAATAGACGGCGTTGTCTGGAACACAGACGCGCGTCGTATGAAAGCAGTAAATCAACTGAGTCGGAAAGCTTATCAAGCTAAACCACTCAAGCGTATCTACATCCCCAAAAAGAACGGTAAGCTCAGGCCTCTGGGTATTCCATGCATGATTGATAGAGCCCAACAAGCGCTCTACCTCCTTGCATTAGAACCTGTGTCCGAAACGCTTGCCGACCCTAATAGTTATGGTTTTAGACCAAATCGCAGCACGGCTGACGCAATCGGCCAGTGTTTCTTTCATCTGTTTGAGTCAGAAACGGTCAGCACAATGGGTTCTTGAAGGGGACATCAAAGCCTGTTTCGACAAAATTGGGCATCAATGGCTGATGGATAATGTTGCTGTTGATAAACGTATGTTGAAGCAATGGCTAAAGTCTGGCTTTGTAGACAAAGGGCTGTTTTACGACACCGACGAAGGCACGCCTCAAGGCGGGATTATATCCCCCACCTTGATGTTGATGACGTTATCGGGTCTCGAACAGCGCATTAAATCTACCGCGCTTAAGAAAGGCGCAAGAGCTAACTTTATTGGATATGCCGACGATTTCGTCGTCACCTGCGCTTCAAAGGAAGTGTTGGAGAACGATATCAAACCACTGATTGCTGACTTCTTAGCGGTACGAGGCTTAACGTTATCCGAAGAGAAAACGCACATTACTCACATCAACGACGGTTTTGACTTCCTTGGGTTCAACCATAGGAAGTACATAGGAAGTACAAAGGAAAACTGCTCATCAAACCGAGCAAGGCCAATACGTTGACGTTCCTAAGTAACTTGCGCGGACTCATCAAAAAGCACGTTACCCTACCGGTGAACGACCTTATCAAACTGATTAACCCAAAGCTTAGAGGGTGGTCGAACTATTATCGCCACTGCGTAGCTAAGCAGGTATTCAGTTATGTCGGTCACAAACTATTTCAAGCGTTATGGCATTGGGCTAAAAGGCGACATCCAACAAAATCTAAAACTTGGATCGCCTTGAAATCTTCATCAACCGAAAAGGCCAATGGCAGTTTCACGGTTGGCAGAAGATAAAGGATATGGATTGCCAGTTTAATCTTTTCCAAATAGCTAAAGTGCCGATAGAAAGACATGTGAAGATCCGAAGCGCAGTGACACCTTTCGACCCTCAATACCAAGAATACTTGGGAAAGAGAAAACACAAAAGGCTAGCTCGTAATTCTTGGATTGAACCTGCTCTCACTGCTTTATAAGTTGCTGGGTATCATTTGATGCCTTTGTAGAGGCTTGAGCCTAGTGCAGTGAAAGTTGCACGCTGGGTTCTTAGGGAGACGGCACTTGGTAACAAGTGTCGTCCACCCGACAAAAATGAGCTGGAGTATTCGCTCGCAACCGCCTTCTTCGGATAACTTAAATTTAGGGAAACTATCAATTAGCTTAGTAAGCTCATCAACCACATCTTTAGAGCTATGTGGTTAATGAGATAGAGGAGGTAACCAACTTAGACTTTTTTCAGCATAGTGCCCCTACAACTGGGAGTGTAGCCAAAAAGCAGCAGTAGGCATCGGAAGGTTAGCTAATAAGCTGCTCTGAAATACCTTTGAATGAGGCAAAACAGGTATCAAAGTCATGTGGTTCTGTGTTGTACACCATTGGGGCCACAAACGCGTCAAAACGTTTACGAAACTCCTCGTTAGCTTCTAGCTCTTCTAATCCCAGCTTTAACTCATTACGTGGATCGTCGACAAACTCCTGATGTTGATTTCCATATCGCTCCTTGTCTTCTTCCAACACGGTATCAAACATCGGCTTTAACACGTCCATATCAATCGTATGCTCTGCGCTAATGCAGTGAACATCGTAGATGTGACGAACCAATGTTTCGTCATCCTTACGCTTTGGATCACGCTTGACTGACATGGTGCGGCGTAACATGGAAAGCACTTTTTCAACCAACGTCGAATCAATGGAAATACACGACATAGCGCTTACTTCGGCAGGTTGCGTGTAGCTCTGTGCTACCAACGATGAAATAGAGCGAGATTCAACGCCTTGAAGTTCAATGGTTTCGATGAGCTCAAGTTTGATATAAGGTCGTAGACACGGTGCTTGATGGTATTGTTGCGGGTACTCTATTTCGATTTCGACATAGCGATACTCATCGCGTACCGTTTTATCACTGTAATTCAGATAAGGGTGCTCAACTAACCTCGCAATGAGGTGTTCGGCTAACGCCTTACGAGCTCTTTTCTTCGCACCTGTGCCCTTGTCGAGAAATTCCTGAGTTGGAATCAATTTTATGTCGACGTCTTCAGACATACGCAGGATCTTAATGTTGGACTTGGCCAAAGCTGTTCCACCTGAAAAAACGAGCCGGTGGTGCTCACTTTCCACGTTTTCCAACATGGCAAGCAGTGACACCACCCAATAGTCCTTTTCTGTGATCGATGGGTTACCTAAGTCGAGGGCATCAGAGACTTCAAGAAACTGCTTTTTTAGTTTTGGTATGCTCATTGTCGATTATTCAATACTCTATTACCAACCTTAAGGCTGCGGTTGAAATGCTTAGAATCCCACGTGTATCTGATAGACGCTGGTATTTGAGTGGACTGTCCATTGATGCTCTTCAATGACATGGCATCCATCTCAAAGTCTACACCGCGCAATTTTAGGACCTCACGCATAATTGCGTCAGTACCACCGGGGTTCATTGGCATCGGTTTATTAGTTAGGCTGTTGATCGTTGACTTGGTGTATAAGCCATATCCGATTTTCATCAGTACACCTTTATCCACAAGTTTTTTCAAGACACGACCAATTTGGTCATAGCTCGCATAGTTGTCGAAATCTTTCCGTTCGAACACATAGCGGCGAGAGCGTTTTATCTTTTGATAAATACGGTCAGTTGCTGTCATAATTCACCCTCCTACATAGTGCTTAATCGTAGTATACTTGAGCCCATCGTTATTTGAAATATTTACGGCATCCATTTAAGAGAAAATACGACGTGCATATTTTCATTATCAACTTATGATTATGTTTTTATTTGATTTTTTTTAATTTACAAATTAACGACCTGCTTTAGGGTTCATAAGCGACCTAATTCTAAATTTAACCTTTATATTGGAGTAAATGGCTATATAGCGCGTGACTACCGAATGAAGCTCATGTGTACTCACTGACAGGGAGAGGAATTATTAGTCTTGGGCCTTTTTTGACCTGTAACCTCGTTCGTAAGGTTTTAAAACGATCAGTGAGCAACACTTTTGTATTGGTTGTATGCTCACGGATCGAGCTTCTACTGCTGCCTTTACTTAAAACGCCACTAATTATTGTGTACTTAACTTTACATTAAAGGCATGAAATAAATTGAGCCAAAAAGTAGCTTCTGAAAATGTTGCGAACATCAGCCATAACACGTCTTGGGGCAGAAATGAGATAACTCGTGTCTAGCCGATTATGTGATACCAGATGGTCGAGCTCTGCTTCAATTTAAAGGGAAATTACCTTCCTTATCAACTGAGTTTTAACGGCACATTAGCTCATGTATCTGCGTTACTTGTAGGCTTACCTTACTCAACATCAGGAGCAATACCTCGTCAGTTAAAGGGGTTCCACAACATGGCTGAAAGCTTAATACTTGAAGGGCGAAGGGAAAGGACATTCCCTAGAACAGTTAAACCCAGACCACAACGGTATGCTAAGAACAAAAATGCCGTTCACTCTTAAGTGAACGGCATTACTCCCGTATGGGAGGCTTTTTTGTATCTAAATCTGGGTTCGAACTAAGTGAACTTACGTGAAATCGAATGACAGAACTTCACCAGTGTCATCTACTTCATCTGTGTCAATGTTAACTTCACTCTCATCCCCGCACTCTGGACACACAACGCACCCTGTGTATGAGTACGAAGTTGTATGAGAGCCAGAGTTACCATTACTTTCTCTTTCCAATTCACTCAAATCAATATCAAATTCATGTGAACAATTGTCATTAGGACACTCCATTTATTCTCCCTCGCCTCGACTGTAAGATTCAAGGACACCATCTTGGTAACCCATAGCAAAAGCTGCCTGTACACTCTTATGTCGAACCGTTCCAGCCTGACTGTCAGGTAGAGCATCCTCTTTTAGTCAGCCAATGATTAGGCTGAAAATCTTATTTTAAGCCAACATAACCTATTGATAGAAATAATACCTTTTTGTAATGTTGTTCAATTTTTCAAAAATAGGTGTTCATTATTCCTATTACGTAAAGTCCGCAAGTTTGTTGTCAGAAATAGCACTCAGACCGCCTTAAAAGCTCATAGTGAAGGTTTCGGACACTTGAACAGACAATATTATTCCATACTGCCTGGTAAGTTTGTGACGCTTTTAAGTGCGATCCCCGCGTAAATTAACATCTTTTTAATTCAACAAAAAATTATACCGAATCAACGAGAAATCACACCTTTATGGACGGTCACTTGAATGAAGCGGAAACTCAAAAATTAATAATTGCAGCAATGAACAACCAAAAGTATGGAAAGAGGCTTAACTTGCTTGAAGAACACTTTGAAAAGCAAAATGTCGCTTAGCTAAGTGTCCAGTCTGACTGGAGCGATCATTAGGGGGAGTAGTTAGGATTAAACAAATGTTTATTACTCTACAAGCCTCTGCAATATCTTCTCTAGCGCAGCTCAGAGCCCAACGATCTCTTGCTCATCTGACTAAGCCAAAGCTAGCTGGTCAAAATCTATAGTTTTAACAGCCTTGAGGTTAATAGTCTGCTTTGCTTTCCATAAATCATACTGGTGTTGCATCGCTAACCAACTCTCAGGAGTTCCGCCCAGTACAACCTGTAGCTTTAGTGCCATCTCAGGGCTGATAGAGCTTTGGCCTTTCACGATGCGGTTGAAAGTAGATGGGCTTACACCCAAGTTCTTGGCTACGGCTCTAGAACTAAGGTTAAACGGTTCAAGGTACACATCGTGGATTAGTTCGCCCGGATGTGGAGGGTTGTGCATAATCATTAGTGATAGTCCCTATAGTCGAGTATAAAAGCGTTTCCATTTCTAAACTGAAACGTAACGCGCCAGTTGCCGTTAACATCAATAGCCCAAGTATCATCTTTCTTTGGGTTTAGCTGATGTAGTCTCCAGCCAGGTTTATTGATATCAGCGATAACACTTGCGGTATTGATTACAGCTAACTGTAACCTTAGCTTTTTGATATGTTTGGCTTGGATACCCGCAGCAGTCCCTTTAACAAAGAACTTTTCCAAACCTGTATGCTTAAATGATTTTATCATGTAGATACTATAGCGTGTTGCGCCTCACGCTACAATCTTGATAAAGACATTTTAGCTCTCATCTGTTCTTTTAGCTAGTTTTGCTATACCCGTGCTTGTTGGCAGCTATATGCTTACATGTAGAGTCAGTATCATTAATTTAGAGAAAACTGATCATTTTGAGTATTAGGATCAACAAACCAGGTGAAACCAAAGCGAGTTACAACCGTTTAACATTTAGTAAAATTCTGAAATTAACTTTCAGAGTGCTTTAGGGGGCATTTCAGCGAAAATTCCAATGCGCCATAACCCTCTAAAATGCGAACATATGACAAAACCCGAACCACCTACGTTTAGCGATAATTTCTGGCTACATCGATAATCCTAAAGATTCGCTAGAGTCACCTTCTCTTCAAGATATCACTTACTATGGGGACAGCTCATTAGCGTGGTTCAATAGCAAAGATGTTGTGCATACGGAAAATCTTATCAAAGTTGAATAAATGGTTTTGTTAGCCATATATAACCATACCGCCCCGCTAAATACGGGGCGATTTCTTTGGGGACAATGGGGGTTGTTTTGGTCTTTATCGGGACCTAACTCGTCACTGGTTGACCTGACGCTACATCTTCAGATGTTTCAGTCGCTGGCGACTTAGCCTCAATAACATGCATTTTTTTGATCTCTTCTGAGCTTAAATGTCCGTAGTCTTCGTGCATGTAGCTAAACATTTTTACTAACATAAAGCTGGTTAGAAGTAATATTGGCAATGCGAAAATCAGTATTGCTGATTGCATCGAAGAGACTGGTGCATCTACGCTGATGAAAACAGCGGGAATCGCGACAATGACTAAGCACCAAAATATTTTAAGTGGTGTTGATGGGTTTGCATTTTCATCTAATTTCTTTTGAGTGTTACAAGCAACAGTAAATACACTGCCATCCATTGTTGTAACCAATAGCAAGAACGTTGAGATGATAAATACCACTAAGATAAGAGATGACATCGGTAGTGTGTTTAATGAATTAACAATGGCTTGGCTTGCATTGCCTTCCGCTACCATTTTGCTTATTTCTACTTTGCCATCTAATTGTGTTTTCATCATAAATGAACCTACAATCGAGAAAAGTGCAGCAATACCAGCGGTACCGCCACCGATCATGCATACAATCACTTCGCGAATGGTGCGGCCTTTTGATACTTTGGTAACAAACACACACATCAATGGAATGAAAATCATCCAGTAAGCCCAGAAGTAAGCGGTCCAAGATTGAGGGAACTTCGATTGCTGAATAGCATCAGTATATAGACTCATCTTAATAAAGTTCTGAGCCCAAATCGCAATTGAAGAGCTGGTGTTTTCTAGGATGAATTGAGTTGGTCCAAAAACAAGTAAGTAAATGGCTAACCCGACAACAAAGTAAGTACCGAAGCTACTGATCTTCTGCATGCCTTTTTCAATGCCTAAGAATGAGCTTAAAGTCAGTAGAAGAGCAACAACGGCCACCATTGATAGTTTTAGAATTAGAGTATTCTCAATACCAAACAATAACGATACTGCAGCAGAGATAATAGGGACACCAAGAGCTAAAACAATGATTAGCCCAAATACGATTGCGATAGGGTAGGTAATATCAATAACTCGCCCTACGACTTTCGCAAGTGTTGGATTCTTGATCATCGACATTACAATGTCGCTGATTTTTAGAGAGTTGTTTTTTCTAATATAGAAGGAATACATGACAGGGATTGCTGTGATGGCATAAATCGCCCAAGCTGTAATACCCCAGTGGTGAAGGCTATAGGTTACCGCCCACTCTGTTGCTTCGATAGAGTCAGCAGCAATATTAAAAGGGGGTGTTTTTATATAATACGACCACTCTAAAAAAGCCCAGTAGACTGTACCTGAGCCTACCCCCGCGAGTGCCATCATAGTGATGTAAGCGAAGGTAGAGAATTCAGGTTTCTCATTACCCATGCGGATGTTGCCGTACTTTGAGCATATGAAATAAGCAGCTATAACCACCAATCCAAAGGCATACCAAAGGATAGGGGTACCGAAGTTATAAGCAATAAGAGTAAATATGTTGTTCGCAATGCCAATAGCATTTTCAGGGTCACTCAAGAAAAAAAGTGATACTGCTGTAACGATGACCAAAGAGACCGCAATGGCTATTTGGTCGAGGTTAGTTCGTTCTAATCCTTTCATTATTCTTATCCAAATGTTGTGTGAACACTTGCGCCTAAACGCTGCGCAAGTGGTTGTAGGGTTCGTTATTGGTTTTATTTTGGTATCTGGTGAATCTATTCGAACACGTAACTCAGAATGGAAGCTTTCTTAACAGCTTCCCAATCCATTTCAACGCCTAAGCCATTACCTTCAGGAGCGTGTACGAAGCCTTCTTTATCTGTTCGAATCTGAGTATGTGAAGCAAGTTCAAAGCTTTCATACGGGTAGAATTGTTCAAAGAACTTACAATTATGATGAGCAAGAGCGACGTGTAAGTTTGCGGCTTGTGTGATGGTGTAACCCATACTTTGGATTTCAAGGTTTTTAGAGTGCCCTTCTGCGATAGCAAAGCATTTATTTAACTGGGTGATCCCCCCACAAACCGTTGCATCTTGACGTACGTCAGACCAGAAACCATTTCCTAGTGCGTAGGTCACTTCTTGAAGTGTCAGTAGGCAGTTTCCATGACTCGATATTTCTAGATCAGTTTTATCCACTAAACGCTGGTAAGTCTTGTAATCGTAATCAGAAACCGGTGCTTCTAACCATTCCCAGCCATAACCATCCATTAGTTTCGCCATTTTCATCGCTTCATCCGGCGTATAAAAAGTGGCAGTATCGAGCATGAAACGAATGTCACTATTGCCGTAGCGATCTTGGATCGCGTTAACTAAATTGACGTCTTTTTCATAAACGCAGTAACAATGAAGTTTGATAGCGGTAAATCCATGCTCTATACAGTCGTCAATGTATGGGTAGTACTCTTCTACGGTGTCGAACATAGGGGAAGAGGCATAAGAACGAATTTTATGACGAGCTCCGCCTAGTAACATATAAAGGGGCATATTTGCTTTTTTCGCTTTGATATCCCAAGCCGCGATATCAATTGGTGATTTCGCAGGCAAACCGCCCCAAGAACATCGAGCTTGTAACCATGTGTTCAGTTCTTCTGTCATTAGAGGGTTTTTCCCAATAAGGCCAGGGACAATCGTTCGCATCGCTTCTACGATGCAACGGTCAAAATCATTCTCGGTATAACTGATGGTTGCACCAACGCCTTCTGTTCCGTCATTACAAATAATCCGAACGATATTATTGGTGTAAAGCAAAGGTTCTTGGTTGTCTGCCCAAGGAATTGGTGGTGCATCACGGTCGGCAACGGCGTATAGCTCAACTCTTTCGATCACGGTATTTTTCATTATTGTTCTCCTTAAAGTTCACTGCCGTTGTGGATCATGACATTGCGAATATCTTGACCTTTTAGGTCTCGGATACGTTTGTTTTCTGTAATAGCTTTGACAACTGCGATGCCTGCAGCGTGTCCGTATTCAAAACATTGTGCAGTGACTCGAGCTGAAGCTAAGGCTTCATGTTCTGCGCTCAAGCAGCGACCAGCGACAATGATGTTCTCGCCCACAATGGGGACGAGAGTGTTATAAGGAACGTCATAGTAATCATCGAGAAGCCAATGAAGTTTTGGCTTGTCTCCAGAGTGGAGCTCAATAGGCCACGGTGTACGACAGATACCATCACTGCGCTTACGGCAGTTGACGACATCATCATTAGTCAGTGTTTCGACGCCCACAATAGAACGAGTCTGTCGAATGCCAACCTCAACACCAGTGTCGACTACATAGGCACGTTCGCAGCCAGGTACAAATTGATTCAAGAATCTGGTGTACTCACGAACTTGACGACGGCCAAAGACTTCTGCTTCAGTGAAATCTTTAGGGTCGATGACATTCAACATACGGCCATCTTGCCCAGCTAAGCGAGTGGCATTGACCATCAACTCACCCGGACGAGTCGTCGGAAATATCCAGATCTTATGTCGAGGGAGGTCAAATTCACCGCTTGCATTAGCCGCCAAAATATTCTCAGTCACTTTTGCCGGGCAGATGGTGTCTTCCCCGTAGTAATCAAGGTATTTATCCATATCGACATCAGCGATGCGGAAGAACATCGTAGGGTTTTGAATTCGACCTTCATCGCCAAAGTAATAATCCATACCTGCACGAGCGATCAAGGCGGCATCACCAGAAGCATCAACAATCATCTTGGCTAAGATGACGCTCTGGCCGGCATTTGATTCAATAACGACACCTTTGAAAGTGTCTTTATCCATGATTACGCCGGTTACTGCGGTGTGGAATAACGTTGTAACGTTAGCTTGCTCTAACAGATCATCGGCGACTTCACGCCAAATCAAGGGATCGTGAGTCACTGTATATGTTTTGCCATAGCGTTGCGGTGCTGTTACCCCGCCACGCTTAGCAAGCTCAGTACGAAAACGCTCTGTAAAACCAAATACTACTTGCTCAGGCTGAGCATTTTCATTGTTGCTAGCCATGTACATGCCGCAAATAGTGCCAGAAAGACCCGCTACAGCAGCCCCGCCACAAAACCCATACTTTTCAATTAACCAAGTATTTTGTCCTGACGCACCTGCAGTTTCTGCCGCAGCAACACCAGCAGCCCCACCACCAATGACTAATACGTCCACTTCTGCGAGCACTGGAAGGTCAGGTAGTTGCTCAAAACGACGAATGATTTGCCAATTTTTCATGTCTAAACTCACTAATAGATTACTGATGTTCATCTGATATATCAGTTGTGTGGTTTTAATATATGCCTAAGTTTTTTATGTTACAATTGATATTGTGCTTATCGTGAGGTTGCTCACTAAACAATTTAATGAGGGAATGAAAAAGGACATGACGATAAATCCCGTAAATAAGACAGAAGTTGCTTATCATCAATTAGAAAAAATGATCATTTTCCGTGAGTTAGAGCCGGGCAGTATGGTTAGCGAAAAGCAGCTTGCAGAAAGTCTTGGCGTTGGCCGAACACCCGTAAGAGAAGCCTTGCAGCGCTTATCTTATGAAAGAATGGCGGAGATCCATCCTCGACGTGGCATTCAGATCCCGCCAATTTCAATTGAGAGCCAACTAAAAATTTTGGAAGTCAGGCGTGATATTGAGGCGCTTTGCGTTCGTTATGCAGCCGCAAGAGCAACCATCGATGAGAAGCAGCAAATGATGCAATTAGCTTCTGAACTTGAAATGTGCGCGCAGAATGAAGATGACTTAAAATATGCAGAGCTTCTAAAAGAAATTCACATCGTGTTAGTCAAAGCGGCTAGCAATGAATACCTAGAATTAGCGATGGCTCCTTTACAAGGTTTATCACGTCGTTTTTGGTTCGCTTATAAAAACCGGACTTCAGACTTAACTCAAGCGTCGTCATTGCACGCCGCTGTACTTAGAGCGGTTAGTCATACCGATGCCGAAGAAGCCGTGTTAGCTTCTCACCGTTTAAATGACTACCTCACTGATGTCGCCTACCGAAGTATCACGGAGCGTAAATAGCGTATTAATGTTCTGCTTTCTTATATGCTTCTTGTTACCCTGTGACACAGTTGTTAGCTTGTAAAAGTGGGCGTTAGCCAGCCCCCGCCCCCTTTTACTTATTGATGAATAAGGCCAATTCCCCCACCGGTACATATTGCGCTTTATCTGAATGTCCCCAGAAACACACCTTTTTCGCTTCCCAGCCGCAACGGATGTAACCGCTATTTGTGAGATATTCCCCTTTGCCCATTGAGTAATTTTCTCGGTGTTCTTTACTTTGTTCTTTGTCGTTTAAAAACGCCGTAGCCTCATGGTTTAAGCAAGCTTCGCGTAGCTCAGGGAACAAACGACGCTGATGCTTAGACCAAGCCAAAATAATGGTACAAGTGGTTTTGAATTGGTAATAGTCGCCGTAAGGTTGGCTGTTCTCTTCATCGTATTCCGTAAAGCGCGCCACAATCACCGATTGTGCCCATTCAGGTATGTTTAAAGATTCTCGAAATGCCTTTTCTTCCTGAGAGCGTAAACTTGTGCGGCCTTTCGCTGTTCTACTTCTATTTGTTTTTCTGCTTCTAGCGCTTCTTTGGCCAAGCGTACTTTTTCAAATGTAGCCTGATGTGCATTAGCCACTTGCTGGCGATTAAGTTGATACGACTTCAATAGTTCTACAAGTTCTTTACCTTGTGGATTGGTTAGATACCAATGATTCGGCTCTGATTTCTTAAGAGATTCTGAATACGAAAGCAGTGATCAGCAAAGCCGGTTTCATTACCACCGCACCCTAAATCAATTCGACATCGATGCTGATGACCACCTTCGAACTTTACTGTTACTTCTGTTCTGTCGTAACCGCCCAATGGATTATCCAAAGCGGCTTTAAGTGCGATTGCCTCAAAGATTTCAAACTCAAACTCTTCATCGGTTTGTAGTCTGGAAGATTCAGACCAGTGGATCAAAACTAACAGCGGCGCGACCTTCATTGTTGTAGAGCCTGATGGATGCAACGGGGATACGTTGCTCGCTTTTGCGGGCTTAGTGCTGTGAGTTTGCAAAGAAAGGGAATGTGACATGGTGTGCTCCTTGGGAAGTTAGAGTTTCATCGTCGTTTTCACCTAACTTCCCGATAGCCTACACGGTTTTCACTGGCAAAAGCGCGCAGCGTTCATTTCACTTTTTCTAGTGAAGTTCTGAGGACGGAGGATAGAAGTGGCGTAAACGAGCTGTTAAAACCCAGCCCAAGGACAGGGTAGGGCACCAACACAAAGTATACTCAGACAGCACTTGGCCGCGAAAGTGAAAGCTTGTCTAGCCTTGATTGTGACCGGTACGGCCAAGACAACGGAAAGCACGTTGTTTGTGATTGAAGGTGGCTTGGTCGAGCCACCGATTGAGTGAGGTTCGAGCGAAGAGGTTCGCGAGATAAAGCAGGTTGCCCGTAGGGGGCTTTATTTCAATGCCTTAACTATGGGTTTTGTCGCAAACAATGGTGGTAGGTTATGATCCCCCTCAACACTCATCAGCTTTAACATTATGACTATTAAGTTTACTGGCCGTACTTTCCTGCTGAAATCATACTGCAGTCCGTT
>PJEL010003158.1_pt1 | contig 14373 bp, 12 predicted proteins | sample 1853271 | NCBI WGS metagenome assembly PJEL01 (sample SAMN08108733, study PRJNA415343) | Invertebrate metagenome, whole genome shotgun sequencing project. | host: Globobulimina | place: Sweden: Gullmar Fjord | collected 2015-08 | reverse complement strand
CCAGACAATTCGTAATTACCTCATAAACGAATCAGATCTGATAACCCCAACAGAAGCAACAGGCAAAAAATCATCCCAAACAGGCACATCCCCGGCGGAATGAAAAACTAAGGGTCGTCTAATAGATTAATTCACTGTGTGAAGTTATTTATTAACGATCCCCATGCAATTAGACTAAGTAAGCTAATTATTTAGCTTAACACTAGTTACGATCGACTGAAATCGATTTTTTCTTGAACAGAAACTGGGTCAGATGTCCCAGCAAAGACAGTGTAAATATTCCCCCCCATAATCCCGGTACAGATAACAAAGCGATGCAGACGAACCAGGCCAGAAAAGGAAAAATGAGATCAAGCATATTAATGGCTCCTATTAGTCCTGTGCTTTTTTAAAAAACAGCTGATCTGAAATCGGTACCATGGGAACCCTTTGGAGAAACCAGATGTAACTGAGTAGAAACATTCCCAGAAATCCCAGGGTGATGGTTAGATCGAATATGTTCAGACTGAAACCCGGTAGCCCTCTTCCTGCCTCAAGGATTCCTTTATCGATATTATTCTCCTGGATTGAAGGCAGTATCAGAAAGTATTTTTCCAACCAGAGCCCTATCAGGATTTCTACTGCAACCCATCTGGAAAACCAGATAGAGTTACAGGCAGTCCGACTCATCAATCCAAAGAAAGGCACGATAAACAAAATCACCAGGATCAACCAGAACATCCAGCCCCACTCCACGGACTGCATCCGCAAGATCAAGTACGGTGTCTCTTCCGGCATGTTGCTGTACCAGACCACCAGCACTTGGGAAAATACCATGTATGTCCACATGGCGCAGGCAGAAAATGTCAGTTTTGACAGATCATGATATCGTTCGATGGTGATGTAGTCCTCAAGTCCAAATTTTTTCCGAACAACGCCCGAAATAATCATCAACGCAGCGGCAGCGCCTAGAAGATTAGAAATGGCATATTGCACCCCAAACATGGTACTGAACCACTCCTGATCGATCGACATCATCCAGTCGAAAGCCTGTAGTGTGCATAAAAGAGCGAACACCAACCCGAGAACCGGCGCCAGTCGTCTCGTTGTTTGGTCAGAATTGGTTTCTTCCGTTTTTTGGGCAGCGTAATTTTTTACCAGCCTGTCTGCAAAAGCGTTACTAAAATCGTTCAGTTTTTTGGCCAAACCAATATCGGGCCTAAGTACCGCCTTGAGATAAATCCAGATAACCAGAGCTGCCACGCACATCATAAGTATGTTTCGCAGGATAAAAAAAGGCGTGTTCAGCCACCCCGCCTTACTGTGGATCACTGCCTCATGATCGACCCATACGAAGAAATAATCCATACCAAAAAAGAGCACAATCATCAGCAGCATGCTGACTGGAATAAAACCAGCCATGGCCTCAGCCAGCCTTTTCATCGGCCTGCCCCATTGTGCACTGGTAATTGTAAAAATGACTGAGAATATCACTCCCCCCAGCGCAATACCGCCAAAGAACATCATATTGACTAACAGCGCCTGCCAGACCTGTTGTTGATATCCACCGATCAGTCCACCAACAAAAGAGACAATACCCAGAGCCATCAATACTCTTAATATCCGCCTGGTTTTCTGGTTCAGGCTGAACTGAATCGACTCCAGAAGGGTCTTCATTTCATCATATCTGCTCATGGCGCCTTCTCCAGTGTACGAATATAGTTGACGATATCCCACCGGTCCGTGGCTGTGGTGGCATAACCTAAGGCGGGCATCACCGCCCCCCCATATTTAGCTTTATGAAAAATATACCCATCGCTGAAAAAAGGTGTCAGCCTGATGACCGCCGGTGCGATCATTCCCAGATCATTGATTTTTGTTGCGGCAAAACCGGCCTTATTGATGGCAGTGGTATCACCATGGCAAACCAGACAATAGGTATCATACTTTAATTTTCCGTTGGCGAGTGATTCAGGGACAGGTGTCGTCGGGTTTTTAGTGGCTGTTTCATTCAGAATCTCCTTTTCCATCCAGCTGAACCGATCTGCCGGGTCCTCGTTGATCCTGCCATCCACAGAAACGGTTCCGATAGGAAAAGTGCCCATGCTTCCGCGTTCCTGCGGTTTAATACTGACCTGGTTGAACATATCGGTGATCAGAGTGAACAGCGTTGATTTGGCCGTCAGATTCAAGACTGCCACAAACAGAAAAAGACTCAGGAGAATCAAAAATTTACGTTTCACTATTGACCTCCTCTGCCTGATTTTTTTTCATGATACTTTCAATAGCTGACAATTGATCCGCTTCACAGGCAACTACAATCCCAAACCGATCTCGCATAAACCGATCGTATTCCTTATACTTTTGGCTGAGAGGTCCCGGATGTCGCAGGGTATCTCTGACAATGAACAACACGATAGCTCCTGCCGTAAAGAATATCGAGAGCAAAACGGAGAGCTCAAAAGCAATCGGGACTATGATCGGGATTGAAACCACCGGCTTTCCGGAGACGGGTAATATCCAGCTTAAGGTCATCTGGTAGATGATTAAAATCGCCAGACCACAACCACAAATTGCTCCAATCAGCGTAAAGAAAGGAACCCTGCTTTGTGGGTCACCCAGAGCATGATCTATTTCATGTCTCGGGCAGGGAGCATGAGTCGTGATTCTATCAAAACCTGAACTCTTCAGTTCCTTGATGGTCTCGCAGGTATCGTCTAAAAATTCGTAAGTTGCCCAGACACCGCAAAATTTCTGTTTCATCTCTTTTTCCTGAAAGGGGGTGTCAGCGTTTCTTTCATTTCAGCCACAGCTATCGATGGCATGATCTTCACAAAAATAAAAAACCACATGAAAAACCATCCAAAACTACCAATCGTTATCCAGATCTCCACCCACTCAAAATGATATGTTCCCCAGGCAAAGGGGTCATACTCATGTGCCAGCGACGTTCCCACAATGTTAAACCGCTCCAGCCACATACCAACATTAACCAGTAGTGAGATAACGAAGAGTGCCGGAATGCTGGTTCTGATCTTCTTGATGAAGAGCGGTAGTGGAACAAGGCAGTTACATGTTACCATTAACCAGAAAAACACTCTCATCTCCCCAAAAGGCCTGAACCAGAACAGGGCGCGTTCATATCTGGCTCCACTGTAGTAAGCGATAAAGAATTCAACCGCGTAAGAATAGGTGACAATCAAGCTGGTAAAAACAATCATTTTCCCCATGCTCTCCAAGTGCTTGACTTGAATAATCTCAGAAAAACCTGGAAAGGCTTTTCTCAAGGGAATCATGATGGTCAGGACCATGGCGCAACCTGAAAATATGGCGCCTGCGACAAAGTAAGGGGCAAAAATGGTTGAATGCCAACCTGGAACGCTGGCCATCGCAAAATCCCATGACACAATCGAATGGACAGAAAACACCAGAGGCGTGGCGATCGCTGCAAACAGCAGATATCCTCTCATATAGTGCAACCACTGATGGTTGGTCCCACGAAATCCGAGAGAGGCCATTTTGTAAAAGAATTTTTTTGGACCTTTAGACTCATCTCTGATAGCCGCCAGATCAGGAATCAATCCCAGAATAAAAAAGGCGATCGAGACTGACATATATGTGGATATGGCAAAAACATCCCACAACAAAGGCGACTTGAAATTCACCCACAATTCACGTTGATTTGGGTAAGGAAGCAGCCAGTAAGCAAACCAGGCCCGACCCAGGTGAATGACCGGAAAAAGTCCGGCTGTCATCACGGCAAAGACCGTCATGGCTTCGGACGCCCGATAGATGGAGTTTCGAAAGGGAGCGCGTACCAAATATAGTACAGCAGAGATCAGTGTCCCCGCATGTCCGATCCCGATCCAGAAGACAAAATTGGTGATGTAAACACCCCAGGCAATCGGATGGCTAATACCACTGCCTTCCAGTCCATGTCTGAGTTGAAAGCTCCAGGCAAATACACCCATGGATAGCGCACTCAGCACCAAAACCATACTTATAAGCCATGATTTTCCAGGAGGCTCCATGGATTGAACCACCCTGTCGTTTATGGTGCCATACGAGATTTGACTCAAGGAACCTCCTATGCTTTTCGATTATTGTGATTTACTTTCTTCAAATAAGTGATCGCTGGCTGAAAATTAAGCTCAGGCAATTGGGTATACCCTCTTTTTGTACTGGATTTTTGTAGCCTGACTTTGCTTTTCTGATCCTTAATGTTTCCGAAAATGATAGCATCAGCCGGACACGATTGCTGACAAGCGGTCTGGATTTCACCATCATAGACATCCCTGCCCTGATCCTTGGCGATATCCTTCATCTCCCGGATTCGATGCTGACAGAAGGTGCATTTTTCCATCACCCCTTTATCCCGCACGGAAACAGCAGGATTCAACTGCATGTGCAGGGGACTCGGGAACTGGTAGGTTCGATAGTTGAAACGTCTCTGTTTATAGGCGCAGTTGTTAGAGCAGTACCGCGTACCGACACAACGGTTATAAATCATAGCGTTTAGCCCATCCGGGGTCTGATATGTGGCATAAACAGGGCAGACAGGTTCGCAACCGGCATTATCGCACTGTTGGCACATCTCCGGGGTGAAATAGATCTCCGGTTTCTGAGTCTGGGAATTATACTCAATATACCGTTCGATGCGAAGCCATGACATCTCTCTGCCTACAGCTATTCGATCTTTTCCAACCAGAGGGATATTGTTTTCCGCGTAGCAGGCGACCACACAGGCTGAACATCCGGTACAACGGTCCAGATCAATCATCATCTCCCATTTGTATGGATCATGATATCCTGGTGTTTCCTTGCCCGCCATTTTAACATGTTGACGAACGTTTTCATCCAACGGATCGTAAAAGCTGGATTTATCTTCCCGGTTTAATGTGTAATGCCTTTTTCTTAATTGATGATGTTCGCCTTCAAAGGGAGAAGGCGCCCCATCGGTGGACGCAACCTGGACAAAACCCCGCTCTTTCTGGCTGCGATCACCAAACCCGCTTTTGTCCTCTGTTGTCCGGCTCTTGATGTCTTGTCGATATTGACCATCCAAAGTGACCAGGTCTGATTTCCTGCCGGTGCGCTCTACTGTAACTTTTTCACCGGCAAAGGCTAAATCACCCGATTGAGAATCCCGCGTCCAGGAGAGCAGGTTCATCACATTATAACCGACTGTTTGAAGTTTGACTTTCAAATCGGCCGGGGTTTCCAGGATCGGTATGAATTTGGCTCTACCGCGACTGCTTCGATACCCGGGAAACGCTACTTTTCTGCCAAGGCCGGCCGGGATAGCCACCGTATTTCGATCCAAGCCATAGAACAGCCAGGCTGCCAGTTCCACGCTACCATGCTGTGTGCTGACTTTGACCAGTTCTCCATGTTTAATTCTGAGCTTAATAGCAGTATCAGGATGAATCTCGATCCAGGAGTCCCAGACAACCTGAGTGATGGGGTGTGGGATTTCCAGTAGCCAGGATTTGTTGCCACCTCTGGCATTTGCGTTATGCAGGCTGGAGTTAACAGCCAGGAGAGTAAGCCTGTTATCTGCAGCTTGGTCTATCTGGGGCGTTACAGAATAAACCCCACCCTGGAGGTTAACTGGGATTGATTGAAAATCATTATAGACACCGCCATGTTGAAGCGACTGGTTCCAGAACTGCTTAAAGTCAAGCTGACTAGCTGTTTGAGCGTGAATTCGTTTCCAGGATTCCTGTAGATACTTCTGGTAAGAAGTTGCCTTAAAAGGTGTCAATCCGCTCAACTCAGCAGTCTGAAGCAGCAGGTCCCCAATATCCCGCGTATCAAAAGTCGGGACAACTGACATCACCGGTTGCTGCAATGAAACCAATCCGTTTCTAGGGGCTGCATCGCCCCAACTCTCTAAAAAATGCGACGTTGGAAGATGTTGATCTGCCAACGCTGAAGTTTCATCATCCTCTGTCGAAAAAGATACTACCCAAGGAACTTTTTTCAGGGCTTTCTTGAAACCGGATTCTTCTGGAAGTGTAAAAACGGGGTTCACATTTTCGATGAAAACCACTTCGTACTGACCACCGTCCATTGCCTTAATTGCTGTCTCGATTTCTTCGAGACTATCTCCGCCCAGTTGGTAGTCTGCACCAAACAAAACCGTTTTTCCGATGTTACCCGCCACATAGTTGAGGATATTAACAGCAATCTGTAAATGAGTTGCATTGCTTCCTGCATTGCTGTTTCCCCCTGCGATCGCCAGGCTTTTTCCTGAACGCCTGAAAGCTTCTGCCAAAGCCTGCAGTTGAATCTCCGACACACCGGTTTTTTGAGTGGTTTTTTCGGCTGAAAATACCTCCAGATATCTCTGGAGCTGGTTTTTTTCTTGTGCATCCAGATGGGTCGCGTCAGGCAGGAGCATACGGCTAAGAGCCTGTGCAATTGTATGTTCCTGTCCGGAAGGACAGGAGATCCATTCATCCGCATTGGTACCGGTCAAAGACATATAAGGAGAAATGTAAATGAACTTGCCTTTGGATTTTCCCATCCCGGAATGCATCTGGGTATAACTTCGTGTCAACTGCATTGGATTCAGCCAGCTCTCCATGAAATCAGCCCCAAAACTCAACAATACTTCTGCCCGGTCAATCGCAAAATGAGGGATCTCACTACGGCCAAAACTGAGCTGGTTGGCTGTTTTCAAACTGTTCACGGGACTTAGATCATACTGAATAGTCGTTCCGCCGCCAAACAACTGCATCCACTGGTTCAACAAGGTTTGGAATGTACCACTTCTTGGAGATCCGATATATAAAATATTTTTTCCGCCCTTGTCCCTGGCTGAGACAAGTTTATTAACCAGGGTCTTCTGGCCATCTGCCCAAATGACGGTCCGTCTCTCGGTATTTTTTCCGGAAGTAGGCGCCTTTGCCCGTGAAGGACTGTATAAGCCCTGCACAATCGCCTGTCCCTGTGCACAGAGCCGCCCCTGATTTAGAGGGTTTTTTGGATTTCCCTCAGCCTTGATAGCCCTCCCTTCGCGGGTCCTAATTACCAGACCACAGGTTGCAGTGCACTCTTGGCAAGTGGTCGCATAATGAATGGACTCACCAGGCACGTATTCGTGGGGAGGAACCAATAGCGGGATTAATTCTTCTACCGGATCGGAACTACATCCCGTGGCGGCGACAGTTGCACTACCAATGGCTGATAGTTTAAAGAAATTACGGCGGTTGATATTATTCTTCATCCCTTCCTTTGGCTATTTGTGGCATACATAGCAGTCTTTGGACCCCAACAGTGACCCATCTGGTGTTTGAGTGGTACTCCCTTGGACAACTGCTCCGCCCCGGGTTTGCCTGACCGGGCCGGATACTTGTCCTTTGACGACAGGGTGGTTTTTAGTGTGACACTGCATACACCAGCCCATGCTCAAATCGTTAATCATGGTCTTCATTGAAATCACATCAATTTGTGCGATATCCCCATGACATTCGGTGCAGTCAAAGCCAACTTTAATGTGGCGTTTATGAGAAAAGTGAACAAAATCGGGGACGTCATAAATCTTTTTCCAGGGAATGATTTCCTGTTTGTCCCAGTATTGAATCACCTTCTTAATCTCTTCCTTCTGGTCGTCTTTTTCACCCTCGACAACCACATGACATCCAACACAAGCTTCAAGCGAAGGGGCTCCGGAGTTGATCGATCGTCTGGCGTAAGTATGACAAAACTCGCAAGGGATCTCATTGGTGCCTGCGTGAGTCTTATGGCTGAATGCAATGGGTTGTGTGAATTCATCTGCCACCCCGGTTGAAAAGAAACCGAACATTACCCAGATTGCTGCCAGCAAGACTGTTTTCAATATTGATCTCATGTCATTAAGAGGGGTGAGCTGATTCCAATTATCGGATCGAGTCATGATGTTTTGAATTGAATACATCTATCATGAAAGTCAGGGATCAGACCTGCGACCGTATTAAAACGGACCTGACCATTTTGGAGAGTGAATTTCACTAAGCGTTTTTAGGTATAGGAAATTTCAATGATGAATATTTTTCGCAGTTCACAGTCATCTTTGCAATCGGGGAAATCCCCTAAATATGAAAAAAAAAATACTTAGGGATCGCTAAAAAGTAATTATAGCTTGATACAAAGCGATCATTTTTTTTTGCGATTGAACCCACAATTTTGCTTTTCTGGTTGGTTCAATATTGAAAGGGAACATGACTGCCACCAACAAGATGACTTTTGCCTCTACCGAACTAACCAAAGATATGATGTCAAAAAAAGGGGACATACAGATGCGTTTGACTATGCGCTGACAGAATCCTGTCTGAGCATAGTCAAAGATACGATGAAAATCTATGGGGAAAAGGATGGGTTTTCAATTCTGTTCTTCCAGCCCACGCAACCGTTCTGAACGCCTTCTCAACCACTCCAGCGTGAACAGAAAGATAATGGACGTCAGGATCAGCAGTGTAGCGACAGCCAGGATCGTGGGGTTGATCTGCTCCCGCAGACCGGAGAACATCTGACGGGGTATGGTCCGCTGTCCGGGACCTGCCAGGAACAGAACCAGCACTACCTCGTCAAATGAAGTTACAAAAGCGAACATGGCTCCGGAAATCACTCCCGGTCGAATCATCGGAAATACAATATCGTAGAAAGTCTTCAGCGGCGAAGCTCCCAAACTCAGACCGGCAAAATAGAGCGCGCGGTCAAATCCTGTCAGAGTAGCCGTCACCGTGATAATGACGAAGGGGATGCCCAGTGCTGCATGAGCTATAATCAGGCCTAGGTAGGTACCGGCCATATTAAATTTTGTATAGAAAAAAAACATACCCGCAGCGATGATGATCAAAGGCACAATCATGGGTGAAAGCATCAGCGCCATGATGTAACGTTTGAAAGGCATATTCTCGCTTGACAGTCCGACTGCGGCAAGTGTCCCCAGACTTGTGGCGATAATAGTGGCAAAAATACCGATAAAAAAGCTGTTTTTAATCGCCAGAATCCAGTTCTCATTGGCCACAATCTCTCTATACCAACGGAAAGAATAGGCCGCCGGGTCAAGCGTCAGCATGCCTTTGGTAAACGAAAAATATGGCTCAAAGTTGAACGAAAGTGGGACGATCACCATAATGGGCAGAATCAGGAAGAACAGCACAGACCACGCGCTGATTTTCAGACTGTAATGGCCGAGTTTGTCCCAGACGGTATAATAAGATGGAAATTGATGTTTCATGATCCGTTTATCCTAACTTGATATTACTGGCACCCACAAAGCGATCATAAACGTAGTACAGAGCCAGGATCAAAACCAGCAGTAAGGTTCCCAACGTTGCCGCCAGTCCCCAGTTATTTGATTGTTGCATATGGAAGGCAATGATGTTGGAAATCATCTGCCCATCTGTCCCACCGACCAGCGCTGGCGTAATGTAGTACCCCACTGAGATGATGAACACCAGGAGGGCCCCGGCAGATAGTCCGGGCATCGTATTGGGTAGATAGACATTGAGAAAAGCGCGTGGGGGACTTGCCCCCATGGAGATTGCGGCTCGCATAAAACTGGGATCTATCCCTTTCATGACGCTGTATAACGGCAAAATCATAAACGGCAACAGAATGTGAGTCATGGCGATAATGGTCGAAAACTCTGTATAAAGCATTTCCAAAGGCTGCGAGGTAATCTTCACAGCCATCAGAAAAGAATTGATCACGCCGTTGGTCTGTAGCAAGGCAATCCAGGCAGTTGTTCGTACAAGCAGTGAGGTAAAAAATGGCAACAGTACGAAAATCATCAACATATTTGCCTTCTTTGACGGCGCATTCGCCAGATAAAAAGACAGTGGATAGCCCAGTAGAAGGCACATCAAAGTAATAATCAGTGCCATTTTAAGTGTCTTGAGGTAAAGCTGGATATAGATCTGTGCTGACTGTCGGATTTGAATATCACCTTGCACATTGCGCTCAAGATCCAGTGCAGTCAAGTAGTAGACATCCGAATAGATCTGTCCGGATTTTTTGATGGCATGCCATATGGATGGATCAGACCATGTCTGATTGGTAGCGATTAAGAGGGCTGCCCCATTGCTAGTCAATTCTGTATTGTCTTTACGCCGCAGCTTGCGGGCTGATGATTTTACCACGCTGGAGGAACCGGGCCTGTGCCGGTTGATCTCTTCAGCCAGTTTACCTGATTTACGTACTTTTGCCAGTCTTTGCAGATCAAGCGCCATACTCGTTAAAATGGTTTCATCCGGCAGGCTCCGTCCATCCCAGGTCTTCAGCTTTTCAAGCGTATCCGGTATCAGTTCTGCGACCACCGGATTGTAGAATCCCCGATGCAGCATGGTGGCGATGGGTGCTACAAAGAACACGAACAGAAAGAGTAGTAAAGGGACCACTAGCCCCAACGCGATCATTTTGCGGCGACGCAGCTCACGGTTGGCATTTCGGGCTTCTTCCTTGGTTAATAAAGCACTTCTGTGAACAGGTGGAGTAGAAGCGATCGTACTTTGAGTCTGGGTCATAACAGTGTGTCTACTTGAATTCAAATGAAAATCGGTTGAGAATTGCAGCGCTGTAAAAGCGCTGCAACCTCCAATCTAAGGCTTACTTCAACAACCACTCGTTGAATTTTTCACCAATGGATTCACCGTAATCGGCCCAAAAAATTCCATCTGCCTTCACCCCTTTATCCAAGTGGGAGTTTGGCAGAAACGGAACAACAGACGGGGATATCAGTTTCATAGCTGAAGCCCGTGTGGGTCCGTAGGCAACTTCCTCCATACCTGACAGCGGCTTGGTACCGGTTGCAAACGCTATAAAATCAAAAGCCAGGGCTTTCTTATTGGTTCCCTTGACAACGGCCCAGACATCCAGGTCAAAAACATGTGCGTCCCAAACCATCTTAAATGGCTTTTTATCTTTAATGATGGCATTAAAAATCCGACCGTTAGCCGACTGCCCCATGATGGCGCCACCGTCGTTCAATAGTTGGGGTACCTGAGACCATGAATCAAACCACACAATATCATTTTTGATGGTGTCTAGTTTTCTAAAGGCACGAGCCAGGCCGGCAGGAGTGGCCAGAACTTTATAGACATTTTTGCCAGGAACGCCATCCGCAATAAGTGCCCATTCCAGGTTTACCTGCGGTCGCTTGCGCATCGCTCTTTTACCGGGGATTTTGCTTGTATTGAAAAAATCACCGATGGTTTTCGGTTTTGTGCGTCCGATGGTTTTTTCGTTGTAGGCATAAAGAATCGTCCAGAAGATATTACCCACACCACATTCGTTGGCGAGTGCTTCGGGATAGAAATCTTTCAGAGCCGGTGTGCCATTGGCACCTGCAGGAAGAATACTAGGGGGGATCACCTCAAGCAGTCCTTCTGAACAGGCGCGCTCAAGATCGATGACTTCAATATCAACCACATCCCATTGAACATTGCCTGCTGTCACTTGGGCTTTGATCTCAGCGATTCCGCCTGAATAGTCCTCGAAAAGAATTTTATGACCGGTTTTCGCCACATAAGGGTCAATCATATGTTTCTTCTGTGCAGCACCATAAGAACCACCAAAAGAAACAGCAGTCAACTCTGCCGCCATGGTTGCTGTTGACGCCATGGAGCACAGCGCTGCTCCCACAATCATTTGTTTAATTTTCATGCAACTCACCTCCTGACTAACAAATTTAAAAAAATGGTCGCCTGGTTTATCAAAGCGACCCGGCTCTATTTCGCGGCAAAGGCGAAACAGTTTTTCCTGAGTGAGATCAATCCAACTTCCTCTTCATCAGCAAATTTTGGAGCGGCTTGATCGTTCAGTACTTTGACAACAATTTCAGTTCCATCGGGAGTTTCAAAGAAATAACGAATAAAATCTCCCACATACAAACGGGCGGTGAACTTGACAGTGATCTTGTTATCATACTCATGATCACTGGGAAGAATAAATAAACTCTCCGGTCTCACGGAGACAATACAGGAACTACCAATGGTATCACAATCTACCTGCTGTGCCTCAATCTCGTCACCGGTTGAAATCTTGACTCGAACAGACTCAGCATCCGAACTCACCACAGTTCCAGGGAAAAAATTATTTTCTCCAATAAAATCGGCAACAAACGCATTGGCCGGATTTTCATAAAGGGTATCTGGAACGGCACATTGCTGAACGACGCCATCATCAAAGACAGCAATTCGATCTGACATGGTCAAGGCTTCGGATTGATCATGTGTCACATAGATGACAGTGAAGCCCAACTTCTTGTGCAGTCGGGAAATTTCTAACTGCATCTGCTCCCGTAGTTTTTTATCCAGTGCTCCAAGAGGTTCATCCATCAAAACCAGACTGGGATCAAATATCAAGGCCCGGGCCAGAGCTACACGCTGCCGTTGCCCACCTGAAAGTTGGGCCGGTGTGCGTGCCCCAAAATGATCCATTTCAATCAGTTTCAGATATCGATTAACCCGTTCGTCAATTTCACTCTTAGACATTTTTCTAACTTTGAGTGGATAAGCGAGATTTTCCTCAATGCTCATATGGGGGAACAACGCATAGTTTTGAAAAACCATACCGATGTTACGTTTATTTGGGGCTGTTCTGGTGATAGGCTTCCCATTCAGCAAAATATCACCGCTGGTGACACTCTCGAAACCAGCCATCATCATCAGCACGGTCGTTTTTCCCGACCCTGACGGCCCCAAAAGAGTCAGAAATTCACCCTCAGCAACTTTTAAATTAAAGTCCTTCACAACAAGCGTTTTCTGATCGTAACTCTTCTGGACATTATTAAAACTCAAAAAATCATTTGCAACTTCTGTGGTCATTGTTCCCCTCGCTGGTTCTTTCAGTTATGCTTGTTAATTGGTATTTCGTTTTAAAAATTATACAGAAAAACCTCATTGACGGATTTGCCATGTAATTGCATATCAGGCAGTCTTTTCAATAAGTGTTCCCTGCGAATACGTTCGTATTTTCATTGGCTTACGTTTTCAAGCGCAGACAAAATTGACAATACTTCAGATAGCGACATTGATGACAATGCGTTTTGGCTTATTCAGGTCTAATCTTACTCAATCCACTCGTGCTTGATATCATTGATGCGCTTTGCTGTCCATACTTTTTAAACACCATTAAACGGCATGGGCTGTAATTCCGGTCTTATAAGAGTTTTCAGCCCCGGCTGACTTGAAGATCTCTTTTTCCATTGGCCATTTCTGATCGGTTGCTTGATACCTCTGTTAAATTACCAACTGAATTTGAATCGGAACGACAACCATGTGGCTCTCAGGTTAAGGTTAGAATGGAATTATTGACAAGACAGCTTTCGCTATTGCTTCACCCAGAACTTGATGTTGATTCTCATCCAAGTGGATACCATCGACAACGCTGGCGTCAGTGACACTGTTTGCATCAAAATAGTGCGTTGAATTTTCGTCAGCAATTTTTTTAAGTTCATCCGCTAATCCCAGGCATCGCTTTTCTGAACCATAAAATTTGGTGGCGATAACGCCCTGAGGATGGATGATTTGAGGAGGAGAGACAATCATTACTTCCGGCACCGGCATCCCTGGTTCTATGGGGGCGTGACGAATAATATCAACCAGTTTCAATGTCCCCTGTGCTGAAAGCCAGGCATTGTTGTCATGTGTGTTTTGAAAATCATTCGTTCCAAGCATCAGAATCACCAGAGTCAAGGGTGAGTTCATTTCAATGACCTGCGCTAACCCTTGCGACCCGTCACGCCCTTCTTTAAAGGGATCACTCCAGGTCGTCCTGCGACCGTTAATGCAATTTTCAATCACCCGCACCTGACCAGCCCCGGCATTGAACGTGCTTTCAAATACACCCGGCCACCGCTTATCAAACGGTAGCCGTTTTCTGGTATTGGGGATGATTCCCCAGGTCAGGGAATCTGAATATACCAATATCTGATTAATCACCTTTGTCCCTTAGAATTTATGAGTTTAATGGAATGAGTGATCTCTCCGGATTTAAAAATGGGAGAACTGGTCATTCATGTCCCCTTATTTACACTTATTATTTAGGTGGTAGTTTCAAATCCTTGAACATGGCTGCGAAGTCATCCTGTGAAACAGTTTCAGGGACTTCAGGAGGTTGCAGGCGAACCCCCTTGATCAATTGAAAGAGCAGCAAAGCAGAGGTGATCGCCCATAGAATGCCACTGAGACGAAGTGAAAGATCGACTTGAGTGATCACACTGGTGACGGTCATCAGTAGGGAGAGGCAGAATAGATAAAACTGGATTTTGGCGGGTCTGTCTCCGACAATATCCTTCATTGACGGGGTCTTTATTTTACCCACCAGAGAGCTGAAACGGTGCAGCCAGACCAGAAACGGCACAATTTTATAAAGCATCCCATTTGAGATGGCCACCGCAAATCC
>PJEL010003157.1_pt1 | contig 14376 bp, 15 predicted proteins | sample 1853271 | NCBI WGS metagenome assembly PJEL01 (sample SAMN08108733, study PRJNA415343) | Invertebrate metagenome, whole genome shotgun sequencing project. | host: Globobulimina | place: Sweden: Gullmar Fjord | collected 2015-08 | reverse complement strand
TGATGATAATATCAAGGCATGCACCGGCAACGGTCTGGGCCTCGCCTTGAGCAGAGAAATAGTCAGGCTGCACAACGGAAACATAGATGTGTCCAGTAGAGTCGGTCAGGGAACTCACTTTACACTTACACTTCCCCTGGAAGACAGCCCCAGGGTCAGTAATTATAATAAGAGTTATAGTTCCCTGATAAATAATTAATAAGTTGCATAGGAATGCGGAATGAAGGAAATTAACAAAGAAAACAATAAAAGGATCCTGCTCGTAGATGATGAGCCGTACATACTGCGTGTACTGCAACTGAAACTGGAGAATGCAGGATATGAAGTATTAACGGCTGTTAATGGTCTGGACGCTATGGAAAAGTTTGTCCGGAATGAACCAGTAGTTGTCATTACAGACATACAGATGCCCCACATGAACGGTCTGGAGCTGTGTCAAATTATGCAGGAGCAGAGGGAAAAAGATTCCTTCCTGATCATTATAATGACTTCTTCAGTTGATATTGAAGCACATGCACGTGATGAAAACATGGCAGGTGTCCATTTTATTGAAAAGCCCTTAAGTCCCAGGAATATGCTAAACATAGTTAACGAATATTTTTCAAAGCTTCAAGACACAAATGTCAAACTCTAGAATCAGAGATATTGTCTGCCTGATGCAGACATGGGGCCGTTTCAAGCAGGAGGCAGGTCCATGTTTTCTGTAGAAGTTAAACGGAAAATTGATATCAATTTTCGCCGTTTTGAGAGATTACTTTTCCACGTTTCCCGTCTTGTAAATATATCCATTGAGATAAAGAACCCGGAAGGTAAAACCATAATATGTGCCCCTGAAAACTCCGGCGGAGTAAATTGTAATAAACAGGGGAAGGAACAGAGGAGCTGTTGTGCAGAAACCACAGATATGTTCCAGGAGATAGTAGAGTCCGGGAGAACTGCTGTACAAAAATGTCGTTACAATATTGACATTATCGGCATCCCTTTAAAACGCAATCAGGAGCTGGCTGGAATCTTATTTGCCTGTAAAAAGACAGATAACGTCAATATGAATAATCCTACAATCGAGTTTCTGGAGGAGATTGCTGATAGAATCACCTCGGAGATTCAGGCCCAGTTTGAAATAGACAACGTAGCGCAGGAACTGTCCGACAAGTATGAAGAGTTAAGGCTTATTTATGATATCGGGAGAGAACTGGGGGGGATCAGTACTGTTAAAGAAGCTATTAGATTTATAGTCGAAGAATCAATGGAAACCCTTAATGCAAATATGGTTCTGGCATCAATTCCCGGCAAGGACATTCAGGAAACAAGTTATGATTACCCGCTTCCTTTGCCAATCGATATTAATGATCAATCCTTGATGGAAAAGATCGATAAAGTAATTACAAAGAGATTTACCTCAGGGGACACTCACCCTGCACAAATTGTATTCAGGAATGTCTGTGAAGACATGGAATTGTCTGACCTCTTCGATGCCCCCATGGGAATGCTGGCGGCGCCGGTTAAATTAAAGGGTGTTGTAAGCGGTTTCCTGTGCGTCATTAACTTTAATATGAAAAAATCCTTTCAAACAGGAGATGTGCGATTGGCATCATCTCTCGCAGAACAGATATCTCTGGCTGTAACCAATAAAGAACTGCTCCAGAATTTGAAGGATTTCCTGTTAAATGCAATAAAAACACTGGTATATTCAATTGAAGCAAAAGATGCTTATACAAAAGGACATTCAGAAAGAGTGAGAAATATTACAATGATGATTGCGGAGAATTTGGACATCTCCCCTGAAGACATGGAAGCACTCAACTGGGCTGCTATTCTTCATGATATTGGCAAAATCGGTGTGCCGGAGGGAATATTAACTAAACCTGAAAAGCTGAGTGAAGAGGAGTTTTTGCACATAAAAAAGCATCCTGAAAAAGGGTATGCGATATTAATGCCGATTGAGCAGCTCAAGGAATCATTTAAAGGAATTCATCATCACCATGAGAAATTCGACGGAACCGGTTATCCCTCAGGATTAAAGGGTTTGGAGATACCTCTTTTTGCCAGGATTATTGCAGTAGCGGATACCTACGATGCAATGACCAGTGATCGTGCATACAGGGCAAGGATATCCCATGAGGATGCCATAGCTGAAATAGATAGAGTTAAGGGAAAGCAGCTGGACCCTGGTATTGCCGAAATCTTTATAAAACTGTTCGAATCTCAATCCGCTGTGAGAGACAGATTTTAGACCCGGTCCTTCTGAAGACATTTCAAAATCTAATATTCATATTTAATTAAAGTCGTTGCATAAACTGTCATTTTTCGTTTTTGTCATACCCGAAGTCAGTAATCGGGCATCCAGAGATTACCAGGAAGACAGGATTTCCGCTCAACAGACTGCGGGAATGACGACTCAATTGTCAAGTTTACAAAGAGCCTCTAATTAAAGATTATCTGAATTATTACCGAAAAAATACCGTACACATATATGTAATCTGTTCAATATATGTAATGGGAAATAAACTGATCACCGGAGAATAAATGTCTGACAAAAAAGTACTCCGTAATAAAACAGGTGTGAAAACTTATTTAACGCCTGACTTTGCATTAATCGGGGAAAATATAGCATTACTGGACAAAGAAGTTAAAAAATGTCTGGAGACGAACGAGATCCGGCTGGTCATTGATTTTGAATCAGTCTCTTTTATAGACAGTGAGGGTCTCGAAAAGTTACTGGAATACTATAATCAGGTCCGCAGGACTGGAGGAAGCCTGGAAATTTTCAATCCCAATCCTCTATGCAACGAGATATTGAATCTAACATGCATAACCGATTATCTCGATATATATTTTAACCTGGATAAGGCTGGAGGAAATTCCCATGAGGGTAGCGCCCACAACTGAAAAGAAAAGGCTGGGTGAAACTCTGGTTGAACTCGGATTAATATCCGATGAACAGTGTCAGGCGGCATTGCTGATCCAGAGGAAAACCTCCAAACGGCTGGGACAGATAGTCGTAGAAGAGAAAATGATCACCGAAGATGACCTGGTGGATGTTCTGAGCAAACAACTGGGTTATCCCCATGTATGGCTCCGTAAAGGTCTTATTGATCCCAAAATCGTAGATTTAATCCCAAAGGAAAAGGCAAAATTATATCGGGTCATTCCCATGTTTAAGGTTAATAATGACCTTACTATTGCCACTGCTGATCCCCAGGCGGTCTTTGTATTCGATGAATTGTCCAAGCTGACCAAATGTAATATCAAACCGATTCTCTCCCGGACCTCGGATATCCTTGAGGCTATAGATAATTATTATGATAAGGACATACAGATTAATGATTTCCTTGACGAGCTTCATGGGGATGAAATCCAGTTAGTCGAGACTAATCCGGACCAGGACTACCAGGAGATAAGCGAAATGGCCGATGGAAGTCCTATCATAAACCTGACTAATCTCATAATCCTGAAGGCCATAAAAGACCGTGCCAGCGATATTCACCTGGAACCGGACATAGGTAAATTCAGGGTGCGCTACCGCATCGATGGGATACTGTATGAAGTCATGACCCCTAAACTTGAGATTTACCCGGCTGTGATTTCCCGTTTAAAGATAATGGCAAAGCTGGATATAGCTGAAAGGAGGATGCCCCAGGACGGACGGATACAGGTCTATGTAGAGGGAAGGTCAGTGGACCTCAGATTTTCCTCTCTATCTGGAATCCTTGGCGAAAAGGTTGTGTTAAGAGTGCTTGACAAAAAGGGGGCGGTCCTTGACCTGAACGGGCTTGGGTTTAACGGGGATACCCTGGTAGGATTCAGAAATATGCTTCTTAAGCCTTTCGGCCTTATACTGGTTACCGGGCCCACTGGAAGCGGAAAGAGCACGACCCTGTATTCCGCCATTAATTTCCTGAATTCCCTTGAGAAAAATATAGTTACCATCGAAGATCCGGTAGAGTATCAACTCGAGATCATAAACCAGAACCAGGTAAATGAAAACATCGGCCTGAATTTTGCCAAAATATTAAAACATACCCTCCGGCAGGACCCGGATATAGTAATGGTTGGAGAGATAAGGGACAAGGAGACAGCCGAAATAGCGATCAGGGCATCGCTTACCGGTCATATGGTATTGTCTACCCTGCACACAAACGACAGCGCAAGCGCTATTACACGCCTGCTCGATATGGGTATCCCGCAATATCTCATCGCATCTTCACTTGTAGCGGTCATTGCTCAGAGATTAGTACGCAGTGTATGCCCGGAATGCAAGACCAGCTACATTCCATCCAGTTCACTCCTGGAGCAGTTGGGACTTGGTGATGAGAAGGGCCTTCGTCTGGTAAAGGGAAAGGGCTGTACCAGCTGTTACGACTCGGGATTTAAGGGAAGGATAGGAATATATGAATTGCTGGAAATAGATTCAGAGCTGAAGGCCCTCATCCTGGAAAACCCCTCGTTAGAGGAAATAAGGGCATTTCAGAGTAAGGGAAGCTACTCCTCTCTTCAACTGGAAGGATTTTCAAAAGCTAAAGAAGGCCTGACCACAGTGTCTGAGGTATCAAGGGCGGTATATACAGAATGATACATAGGGCCGGAAGTAATATTGGGCAATAAGATATAACTATGGCTATTGCAACTATCAAGAGACCGGTTAGAGAAAAGAGTCCGGACAAGTCTGTCTTTGAGAGCATCAAAAAACTGAACCTTAATATCAATCTATCCCAGAAGACTTCCAAAAAAGAAATAATCTTCTTCACCAGTCAGTTATCTTTAATGGTTGAAATAGGGGCGCCATTAAATGTGAGCCTTTCCTCCATTGCCAAACAATTAAAAAATCCGGAATTCATACAGGCAATGACAGGAATTGTCGCCAATGTTGAGGAGGGTAAATTATTATCAGCTGCCATATCCAAATATCCCGACATATTCTCAGACCTGTATATCAGCCTGGTCAGGGCCGGGGAAAATACCGGGCAGCTCAAGGAGATGCTCGACAGGATTATAGAAATACATGAAAAGCAGGAGAAATTTGTAGGGATGATAAAAAGGGCCCTGACCTACCCTGCAATACTCTGCTTCATGTCTGTCGGTGTGGTTATCTTTATGCTCACATTTGTATTCCCCAAATTTTCCGTGCTCTTCAAAGAAATACATGACATACTGCCTGTGTCAACAAAATTCCTTCTATGGCTCAGTGATTTTATGAGTTCATACTGGCATGCCACCGCCATACTGACCGGGGTACTTGCATGGGGTATATATGCATATGCGAAAAGCGATAAAGGGAAACTGATTATTCACAGTTTAAAGATCAGAATCCCTATACTGGCGAATATATTTGTAAGGGTTTATCTCGTCCAGATGATGAGGACTCTCGGGTTCCTGATGGGAAGCAACATCCCGCTGATGGAGGCCCTGATGGTTGCACGGGGAGGGACCAGTAATCTTGTCTTCGCAAAATTCATTGATAAAATCAGTATGTATCTGGAGGAAGGAAGGGGAATGTCTCCTGCTTTCAATGAGGCTTCCTTTATTCCAGAAAACGCGAAGCAGATAGTTAAGACCGGTGAGGAAACCCAGAACCTTGCAAAAGTCATGCTCAGATTATCAGATCATTATGAGGGAGAAATAGATGATCATTTGAAGCAATTTACTGCGATTATCGAGCCGGTACTGCTGATTGTCATGGGAGTGGTGGTTGGTGTAATCGTTATTTCATTGATACTTCCTATATTTAAGCTATCAAGGATGACGCATTAAAAAAGGATCTATATTAAATAAAACTTAAGATAAATAGACAAAAAGACGATAAGGAAATAGTGATTTAGTGACTATTTCAAGTATATAAAGGAGGTGAAAAAGTGAAGAAAAATTCAATGGGATTTACTCTGGTTGAGTTACTGATTGTGGTGATTATCCTTAGTGTTCTGGCAGCGGTCGCTATCCCTCAGTTTGGCAGGTCCACCGATGACGCTAAAGTATCCACGCTGGAATCTAATCTGAGCAGTATGCGTAATGCCATAGAACTTTACTACCATCAGCATAATTCTACCTTTCCCGGTGCAGTCAGAGAGACTGATGGTACTGCTGCTACTGCAGGTCAGTGCCCGGCAGCTTTTATAGCACAGTTTTCCCTGTATTCCGAAGTCACTGGTATTACCGCAAACGTGAAGTCTGCTACAGCGAAAGGTCCGTATGTAAAGGAAGTGAAATTGCCAGAAAATCCATTTTCTGGTACGAACACCATACTATGTGACGTTGCTGAGACTGATATCACCGTCGCAGCATCAAGCGGGGTCGCGGCCTGGAAGTTTTACACAATAACCGGCCGGTTCATAGCTAATGACGGTGCCCATGATGCTTATTAATAAAGTTACGCACTGTTTCAGGGGGTCTTTCGCCCTGAAATAGATGGTAATGAAAGAGTGTGTAGGGATATGAGAAGAGATACCTCCGCCTTCACCCTGGTGGAGGTTATGGTTGTTTTATTTCTACTGGGAATAATTCTAGCGGCAGCTATTCCATCCATGAAGAGTACCGCTGATGAGATGAAGATCGATGCGGCCGCGCAGGAAGTAGTATATGCGATTCAGTACATCCAGAGCCTCTCCATAAAAGAGGGTGTAGTATATGGAGTCAAGTTTTTCCCGGGAGCAGACAGTTTCAGATGCTATGAAAAGTCATCTGGCGATACTATCTATCATCCTATTGACAAGAAACCCTACATCATAGACTTTGACGGACAACTTCAGGGTGTGGACCTGGTAAGCACTGATCTCCCGTCGAGCAAAGAAGAATTCAATTCCCTTGGCGAGCCGTCATCGGGTGGATCGGTTATTCTCGGTTATGCCGGCTTCCAGAAGACGATCAATGTTTCTGCGGTCACAGGGATGGTAAGCGTCCAGTAGCCCGGTGCCTTAAGGCCGGGAATGAGGAGTGGAGTGTGAATAGTAAATTAAAGAGTCTGTCCGGCGAGAGGGGCTTTTCACTTGTGGAGCTGTTAATGGCAATGGCTATCATGATCATTGCATTGGTACCTCTCATGGATTCCATTACAGCCTCCTTTCAATCTATGCATGTGGGGGAGGAGAATACCATGCTTGTAAATTATGCGCGGGAAAAGATGGAAGATGTCCTTGCCATGGATTTTTCAAGTGTAACTGTAAGCACCCCTTCGGGCACACCAACCGCGCTTTCCGATACGGTCACTGTCCTTGGAAAAACCGTGAACCGGAATGTCCTGGTCGATCTCTATGACGGGGATGGCGACTTCACTCCGGACAGTGATCTTAAAAAGATAACGGTAATAATTGAAGGGATCCAGCAAGAGACTTTAAAGGCCGATTATTAGAGGAGAGAATGATATCTAGACAGAAGATATGGAAATCCGAAAGCGGCCTGACCCTTACGGAGCTGCTGATCTCGATCGCAATTATTTCCCTGGTAGCAGGAGTCTGTGTCCAGCTGGTTGCCGGTTCCCTCGATTCATGGGGGCATAACAGGGGAAAGGGCGAACTCCTCAGCACTGCCCGGCTTGCCATGGAGAGGATGGTCTCTAAAGTCAGGAGCACTACATGGGTCCTGCTGCCTCTCATGATCTCTGATCCTACTGATCCGGGTTATCCTGCGAGCTCCTATTATCCACGGGATATCCTGGCAGTATCAGGTAATATCGATAACGATGGAGACGATTTAATTGATGAAGATCCGGGAAAGAACATCACCGGAGATGGAGCGGCAGGCATTATCGGGTTCGATGATGACAATGACGGTTCAATAGATGAAGGAAATGATCAGGATGATGATGAGGATGCAGTAGAGGATGAAGATGTTATTGATGGAATAGATAATGATGGTGACGGCAGGGTTGATGAGGACACCGATGAAGAATTTTACAGTACTGATGACGATGATGACGATGACAATGACGGTACCGACGATGAAGATCCTTTTGATCCTCTTATTTATTACCTGAACGGAACAACCTTAATGGAACGGCAGAATGTGCTTACTGCCACAATAGCGGATAACGTCATTGCGGAAAACGTTTCCCAGTTCAGGGTCCTTCGCCGACGTGTAGACGGAAATACCCTGATAGACATTTATCTGCAACTGGATGACGGAGAAAATTCCGTGGAACTCAGAACTACCGTCCTGGCGAGGGGAATGTTTAAACCTTAGGAAAGTAATATGTCCTGTAAGACCTGCATAAATTCCAGCGGCGGCTTTGCACTGGTAACCGTTCTGCTCATGGTAAGCCTGATGGCAGTGATCGGGATCGCGCTTAACCGGACCAGCGGCCTGCAGGCCACAATATCATTTAACCAGAAGGGAGGCGAAGAAGCCTACAATATAGCTGATGCCGGGATACAGCACGGCCTCTTTTTGCTGAAAAACACTCCCGAAATCAGAGGAGATGTCTTTACAGATGAGCCGTTCAGTATCGGTTCGTACAGTGTTTCGATCAGTGATGATAGTTCGCCCATGGGCAGTATATTGATCTCATCAACCGGAGAAACCGGCACAGCTATCAGGACAGTAGAGGAAAGAATATTCCCTGCTGTTTCGACAATACCTCAGTTGTGGATAGGGCAGAATGACGGTACGCTGCAATCCTGTAATTCTTCCGGATCATGTATAAATCATGGTAATAAGGGGGACAATATATACACGATGGCGGTGTTTGACGGTAAATTGTGGATAGATAATCTTTACGGAGACTTGCTATCATGTGATACCTCCGGGACATGTACGAATCATGGCAATAAGGGGATCTATATATACGCAATGGCGGTGTTTGACAATAAATTATGGCTGGGGATGTATTCCAGCAAGTTGCTATCATGTGATACCACCGGGACATGTACGGATCATGGATACCAGGGGAGCACTATATTCTCGATGGCGGTATTTGACAGTAAATTGTGGCTAGGACAGTATCTTGGCAGATTGCAGTCATGTGATACCACCGGGACATGTACGTATCATGGTGACAAAGGAAAAGATATATACACAATGGCGGAGTTTGACAGTAAATTGTGGCTGGGACAGCTTAATGGCAGATTGCAGTCATGTGATACCACCGGGACATGTACAGATCATGGCAATAAAGGAAAAGATATATACTGGATTGCGGAATTTGACAGTAAATTGTGGATAGGACAGCATCTTGGTAACCTGCAATCATGTGATATCACCGGGACATGTACGGATCATGGTGATAAGGGGCAAAGTATATACTGGATGACAGTGTTTGACAATAAATTGTGGATAGGACAGTATCTTGGCAGATTGCAATCATGTGATACCACCGGGACATGTACGGATCATGGCGATAAGGGTAATAGTATATACACCATGGCAGTGTTCTGAGTTTGTAAACTTTCAGCAATCAGCCATCAGCGCAAACATATTATTGCCAAAAATCTCTATGTGTCAGACGTTATCTGTTCTCATAGCTATCTTTTTTTTAAAAAGCAGAAAGCTGCCGGCTTAACTATTCCTGTTCAGTTTTTTAACAAAAAACCCGATAAATATAGATATTCGTGCGTAGTTATACTCTGGAGGAGTGTTTTTGAATTCATGATAAAACTAGGTTCAATAATACCCGGGAGCAGAGATTTTTCTCCTATCGGGCTCGAAATTGGGACCAACTCAATACGAATGGCACAGCTACGGAAAACGGCGAATGGGTGGGCGGTCAGTGACGTGCGCATGAAGCAGATCACAGAATCAGACGATGAAAACGGGAGAACCAGAAAGGATACAATAATCCAGGCCATCAAAGACTGCATGAAAGAATCTTCCTTTTCAGGGAGATCTGTGGTTTCGGTTATGCCGGGCTACCAGCTGGATATCCTGCCTGTTAAACTTTCTCTGTCAGAAGATGAGAGACTGGAGGACGCTATTGTCGAAGAAGCCAGGGCACATTTGTCATATGATATAGAGGATGCAGTAATCGATTATATACCTATTGAGAACAGCGGGTCAGAAACGGAGAAAGGCAGGACTGAGCGGTCACTGTTGACAGCTGCAAGGCGGGAGGACGTGGATGAACATCTGTCCATTCTGAAAGGGGCAAAGCTGAAACCGGTGGCCCTCGATATTTCTGCCTGTGCCATTTCCAGGATAATCGGGTCTTCCTGTAATGACAAGGAAGAAAACATACTCGTAATCAATGCGGGTGAACTTCATACCACCCTCACATTATTTTGGAAAGATAATATCCTTCTCGACCGAAATATAATCTGGGGGAGAGAAAACATGGAAGAAAACCTGATGAACAGATTAAAGCTGGACCGTAAGAAGTCAGGGGGCCTTCTGAACAGGGTTGGTCTGCACCTCGGAGAGAATGAAAAAGAAGGGCCGGAGAATGGAAGCAACGAACATATAAATAAAATATCCGGAGTAGTTTATGAAATCGTCTCAACGCAGTTAGATAAACTGACTAAAGAGATTGAAAAGGTATTGCAGTATTTTTCATCAGAGATGAGGGGGGCCGCCATTAATGTTCTCTATTTAATGGGAACAGTCAGCACTATCAGAAATCTGGATGCATATCTGGCAAACAGTACAGGAATATCAACAGAATACCTGAACCCCTTAAGCATTTATAACCTGGAAGGAAATAACGTCTCAAAAGATAATAATGCTTATGGGTCATCTTTTGGTGTGGCCCTGGGACTCGCGATGAGAGGCTTTAAGAATCAGGATGTAAAACCTGAAAGGGAATAAGTCATGTCACAGGCAAGAGAGATAAATCTTATACCTTATGATGTAATCATGAGGGAAAAGACAGATGGGCGGATATGGATGTGGGCAGTAGTGATGTTTATGTTAACTATTCTCTTACTGGGAGTTTATGTGCTGGAAAAAAGGAAGATCGGGGCAGTGGAAAGCGTAATCTCTGATCTGCGTTTAAAAAAACAGGAGATGGAAAAAAAGATAAACCAGTTGAACATCCTGAAGGACAAGAGAGATGAGTTAGCCAAAAAGGAAAGAGTGATTAACACTCTTAGGGATAAAAGATCGCTAAGTTTTCTGTTTTCTGAACTGGAAAAGATTATAAATGATAATGTGTGGCTTACTTCCTTTAATTTTAGTGATGGCTTCTCATTAATAAAAAGCGGTTTTCGGGGTGAGGAGAGTGATGAATGGGTTGAAACCGGTAATTTTATAATAAGGAAAAATCGCTCCAGGACTCAGAAGGATTCGCAAAGTGAGACACACGGGGTTTTGACATCACTGCAGGGTATTGCGAAATCCAATAAAGACCTGGCCGGTTTCCTGAGACTGTTGTCACAATCCGATTACTTTTCCGAAGTTAACCTGAGATACTCACAGGAAGGAACATACAGGGAAATTACAGTGATAGAGTTTGTAATTGAAACCCACCTTAAAATAACATTATGAATTTAGACTCTCTGGATATAAAGAAAATAGATCTTATAGCTGCAGGAATAATTATCCTTCTCATTCTGCTTGCATATTTCGTTTTTCTAAAGGAAGGCTGGGCAAAAGTTGCTGTCCTAAAGAAAAATGAAATCATGCTGAAGGAGAAAGTGAATTCAGCTGGCGGGATAAGCCTTGAACTGGACAGGATTAAGGAAGAAATAGACCATATTAAGAGGAAGCTGGAAAAATTTGAGAGACAATTGCCTGAAGAAAAGAAAATATACGATTTTCTGGTAAATATTGATAAACTGGCCAAAGAGAACAATGTAACCCTTAAGGCCGTCAGACCGGGGAAATTGGAAAAAGGAACTTTGTATTCACGTGTTCCAATTAGTATTTCAGGTAATGCAGGATTTAAAGATTTCTATAAATTCCTGTTTCAGTTAGAGAATATTCCCCGCATAAATATGATGGAGAGTTTGCGGATTACCGGGCTACCTGAGGGAAACAGGTGCGATATTGAAATGGATTTGGCCGTATTTGTCAGTGGATAGCTGATAATGTACTATTTTCAATAACTCCTCGATTTTACTTAAGATTTCTGCATTAAAGTCCGAAATAAAATACAAAGCGTTTAAATGAGGAATCGCTCAATAATGGGTATTAATTTACAGTATGTGAAAGCCTGGTTATCTACGGCGGCATTGTGTATTTTATCTATTTTTTTATCGCCTCCAGGATCTTATGCCTCTGAATTGATCTATACAGTTCAGACAGGGAGCTTTGCGAATGAAGCAGAAGCACAGGCAGAGTATGATTTCATGATGAATTCATTAAACAGGGAAAAACTTGATTATCTGCGGATAGAAAAAGTCGGAAAGTTCTATGCAGTGAGAATCGGTAAATTTGAAGACCATGCTGATACAGAAATATTTATCCGGCAGGTAAAATCCCATCTTTCTGATATCCTGGTCATGAAAGCCTATTTAAAAAATGAACGGGTCACAAAAATACACAGGGCATCTCTGCCGCTTGACAGGCATGGCGTTAAAGAACGAACTGCAGCAGGAGCGGACGCCGGAAAAAAACAACCGGTGATTGCCACGAAAGCTGCCAACAGGGAAAAGGCGGAAACGCTTGTGCCTGTGAATTCGGAACACACTGAGGTTGATAACCTGAAACCGCCTTCCTCTTTAAAGAGGGACCTTTTCTCTTCCGGCAGGTCGATGGATAAAGTGAAAAGAAATCCAGATAAAAAAGAACTGAAAAACCTGGAATTGAAGGCAACTATTATTGACGGTCAGGACCCTCTGGCCATAATAGGCGACGAAGTCCTGGGAATCGGAGGATCCGTAGAGGGATTGAAAGTGACAGCTATAAAGAACAATGAGGTAACCCTCTCAAAGGGCGGCAGTCAGTATATTCTGAGGATGAAAAAAGAATAAAAAATGAAAATTCTTAACAGACATTTACTATGTAAACCTGCTTTCATTTTCATTATCATTGCTTTCTTCCTCTTACTGTTTCCTTCCCCTCAATATGCCAGGGAAGGTAAAGCTGCTGATAGAAAAACAGATAGAATTGAAAAAACTAAAGGCAGCATTTCAAATATAAAGATGACCGGGGAAAATGACAGATTAAGCATAAGTATTAAAGACACGGATATCCAGAATGTTTTAAGGGCATTGTCCATAAAGAAGAAATTGAACATTGTTGCCGGCCCGGATATTAAAGGAAAAATCTCTGCTAATCTTTACAATCTTCCCTTAAAAGATATTCTTGATGCCATTATTACCTTCAATGGTTTCAGCTATGTCCGGAAGGATGATATTATTTTCGTCACTAAAGCCAGTAAGAGTACCGAAAATGATTTAGCAGGAATAAAATTAAAAATATTTAAATTGAATTACGTTGAAGTTGATGAAATTGAAAAGGTGATAACCAAGCTCCTTTCCAAATCAGCAAAGATAACGGCTTATAAGCCTGAAAAATCCATTATAGTTGAAGATCTACCCGAGAATCTTGATCGGGTCCATACTGTTATTAAAGCATTGGACATACCTCCCAAGCAGGTCCTCATTGAAACAAGGATTATGGAAGTTCGACTAAATGATGATACCTCCCTTGGCATAAACTGGAACAGTATTTTCAGTGAATTTTTTAATTCAACAGGGGAAATCCTTACCCAGGGGTTTACCGGTGCTACACAGGGATTCTCCTTTAATCTTGTAAATGATGACCTCAATGTTTTTCTTGAAGCCCTCCAGATTAAAACAGAGGTAAAAACCCTTTCGAGTCCGAGACTGCTCGCCCTTGACAATAAGGAAGCTAAGATAATTATAGGGGGAAAGCTTGGATATAATGTGACAACAGCTACGGAAAACACGGTCATGCAGAGCGTGGAATTTCTTGAGACCGGCACTCAGTTAACTTTAACTCCTCAGATTATTGATGATGGCAGAATTATCATGGAGATTCATCCTGAGGTGAGTGATGGTGAAATAGGGACCACTGGTATCCCATCAGAGACTACAACTGAGGTCACCACAAGCGTGATGGCCCCCGATGGCGGTACTATCTTTATTGGCGGGCTTATCCGGGACCGTAAGGAGGATGTAAGAACCAGGGTTCCCGGTCTGGGAGCTATTCCTGTACTCGGTGCATTATTCAGCAAAACAACCAATACAACAGTGAGATCGGAAATAATCATTTTGATTACTCCCCATATAATATCTGCCTCCAACAAAGATATCCTGGAGAAGGATACGCAGAATGTGAACGAAATAGATAAGACCCTTCAAAAAGATAGATCCTTAAGAGAATTAGTTCCATAAAAAAAATATAGCTTGATTGGCTATAATTGCGAAAACAGAAACTGGTGGCGGTGGCTGGACTCGAACCAGCGACTCTACGGATATGAGCCGTATGCTCTAACCGACTGAGCTACACCGCCTAAAAGGTAAGGTACGACTTAAAAAGGTAACAAAATTG
>PJEL010003156.1_pt1 | contig 14378 bp, 14 predicted proteins | sample 1853271 | NCBI WGS metagenome assembly PJEL01 (sample SAMN08108733, study PRJNA415343) | Invertebrate metagenome, whole genome shotgun sequencing project. | host: Globobulimina | place: Sweden: Gullmar Fjord | collected 2015-08 | reverse complement strand
CTGCATGAATTTCTCCATATAGTTCTGGCAGACTATGTCCCATTTATATTCATTCTGGTCGCTCTATATTCAGTGTCGGGAAATATCCTGCTTAAGGGAACTCTGGTCGGTACCCCTGTAGTTAACACATGTATGCTTATTATAGGAACTTTACTTGCATCCTGGATGGGGACAACAGGGGCTTCAATGCTTCTTATAAGACCCTTTTTGAGGGCAAATAGTCATCGGAAAAGCAGGACATTCATGGTTGTTTTTTTTATTTTTCTTGTAGCAAATGTCGGCGGGTCACTGACTCCACTCGGTGATCCTCCGTTGTTTCTTGGTTTTCTCCGTGGAGTTCCCTTTTTCTGGACTTTTAATCTTTTTATTCAAATGACTGTTGTTGTACTCATCCTGCTTGTTGTTTACTTTCTCATGGACAGTTACTTTTACAGAAAAGAGAAGGACAGTCTTCCCACTTTCAAAGATGAAAAAGAGCCTCTCAGGATAGAGGGAATGCATAACTTTATTTTCCTGTTCTGTATTGTGGGGGCTGTTCTAATGAGCGGTATGCTGAAGCTTGGTGAAGTCAGTATCTTCGGGATCCATCGCGAGACAGAAGGTGTGATCAGGGACGGACTGCTTATTCTTATTGCAGTTTTGTCGATGGTAACAACAAAGAGAGAAATACGTGAAGATAATGAATTTACATGGTTTCCAATGAAGGAAGTAGCAATACTGTTTATCGGTATATTCCTGACCATGATGCCTTGTCTGAAAATATTGCAAGCTGGTGAAAAGGGTGCTTTGGCTGTTTTGGTAAAGACAGTTGAAGAACCTTATCATTATTTCTGGATCACTGGGATACTGTCGAGTTTTCTTGATAATGCTCCCACGTACCTGACATTTTTAAGCAGTCTCCTCGGGAAATTCTATTCAGGAGTGGGGGGCCAGGAAGCGGTCATGAGACTTATTGCAGAGAAAGAGATATTCCTGAAGGCCTTATCATCGGGAGCAGTATTTTTCGGGGCAATTACTTACATAGGGAATGCCCCTAACTTTATGGTACGGTCAATTGCAGAAGAAACCGGGACACCAATGCCGAGCTTTTTCGGGTACATGTTAAAATACTCCATACCGATTCTCATACCGGTATTTATAATAGTTACTTTGATGTTTTATTTATAAGAGGATATAACCATGGCTATTAACAAAATCTTGTTCCCAACTAAATTCAGAGAGCTTGCATTTGATGCCCTTGAGTCTTTGTTTGTATTGAAAGATGCCGGACTGAGTGAAATCGTATTCCTGCATGTCATATTAAGAGAGGATGTTGGGTTTGTACCGTTTGGAGGTTATCTGAAAGATGAGGAAAAGAAATTAGAGGAAGAGGCCCGGATAAGGTTTGAGGACTGGCAAAAATCTCTTGCTGAAATGGGAATAGAGAGCAGGGTGGTTATCAAAGTAGGGGAACCCGTTCATGAAATACTTGCTTTGGCAAAAAAGGAACGAGTTGACATGATTGTTGTAGGCAGGAAGAAACGGATCGATATTGAGCATACATTTATTGGTTCGCACACCAATAAAGTCATTACACGCTCCAAATTACCGACCTTTGTGAGTAAATACATGGTTGAATATAAATATGATAATGTGCCAATGACAAAGATAAATGAGAGACCATTTGAAAATCCTTTGGTCGCTGTCGGAGGGCCCGCGGAACTTTCACAAAGAGTTATAGATTTCCTTAAGAACTTTGATGGTGCTGTGAAAAAAGCATTTATTTTTATGAATATTGACGAAAAAGCTCTAGGCGGAAAAGATGAATCTGAAATATCAAATATCGAAAAGGAATACCTCGCAATTTGTCAGGGGTATTGCGATAGTCTTAAATCAGCCGGGATAGATGCAGAACCGCATCTGGGTGCCGGTGGGATGATGGATGAAATTTTGCGTGTTTCACGTGAAAGAAAGTCCAGTATGATAGTTATGGGGAATAACTCGGAACATCGTTTTCTGGAAAATCTGCTTCACAGAAGTCTGTCCTATCAGACAACGAAAGTATCTGAATTGCCTATATTATTAATACCATAGCCATTCCGGTTTTGTAATTGAAAAAGATCTTAAAACCGGGATGAAGTTACTTTTTAATTCCCAGCATAAATACGGGGATAGACGTTATCAATATTGCACTAATAATCCAGAAGGCATATAAATAATCAAGCCGTGCTATTAACAATCCGGCGAGTATGGGTCCTGATGCATGGCCGATATCAAATATTGTCCCAAAGGTGCCCATTGCTGTTCCAAAGTGCTTTTCTTTACACATATCAGCAACAAGTGCAGCTGATGAAGACGTTACAAAGGCTTCTCCAAAACCAAAGAATATTGCCGCTGTCATGAGTGGGAAAAAGCTCTTTAAAAGAGGTATGGAGGCAAACGACAAAGCACAGAGAACCATTCCTGTAATAATTATGGGCTTCCTTCCGTATCTGTCTGAGATCTTTCCCATGACCGGTTTTGACAATATCGTTACAATAATCTGTACACCCCACAGAAGGCCTGCCTGAAATGCATTTAGTCCGGCAACTGTAACTGCATAGATAGGGAGAAAGGCTTCAAGCGCACCCATGGCCATATTCTGAAGGCCTTCCATATTTGAGGTGATGACAATTCTCCTGTCGCTTATCACCTCTTTGATCCCGGAGGTGAATTTCCGGTACGATTCCTTTAATCCTATGACCCTGTCGAGTTTTTCTTCTTTCTTAAGCAATCCAAGTGCGAGGATAAGTGACATTGTACCTGCAAGACCACTGATAAGATATGCAGTATAAAAATTGGCTGATGAAGGATCTCCGTTGCCTGACATGCTGTGCAGTATGAACCCTCCGACAGGGGCCCCGATCAAGTTACCGATTATCGTAAGAGAGGAGAACCATGACAGCATCTCTCCTTTTTTACCACCTGCTATGTCCGCTACAACCGCCATGGAGACAGGACCGTATATGGAAGTTGCGAGTCCATGTATGAACCTGATCACAATCAGGACATAATAGTCCTTGACGAACAAGTAGGTGAAGGGCATTACGGCAAATACCACAAGACCTGCAAACATCGTCTTTCTTCTTCCGATAATATCAGACAATGCACCTGAGGGCAGTTTGAAAAAAATCCCTGTTACCGTTGAAATGCCGACGACAAATCCAATTGCCTCAGGACCCGCACCGAGATATAATGCGAAAAGTGGAAGTACGGGACTTCTTGCCAGAGAGTAGGAAAACCTGGCAAAAAAGCCCACTGAACATAGTGCGGCAAATGGGGTCAACATCTGCATTGTGATTCTTTCTCAATCAATGGACCTGGGTCTTCCTGTCATAATAGATGCTCTTGCCCGTAATGCTCACAGGTATTCCCATGGCTACTTCAGCTTTAATGTAACCCAGTGCCAGTGCAGCGGCCCCGACACGCTGCTGAACCCTGTTGTCAACATTAAGCAAGCTCGCGGTTTTAGCTGCGGATGAAAGAGCTACCCCAATGTCCATCATCCTCATAGTACAGTGAGGCCCCGTATATCCCATCGCTTTTTCTTCTATTTTTCTGTTCTTTGCAAATTCTCCGCATGTTGGATAACCGCAACCCCCGCAGTCATATCCTGCAGTTACAGGCTTGATGAGACCAATAAGCAGTAATGCCTCTGAATTCTCGATGTTGGATGCATCTCTTAGCCAGAATGCTTCATTAGTGCTTTCAGGTGCATACTCTTTCATCCTGGCTGCTATCTTTTTCAGGTCATCGTCATTAGTAATTACTACAATTTCCAGATGGTCCTTTCCCCCGGCCTTTGGTGCTGTTCTTGCTGAAGCTGCCATAAGTTTCACAGCCATTTCTGAAACATCCTTCATCTTATACCTCCGTAATACTAAGTTTTTGATGCATAGAGCATATCAAATACTTCCATGCCTTTTTTGAGAATATCCTTATCGTTCTTACCGGTTTTTCTGATTCCCAGGAGGACCTCGCCAATACCCTGTGCATCCGGTACATTATATTTATCATCTTTAATGTCGAGTTCGTGTACCAGTTCAGCAATTTTCTTAACAGCCTTATCTTTAATCCCGAATGATTTTACAAATACTTCAAAAGTGCAATTATCTCCTACGTGGGTAATCTCTCCATCTTTCATATCAAAAATAACATAGTTCTTATCCAGATCCACTCTATTGTTTCCGTCAATAAACTGGAATGCAGCATCATTGTCGATGAACTTTCTGATTAGCCAGGCTGAAGCCATACGGTCCACAAAGGGATTCTTTCTCGTAACCCAGACTCTTCCTTTATAATCTTCATAAGATCTCCGCTGGATTGTGGTCTTCTTACTGTCAGTTACCTTTGTCCCGGCTGTCTTTAAGACCTTAGACATCTTTCTTTGAAGGCCGCTGATATTCTTCCCGGCTTCGGCAGATGCCCTGAATGGGAAAAAGTCTATTGTTTTTATGTCAGAGTGTTCTTTCAATAATCTGTTGAGTTGTGTCTGGAGATTTGATGTATTTTTGATTTTGCTGCCTTTTTCCATACTGTTAATTTTAATTTCCAATTCATTGATCTTCTTTTCCAGAGAGCTATAATCGGCCTCTCTTTGACTTTTGAATAGGGATATGATGTCGCTGTTACTGAGCATTTCGAAATTGTCTGTTATCACAAAATCGCCTTCGCCACCCAATGCAGCAACTTCTGCCATCAGCCAATGGCAGAATTCATGATGTTCTTCATTATGCGGCAGGACATAAACAGCCCCTTTGAGTTGCACAGCCCCTGCCTTTGCAAGCCTCCTCCAGAATTTTATACGGTTTTTCACAGGCTTGGATGGGACAGTGTAGAAAAACAGGATCCATGTCTGTTTCCCATCTGCTTTATTTGAGACAGCTTTTTTTACCATTTATATATCCAATAACTCCCCGAGACTCTTTACCCCGTTAGAAAACTTTTCTAACGGGATGAATGTCTAATTTGTGCTGTGCTTTTTAGGGAAAAGGGGATGTAGTTTTTTTGCGAATTCTTCATCTCCCCCTTCAGCCATACCAATGGCAGCAAAAATGTCCTCTAATGAATCAGTTTCCTCCGCATTTTTATGTTGAGGATTAAACTCTCCTGATTCTGCATACGCGATATCCTCAAATGTCTTTTCTATTTTTTCTTTAACTTTTGTCATAATAACCTCCTTTAAGGTATCTTATATAACAAATGTAACACATGTTACAAATGCTGTCAAGTTGTATTTTTGATATCCTTAAGTGGAAAATTTGGAAGAAATTTAAGTTGTGGTAATTAAATATATTTATGGATTGGTTTAGACTCTGTTATCTATATCAAAAAACAATAAACATGAAGCAGCCAAAAGTACTTATTGATAAACGAGGTTCTCTCCCTCGGCCTTCAGATGGCTGCATCGTTTTTCCAGGGCTGTCAGAAATCCCTGGCGGTTTAAGGGAGATACCCGGTATCCCCGATCCGACCCCTCGACTTCCAAATGCAGGGAGTCACGGGAGAAAGTAAAGTTATGACCGCCCCCAGGACCCTTATAGGTAACTTCCCGGATATCACCTAACTTAATGTCCTTGTGCAGCATCCCTGTTTGCATATGAAGTGTGGTTGTCGAAACTTTGTACAGTGTTGTAAGCCAGAACCATGGGGCTAAAAGGCTTATTAGAAGGGTGATGGAGGTCCCGATCAGTCGCTCGCTTACAGGGCCATTTGAGGTAAAGATGCTATATGAGAAAAGCCATATCAATGCAGAAGTACTCCAGACGAATACTGTCAGACGCATATCGCGCTTGGATTTAAAGACCTCGGAATCTGAACTATTTATTGACATATTTTTATTTCATTCTTTGTTTTAAGTTTGATTATGATAACATTTTATCCTTGATTCATTAATAAGCAAAAAAAAGACGCTGCAACTTTTCAGTTACAGCGTCCCATGTCTTTAAAAAGTATTATGTATCTGTTAGTGACCGCCGGATCCCAATAATCCTGAAGCAGCAACAACTAAAACAAGAATCTCAACAATACAAAGCACTACATAAGCAGTGTCTTTCTTGCGAATTAAACCCGGAAGAATCGCTGCATAACAGATAATAGTCAGTAAAGAAAGAAATGCAATAGGAAGAAAATTAAGCATATCTCCTTTACCTAAAAGCCCAAGCCATGCCCATCCCGCATGAATGCCTGTTTGAGCAAGATAATCACTCACCGGCATCACCCAGTAATTCTGTACCTGTTCCAAGGGAATTACAGGCTCTAAAATGCCTGAGCCATATAATATGAATGTAACAATGAGACCAAGAAGGCCTACCATCATGCCTTTATTTAATATGTTTGCATATAAAAGCTGTTCTTCTGTTGCTTGTGGAGCCATTTAATCCTCCTTATTATTTAAGTAGGGGCATATAGCGATATGCCCTTACATATTATCCTATTAACCTATTCCCAATCCCTTTAACAATGCCTTGAGCCCTGCAACACCCAGAACCGAGATAACCAGAATTCTGATAACAGCTGGCTTTGTTACAGCAAGGACTTTAACTCCTATAAAAGAGCCGAGCATAATTCCAACTACTGAAGGTACAACCATTAGTGGAAGAACAGCACCGTTATTCAGGTAAATCCATGCAGCGGATGTATCTGTAATTGAGAGAAGGAATTTACTGGTTGCAACTGAAATCTTGATAGGAGCGCCCATTAATAAATTCAGGACAGGAACGTTTGCCCATCCAGCTCCAAGTCCGAACATACCTGCCATTACACCGATGATAACGAATAGTGCCAGTGCTTGTGGGGTCCGGTGGACTTTCCAGGAAACATCTTTATTTATAGTCGGCTCGTGATAAACACCTGTTATCCTTAGAGCCGTGGAGAGTGAATCAGCTTCCGGGACTTCAGGATATTCAGATTTCTTTGCTTTAATCATGATCATGACGATACCCAGAATTGTTGCTCCGAGCAGGGTCTGGATTACATTAGTAGGTAGCGCAAGACCTATCATTGCTCCGAATATTGCGCATGTAGAAGCGATCAATGCCATTGGTATGGCCAGTCTTAAGTCCGCCATTCCCTTTTTCAACAATCCCGGTCCGGCTGCAAGCGCACCTGCAAGGGCCACGATAAGTCCCGCACCTCTGACGAAGTCAAGGTGGAATGGAAGAAATCCACTAACAATCGGTACATAAAGAACGCCGCCGCCAACTCCTGCGAGAACGGCAAAGACACCGAGTACAAATGAGAGTACAAGTAAAATGAGTGGCCAGAACCACCATGCATGTGCTGCTACTGCCTCCGTTGTAACGGCTACTGCTTCTGATGCTTCTGTTGAGGCGAATATATCAGCAGCCCCAAAAACGAGTACTGAGAGAAGTATCACGGGCAGTAAAATCTTAGAAAAAATACATATTTTCTTAAACATTATTGGTCCTTTCTTCAAAAGTAGATTTGAATAAATAGTACTTAGAGTATTTTAGTGAGAAGAATAAATACATGCCTGCTTGTATCTAAACAGGAGCCTATTCTATACCCACTATATGCAAAAAATCAATATATATATGCTGAAATTATATCTCTATAAAATAGATTCATGGATTGATCCACACATTTAATTTGCAGCTTATCCCAAAGACGTTTAGTTTTGTTACAATACACCTATGCCACTCATTCTAGTCACAAATGATGACGGGATATCATCGCCCGGTATAAAAGTCCTTGCAAAGACACTTAAAACAATCGGTGAAGTTTTTATAGTCGCCCCTGAGTCCGAACAAAGCGCGGTTGCACATTCCCTTACCCTTCACAGGCCTTTGAAGTATGAAAAAGTGAGTAAAAATACATACCATCTTAATGGTACTCCAACAGACTGCGTTATTATTGCAGTAAAAAAACTCCTTCCTCAAAAGCCTGATATTATTGTATCCGGAATAAACAACGGCGCTAATCTTGGAGATGACGTGACTTATTCCGGTACAGTTGCCGCTGCAATGGAAGGGACCCTTCTTGGAGTGCCGTCTATCGCGATATCTTTGGTGAAGGATGACTGGTATGGTCAAAATCTCAAGAAGAGCGCGTCAGGACTATTGACTGCAGCAAATTATGCCAGGGAAATTGTAGCGAAGGCCCTTGACAGAGGCCTGCCCGCAGACACACTTCTTAATGTCAATGTTCCTGAAAGAAAGAAGATTGAGGGGGTGAGAATCACAAAGCAGGGTAAACATATTTATGAAGACGCGATCAAGGAACTCTCGGACCCCCGCGGAAGAAAGCACTACTGGATTGGAGGCGGTGCCCCACATTGGGAATCCGTTAAGGACACTGATCTTGAGGCGGTCAATAATGGATACATTTCCGTGACCCCTGTTCATCTTGACCTGACAAATTATAAAGCTATAAAATTTATGAAGAATAACTGGGAAATTGAGGGAAACATGGAATGAGCGATTATGCAAAAAATTATGATGTAATTATTGTCGGGGCCGGACCGGCGGGTATCTTCACTGCGCTTGAGATTGTTTCTTCTGGTAAAGGGCTGAAAGTACTGCTTCTTGAAAAAGGCGGTGACATTGACGAGAGGATGTGCCATGCCACGGTCAATAATACAAAATGCAAATCCTGCAGTGATTGTCATTTGTTGTGCGGATGGGGAGGGGCCGGTGCCTTTAGTGACGGGAAGCTCAGTCTGTCTAAAGAAGTCGGTGGTAATCTTTCCAGATATGTTGATAATGAAACTCTTGAGGGACTAATTGCATACGCTGACAGTATATACATGAAATATGGTGCGCCGGACAAGGTGTATGGGAGTGACGATGAAAAGGTCGAGGCAGTTCGGCAGACTGCTGAAAAGGTCGGGCTGACTCTTGTCCCGGCTAAAATCAGGCATATTGGAACAGATAGATGTCCCGGGTTGTTAAAGAAAATTAGGGAAGACCTTAATTCGAAAATAGATATTACTTTTTTCAGGGACGTGAAAAAGATCCTTGTTGAAGGAAATAAAGTGAATGGGATTGAGACCAGGAACGGTTATGTTAAACATGCTGATTTTGTGGTGTTGTCACCCGGGAGGGAAGGCGCCCTCTGGCTCGAAAGAGAGGCGAAAAAGATGGGGCTTTCCCTGTTGAAAAACCCTGTAGATATTGGGGTCAGGGTTGAACTGCCTGCTTCAGTTCTTGAACCTCTTACAAAAGTCAGCTATGAACCAAAGCTGATTTATCATACAAAAAAATTCAATGACAGGATAAGAACATTTTGCGTGAACCCTTTTGGAGAGGTCGTAAAAGAATATGTAAAAGGTGTCTGGAGCGCTAACGGCCATAGCTATTCGAACAAGAAAACTGAAAATACCAATTTTGCGCTTCTTGTTAGCACGCACTTTACGGAACCATTTGATGAGCCCCATTTATACGGCAGATACATAGCGCGGCTTGCCAATCTCCTGGGTGATGGAGTTATTCTGCAGCGGCTGGGTGATCTACAGGCCGGCCGGAGGTCTAATCCCGCAAGAATAAGACGGGGCAAGGTAAAGCCTACACTCAATGATGCTGTGCCGGGTGATCTCAGCTTTGTGCTTCCTCACCGTTATATAACAAACATACTCGATATGTTAAAGACCATGGACAAAATAGCGCCGGGGGTAAACAGTCCTCATACACTTCTTTATGGTGTTGAGGTCAAATTTTATTCAAGACAGCTTAAGCTCGGCAGTAACCTGGAGACTGAAATAGAGAACCTCTTTGCGGTAGGTGACGGGGCCGGGGTCAGCAGGGGACTTATACAGGCATCTGCTTCTGGAATAATAGCAGCACGCGAAATATTAAAAAGAGTATGATTGAATTTGCTGACATCTGATGGCTTAGAAAACAATGTCCTACGAACAGAAACGCCATTTAATGGTAGATGAACAGTTAAGGGCCCGTGGAATTAAGGACGAGCGGGTGCTGCATGCTATGGAAAAAGTCGAAAGGCACTTGTTTGTTGATGAACAGCTGATAGGCAAGGCTTATAAAGACCGTGCGCTTCCGATAGGTGAAGAACAGACGATTTCTCAGCCTTATATGGTTGCTTTGATGACTGAACTGCTTGAACTCAATGGCAATGAAAAAGTTCTGGAAATAGGAACAGGTTCGGGATATCAGTCCGCGGTACTTTCAATGCTCGCATCAGAAGTATATAGTGTTGAGAGAATACAATCTCTTTCTTTAAGAGCAAAGAACATACTCGAAAAAAGCCAGTGCCATAATGTACATGTTATCGTTTCAGACGGTTCTGTTGGTTTAAAGGAACATGCCCCATATGATGCGATAATTGTTACTGCGGGAGCACCGGAAATATCTCAGCAGTTAATAGACCAGCTGACGGAGAACGGGCGGCTGGTAATACCTGTTGGAAGCAGGCAGTCGCAGGTCCTTCAAAGGATCAAGAAGGGCGCGGCCGGGATAGAGGAAATTCACTCAACAGCCTGTATTTTTGTCCCTCTTATTGGAGAAAGCGGCTGGGATGAAGATTGAATATGTTGACAGGTTGTTTTTATTTGTGTAAAACAATATAGTCATTTAGTATTGATGTCTACAGTAATCAGGAGGAAAAATGGTACAAGAGTCAAAGAAAATCTGGATGGATGGAAAGTTCGTAAACTGGGCCGATGCCAATGTTCATATTCTGACCCATACATTACATTACGGTACAGGTGCTTTTGAGGGTATTCGCTGTTATAAGACAAAAAAAGGCTCTGCTATTTTCAGGCTCCGTGAGCATGTTGAACGACTTTTTGATTCATGTAAAATCCTGAATATTACGTGTCCTTTTAAGCCTGAAGAAATTGAGAAGGCTATTATTGATTCAATAAAAGTTAACCGCCTTAAAGAATGTTACATACGTCCGCTGGTTTATATCGGTTACGGTGCAATGGGATTATATACCCCGGGAAATCCTATCAAAGTTGCTATTGCGGTATGGCCATGGGGAGCATATCTCGGAGAGGACGGTATTAAAAACGGTATAAGGGTAAAAGTTTCATCTTTTGCCAGGCTTCATGTAAATGTAACAATGACAAAGAGCAAGACATGCGGTGATTATGTTAATTCAACTTTGGCAAAAAGTGAAGCGGTTTCGTGCGGATTTGACGAAGCTCTTATACTCGATACGAATGGTTTTGTCTCCGAAGGTACAGGACAGAATATTTTTATTGTCAGAAACGGTGTATTAATGACTCCGCCTCTGCCTTCGGTTCTTGAGGGGATTACGAGGAAGAGTATTATAGAAATGGCACGCAAGATGAAAATAGAGGTATCTGAAACTAACTTCACAAGGGATGAGCTATATATTGCTGACGAGGCTTTCTTTACCGGTACTGCAGCAGAAGTCACACCGATACGGGAAGTGGACGGGCGAATTATCGGAAAGGGAAAACCCGGGCCTATAAGCAAGAAGCTTCAGGACCTCTTCTTTAAAATCGTAAAGGGTGAATCAAAGTTATATAAGTCCTGGCTGACGTCTATTTAAGAAAATTTCTTTGATTGCTTCAAAAATCTATTTATTGTTTTATTCAGCTCTAAGAAGAATTGTTATAATGTTATTTTTCTGATGACAATTAGCTTTATTTATGTTATAAATATAAAGGTTTTTAGCGAATACCAATAATATTATGGAAAAAAGAGCCTTTAAAAGATTGTCTGTAGATCTGCAGGCAAGAGTATTATTCGGCAATATTATTTATACAGGAAAGGTGTCTGATCTTTCTGAGAATGGTATGTTTATTAATACTAAAATAAACTTCCCGCTTGAGACCTTACTGCTTACCGTTGTTCTCCTGGAAAATGAAACCTTAAATATACCTGTCAAAATAAAAAGAGTTGTTAAGGCAACCGAACATACAGGAAATAATTCCAGGAGTGGCCTTGGGGTTAAAATTCAAGGACCCCAACAGGATTATTTAGACTATGTTCAGAGCTGTAACTCTCCGGAATAAAACATAAATAGTTACATGGTATCCGTTTCCCAATCCCACAAAAAGAAACCAGCAAAAAACTACATCAATTAACGTGTCTCTATAAATTCATTTTTATGCTACTACAGGGCCTTATTTGCGTCAGGATCCTTAATTAAAGATATCCCTCTCAATGGACGATAGTAAATACATAGAGAAAGGAGAAGGAAAATGCATGTGAGACACTCGGACATATTAGCTGCACAGGAAGTTGAGAATGTAAGCGAAGCACATATCGAAAATAAGGTATGGCGTGAAGATGTGATCGAAGCACAGGCAGAAAGAAGAATATTTGAAAGATTCCCCGCAAAACTAGATGCAAGGCTCTTTTTCGGTAATATGATATATGCAGGTAGAATAACCGATCTTTCCCAAAGCGGCATGTTTATTAATACAAAGGTTGGCTTCCCGGTCAATTCAGAATTTTTTATGGTTGTTCTTGTGGACGGACGGACTTTAAAGATACCTGTAAGGGTCAAAAGACGTGTAAAAACCGACAAGGCTTATAGTCCAATAAATGAATCCGGTATTGGTGTTGAACTGATGAATTCTTCACAAAAGTATATGGAATTCATTGAAAACTTCAAATCGGTTATTTAAGATACAGCATACATATAGTTAGATCTGATTGATAATATCCCCTTGCCGTTATCTCATCAACATAATAAATAACATTAATATAGTACATGTAACCCTACGTTAAAACGACGTAATGTCAATTTAGATAGAAATCCGTATGAGTAAGTGCAACATCTTTTCTATGTTTTTGATATTATTGTATAGTTGAAAAACTTAAGGCTGAAAGCACTTATATACCTATGTCTGAATTGACCCCATTAATGAAACAGTATCAGGAGATTAAACGTAATCATCCTGATACGATAGTATTTTTTCGCCTGGGGGACTTCTATGAGATGTTCGGACCGGATGCTGTAATAGCGTCAAAAGTCCTCCAAATAACACTTACATCAAGAGATAAAGGCAAAAAAGATCCGATGCCCATGTGCGGCATTCCTCATTTCACTGCAGACAATTATGTGGCAAAGCTAGTTAAGAGCGGTCATAAAGTAGCAATCTGTGAGCAGGTAGAGGATGCCAAAGAGGCCAAGGGTATTGTAAAAAGGGAAGTCGTCAAGGTAGTTACCCCAGGGACATTTCTTCCTGACAATCCAAAGGAAAATAATTATATCCTCGGTTTTTTCAAAAAAGAAAATATCTTTGGTATTGCAGTGGCTGATATTACAACTGGTGAGTTCATTCTTTATGAAACGCATAATAACCTCGAGGATGAAATAAGCAGATTCCAGCCAAAAGAGATTTTATATCCTCATAGCCTGAAGAATAATTCAGAAGTAATAAACCTGAGTGATTTTTATCTCACTGGATTTGATGACTGGTATTTTGATTACATAGAGGCATACCGCAATCTTTTAAAACACTTCAACGTTACTTCTCTGGATGGCTACGGATGCGAGGGGATGATTGTCGCCATCTCGGCCGCGGGTGCGCTCATGACCTATTTAGAAGAGACCCAAAAGGACGCGTTGGTATTTAAGAAGATAAATGTATTGAGACGTGACTCTAAAATGCTTTTAGATTCGGCTACACTGAAAAATCTTGAGGTTGCCGGAAATATGAGGAATAATGAAATCGAGGGGAGCCTGCTCTGGGTACTTGATGAGACATTTACACCAATGGGCGGGAGGCATTTAAGGACCTGGCTTCTCAACCCATTGCTTGATCATGAGGAAATTAATGAAAGACAGGATGCTGTAGCTTCATTAATAGATGAACCGAACAGGTTTTCAAAGGTACAGGGGATCTTAAAGGACATCTCGGATATTGAGAGGCTTGCTTCAAGGATAGGAAACGGGACGGCTAATGCAAGAGACCTTTTGGCAGTCAGAAAATCATTAGAAATATTGCCTGCCCTAAGGGTCCTGATGCAGGAGTATAAAGATAAGACAATCAAAGCATTGAACGTCCGGATTGACGAATTAACCGGCATGAAATCCATTATTGAAAAATCAATCGCAGAAGAACCCCCGCCCGGTCTTAAGGATGGCGGTCTGATAAAGAAAGGATTTGATCCGGAGATAGATGAGCTTCGGGAGATCAGCAGCACTGGAAAGGACTTCATAGCTTCTCTCCAGGCAAGAGAAAGAGAGAGGACAAAGGTATCTTCTCTTAAGGTCGCTTATAACAAGGTGTTCGGCTACTATATCGAGATAACAAAGGCAAACCTATCACAAGTCCCTGAGGATTATATCAGGAAACAGACCCTTGTAAATGCTGAAAGGTTTATTACTCCTGAATTGAAAGAATATGAGGCAAAGGTCCTGGGAGCTGAAGAGCGGTTGAAGAATATTGAGTATGA
>PJEL010003155.1_pt1 | contig 14382 bp, 24 predicted proteins | sample 1853271 | NCBI WGS metagenome assembly PJEL01 (sample SAMN08108733, study PRJNA415343) | Invertebrate metagenome, whole genome shotgun sequencing project. | host: Globobulimina | place: Sweden: Gullmar Fjord | collected 2015-08 | reverse complement strand
GTTGGTTTTAGTAAAACAAAAGAAAATTCTTCGGGCTGTTTCAAAAGGTAAGGGAATGGCTGTTTATCCTGGGAATGTTGATAAGGGAAAAATGGCTGATAAAATAATTAAGGAATTGAAAATGAAAGTAAGTAAGAATGATGTGATGGCTGCCCTTCCTGCAGGAGGTGTTAGAATATGAGTGGAATTATTAAATTTCAAATAGGAAAGGCAGGGATAACAGATGGAATAATAGAAAGTTTGAATAATGCTTTTATGACTCATAAAGTTATTAGAATAAGCCTATTAAAAGGATCTAATAGGAATAAAGATAGTAAGAAAAAGATTGCTGAAGAAATTGTTGAGAAATTAAATGGCAAATTTAAATATAGTATAATTGGATTTACAATTGTTATGAAGAGAATTGGGGTTGCGATTAAGAAAAGATAAAGTTTAAAAGCCCTCTTTTTTAACTATATTAACTTAGTAAAATGACTAACATTAAAACTATGGAAGCTGGAAAATATAATAAAGATCTAGCAGAAGCTTTGAAGAAAATTGAAGAATTTAAAGCACCTGAATGGGTTGATTTTGTTAAAACAAGTACCCATAAATCAAGACCTGTTATTGAAGAAGATTTTTGGCATATTAGGGCTGCTAGTATTTTAAGACAAATCTATATTAGGGGAATTGTTGGAGTTCAAAGATTAAGAACTAGATATGGGGGAAAGAAGCAAAGAGGTGGTATGCCAAGCGAATTTAGAAAAGGAGCTGGGAAAATAATTAGAGTTATTTTACAACAAGCAGAAGCTGCTGGATTTGTTGAGAAAGCTTCTGAGAACAAGAAAGGAAGGCAATTAACAGAAAAAGGAAAAGAATTCTTAGAAAAAATAGGAGAAGGAAAATGACAAGACATTATCCTAAAAAAGTAAAGTTGGCTGTTTATGCTGGAAGAACAAAATGGGCTCCTTTTTGGGCTGTTGTTAAAAAGTTTGGACAGGGAAAGAGAAAGCATCCAAGTGAAATGACAAAGCAGAGAAGGCATTGGAGAAGAACTAAGTTAAAGATAAAACCTAGGAGGGTGAAGAAGAGTCACTTTGGTTAAAATGGTAACAAAACAAAAAGTTGAAGCAAAAATTGAAGAAAGAGAATATGTAATTCCATTAAGAAAAGAGTGGATGCAAAAACCTAGATATAAAAGAACAAGAGCTAGTGTTCAAGGAATAAAAAAGTTTGTTGCAAAACATATGAAAGTTGAAGATAGAGATTTAGATAAAGTAAAACTTGATATTTATTTGAATAATGAATTGTGGTTTCGAGGTTGTAAAAAGCCGCCTGCAAAGATTAAAGTTATTGTAAAAAAGCAAGGAGACATTGTAAGAGTTGAATTAGCAGAAATGCCTGAAAAGTGGAAGTTTGCGAAAGCAAGGCATGAAAAGAAACATAAGAAAATTGATAAAAAGCCTGCAAAGAAAGAAGAAAAACTAGAAGAAAAAATTGAAAAAACAGAAGAAGAAAAGAAAGATGAATCTGAAAAAGCAAAGGCTGTTGCAGATGTTAGAGAAAAGCAAGCAGAACAACAATCAAAGGTTCAAAAGCAAGCTGAAAAATCAATGAGATCTCCTAAAATGCAACATAGAAAAGCATTGAAGAAATAATCATAGGAGAAATTATAAGTTTTTCCTTAGAGTAAATATTAAAAGCATTATTTACGCCAATTAATTATGAAGGACATTAAAGAACTACTAGAATTTGGATTTATCAATATTGATAAGCCTAGTGGACCAACTTCATTTAAAGTTGGGCAATTTGTGAAAAATAAATTAGGATTAAGAAAGACCGCGCATTTAGGTACTTTAGATCCGCAAGTTACAGGAATATTGCCTATTGCCTTGAATAGAGCGTGTAAGTTAAATGAATATTTTATGCATAGGGATAAGGTGTATGTTGGAATAATGAGGCTTCATTCAGATATTGAAGAGAGTAAATTAAAATTGGAAATGAAGAAGTTTGTGGGTAAAATAATTCAACTTCCTCCTGTTCGTTCTAGAGTAAAGAGAGCTGAAAGGGAAAGGGAAGTTAAGAAATTTGAAATTCTGGAGAAAGATGGGAAAGATGTTTTATTTGTTGCAGATGTACAAGCAGGAACATATATTCGTAAATTGATTCATGACCTTGGTGAGAAAATTGGAGGTGCACACATGTTAGAACTTAGGAGAACAAGAGCTGGTATTTTTGAAGAGCCTGCTATTAATTTATATGATTTTGAAAAAGCTGTTGATTCCTGGAAAGATGGAAATGAGAATTTGTTAAGGGGAATTATTAATGATGCTGAAGAGATGATTAAAAAAGTTCTTCCTGTAATGCAGATAAAAGGAGAGTTAAAACACTTTCATGATGGAAAACCATTGCACAAAGATAATATCTCTGGAAAAATTCCAGATAAATTTGCAGGGTTTATGAAAGAAACGTTTATTGGAGTTTATAATAAAGTAGATGAAGGGGAAATTATAAGTAGAGCAGAATTCGTTTTTAACTAATGGAAAAGAAAAGATGTTGGGGAGAGATTAAGAATCCATTAATGGTTAAATATCATGATGATGAATGGGGTGTTCCATTACATGATGATGGGAAATTATTTGAGTTTTTAGTTTTAGATAGTTTTCAAGCTGGATTAAGTTGGGAAATTGTCCTTAATAAAAGAGAAAATTTTAGAAAAGCTTTTCACAAATTTAACGCTAAGAAGATTTCTAAATATGTAGAAAAAGATGTTGAGAGATTGAAAAATGATGGAGGAATAATTAGAAATAAGTTGAAAATTCAAGCAACTATTACAAACGCTCAGAAATTTCTAGAGATTCAAAAAGAATTTGGGAGTTTTGATAAATATATTTGGCAATTTACTAAAGGTAAAACAATTAAGAATAAATTTAATTCTTGGAAAGAGGTTCCTGCTAAAACAAAAGAATCTGATGAAATGTCCAAAGATTTGAAAAAACATGGTTTCAAATTTGTTGGAAGTACAATATGTTACGCTTTTATGCAAGCTATTGGAATGGTTAATGACCATAGGATTGATTGTTTTAGATATAAAGAGGTTAATAAGAAATGAAAAAAATCAAAGATTTTTATATATTAAAATTTCAAATAATAAATGGAGAAATTTTAACATGAGAGAATTTATTTATTATTCAAGGACTGCTCCTACTTCTGGGAGTTATGTGAAAGATGACTTAATGAAATCAGGGAGACTAGACATTGCAGTTCATACAATCATAGCTAGTTTTTTCTTAAGTCATGATATTAGAAAAGATACAAAGTTACATTTGTGTTTTGCAGGACCTCCTGATCCTGAAAAGCATTTGGAATTGCAACCTGCAACAGAAGGTAAGACTGGCAAGGATAAAATTTATTTGAGTAAAAAGGATGTTGCTTGGGTAATAAAAAAGATGCTTCATAAGTATAGGGAAGATGAAAAGAATGAAGTGTTTCCAGGATATTGGATTGAGAAAAAAGGATTTCTAAAAGTTGTTAAAGGTCTTTCTGATGAGGGGAGGAATTTATATATTTTAGATGGGAAAGGAGAAGATATTAGAAAAGCTAAAATTGGGAAGAATCCAATATTTATTTTAGGAGATCATTTGGGCTTGCCAGCTAAAGAGTTAAAACGGGTAAAGAAGATTTGTAATCCTGTTTCTATAGGGAAAAGAACTTATTTTGCTTCTCAAACAGTGGCTATTGTTAATAATGAAATTGATAGAAGGGAAGATGCAGGGGAATTGTGATTTTATAGTATAAATCTAAATATTTATAAAGGAATTGTTCATTTATAGGACATGGATAAAAAGTGGTGGGTAGTTATTGTTATTATTCTTATAATTGTTATAGGTTATTTTATTTATAATCAGAGTGTTCAACAAAGTCCAAGGGCTGGATTTGGTTCTACGCATGCAAAGTGTGAATGTCCTGAAATAAACTTGGCAGATATTTGTGATGGTGGAGAAATATCTATAAAAGGATATTCTGCTTGCCCTGATACTGCTGCGCTTTGTAGCGAGCATGAATGCAGCGTTAACTTTGTTTGTAGAAGAGATGGACAAGAACCTCAAGAGTATACATTTTCAGAAAAATGTAATGGTGTTAAGTCTGTTGATAATGATGGGCTTGGTCAGCTTTCTTAATTATATTTTTTCCTAAATATGGTATTCCTAGTATAATAATGGTTAAAAACTCAGTATTCTGGGAATAAAGATGGTAAAAGGAGTGGCTGTTAAATTTTCTTCTTATGAAGAGACAATTTCAAAAGTTTTGAAATTAATTGGATTTGATAGAGAATTGAAAAAACATGATAGGATTATATTAAAACCTGATTTAATGACAGGAATAAAGGAGGGAAGTACAAGTGTTGAGTTTGTAGAACCTGTTTTGAAATTCTGTATGGAGAATAAAAATCCAGGGTCTGAAGTTTTTATAGTTGAAGGATGTGATGGACATAATACTGAAGATATTTTTGATGAATTTGGATATAGGAAATTATCAGAGAAATATGGAATTGGTTTAATAGATTTGAATAACTCTGATGTTGAACTTGTTGAGAAAGACTTCCAGAGATTTGATGAAATTTATTATCCTAAAATTTTATTAGATAGTTTTTTGGTTTCATTGCCTGTTTTGAAGGGAGATGATGAAGTTGAAGTATCTGGCGCATTAAGTAATATGTTGGGTGCTTTTCCAGGAAGCCACTATACTGGGTTTTTTTCTAAAACAAAGAATAAGATAAGAAAATGGCCTATAAAATATTCAATTCATGATATTAATAAAATAAAACTTCCTGATTTTGCATTAATAGATGCTTCTGATAAGGGTGTTATTTTTGCCGGAAAACCATTAGAAATGGATAAACAAGCTGTTAATATTCTTGGATTTAATTGGAAAGAGGTAGGACATTTGAAGCTATTAGATGAAAGCTTGCAAGAAAAGGATAAAGATAAAAGCGTAGATGACCTTATAGGGGTATGAAAAAAAGCAGGAGATTCTTTGTTACAGGTAGTGTTCAACCGATTTTCTTTAATTCATTTATCAAGGAAAATGCTGATAAGCTTGGAGTAAGGGGATTTGTTAGAACCTTAGAAGATAGAAGAATAGAGATTTTTATTGAAGGAAATATTGGGGCTGTTGAAAACATGTCTGCTTTGTGTAGGAGAGGTCCTGAACATTCTATGATTAGAAAAGTTGAAGAAAGGGATTCTAATTTCCAAGGATTTGGAGAGTTTAAAATTCTTAAGATATAAATTACTCTTGGCTGATTGCCCAGTTGTCAAAACAAGACTCAGTTAAACCTTCTGCTAAAAGATATCTTTTAACCTTGAAAAGTTCTGTAGCTTTCTTAACACAAAATACATTATATTCACAGCTTCCAGGACATTGTGTAGGACAGGCTTCTGTAATTACTGCGTGTGCTTCATATCCTACTCCACAGGTATCATCCCACTCTGAAACATCAGGGTCACAAAAACAACCGTTTTGATTTGAATTAGCTAATCCTTTTTTTGGACTAAATAATTCATTAGAATTTGTTGAATAAATTATAAATCCAATAATAATTGCAAGAATAACAATAATTACAATCAACCACTTTTTATCCATTCTTTATTTAGAAATGAGAGATATATAAATGTTTTCTAATTTCCAAGGATTTGGAGAGTTTAAAATTCTTAAGATATAAGATTTTTTAGTGTTAAGAATAAAAATAAAAAAATAAAAATAAAATTTACTTATTATTCAGAGTCTTCTGAGGATGTTTCAGCAGGTTCTTCTGTTGCTGGTTCTTCACCACCAACATCTGCTTTTTCCTCTGTTTCTGCAGGTTCTTCAGCAGGTGTTTCTGTTGCTGGTTCTGCAGGTGTTTCCTTATTACAGGTACAACCGCAAGCATCGCAATTTCCACAACCTTCACAGACTTTCTCTGATTCTGCCCCACACGCTTTACAATTTTCCATGTTTTCCTCCTATTTTGCCTAAGAAATTGAGGTATTTAAAGTTGATTTTTTACTGGGGAATGAATAGAATGGGTAAGTTATATAAATAAATTTTTGATTGGAAAGTTTTATAAATCAATATTTGATTGGAAAACCATGACAAGTGAAGATAATGTAGAGAATTCAGATCAGGGCAATAATGTATGTTATGATCAGATTTATGATTCTTTGCAAAGAGAAGCAATTGGAGATAGAGCTTATGCTTTGGAAGAATTACCTAAATTTAAAGGAAATAAAGCAGGACAAGGTGCTATAAGATCGAGGTTTAATTCAGCTGTAAGCGTGACAAATAGAAATTTAGAAGCTATTGCAAAGCTGTATGGTGTAGAAGCCAAGAGGATTGATGTTCAAGAATTGCCCAGATAGGCTGGTTTGTTTATTTTTGTGAAGAAAGATTTTATTTCTAGACAATAGGAAATGTATATAAATTGGTTTCTTTTTAGAATGAAATGGGAAGACAAGATCAAATAATTAATGAAAGACTTAGGAAGATTAAAGAATTGAAAGAATCTGGAATAGATCCATATCCCCATAAGTTTGATAAAAAACATAATGCTAGTGATTTACAAGAGAAATATAAGAAACTTAAGAAAGAAGGAAAGAGCAAGGATAAGATTAAGATTGCTGGAAGATTAATGAGTTTTAGAGATTTGGGGAAAATAGCTTTTGGTGTTTTAAGAGATGGCTCTGGAGAAATACAAGTAATGTTACAAGATGGAGAAACTAGTGATAAGATTAGGAAATTTACTAAAAAATATGTTGATGTTGGTGATTTTATTGGTGTGGATGGAAGTATATTTAGAACTAAAAGAGGAGAGCTAAGTATTATTGTAAAGAAATTGGAATTATTGAGCAAATCCATATTGCCGTTGCCTGAGAAATGGGCTGGTTTGAAGGATAAAGAAGAAAGATATAGAAAAAGATACTTGGATTTGATTGTTAATCCTAAAACTAGAGAAGTTTTTGATAAGAGGGAGAAGATTTTAGACGCAATTAGAGAATATTTGAAATCAAGAAATTACAATGAAGTTGATACTCCCTATTTGCAGACTATTTATGGGGGTGCGAATGCAAAACCATTTGAAACACACCTTAATGTGTTAGATATTGATTTGTTTTTAGCTATTTCTCCTGAGTTATATTTGAAAAGATTAATTGTTGGAGGTTATGATAAAGTGTTTACAATTGCTAGGAACTTTAGGAATGAGGGTGTTGATAGATGGCATAACCCAGAATTTACAATGATGGAAATTTATCAAGCTTATGGAGATTATAATGATATGATGGATTTGTTTGAGGGAATTTATGAATATGTTTGTAAAAAGGTGAATGGAACTACAAAAGTTAAATTTAGGGGTGAAACAATTGACTTCAAAGCTCCTTGGAAGAGAATTACAATGGCTCAGGCAATTAAGAAATATGCAAAGATAGATGTTGAGAAGATGACAGCCAAGGAATTATTTGATTTTATGAAGAAAAGTAAAGTAGAAAAGAAAGGAGATAGTTGGGGTTGGGCTGTTCAAGCAATATTTGAACATTTTTGTGAGGATAAAATTATTCAACCGACCCATGTTTTAGACCATCCTTTGGAGACCACTCCTTTGTGTAAAATGCATAGAAATGATAAACTTTGTAGATTAATAGAAAGGTTTGAACCGTTTTGTATGGGTGCAGAGCTAGGTAATTGTTATTCTGAATTGAATAATCCTGTTTTGCAAAGGACATTATTAGAAGAACAAGAAAAAATGCTTGGAGAAGGGGATGAGGAGGCTAATCCCCATGATGAAGACTTTGTTAATGCTTTAGAAACAGGAATGCCACCAACAGGAGGACTGGGATTAGGAATTGATAGAATGATTATGTTGTTGACAGGAGAAGAATCAATTAGAGATGTTATATTATTTCCTTTTATGAAACCTGAAAAGAAATGAATTTTCTGATAAGAAAAGATTATTAAAGAATGGTTTGTTGTAATATGTAAGATGGATTTGATAATAAAGAGCAAGATAAAAGAGGCTGTTTCTGATTTAAGTATTGCAGGAGATGTTGCCGAAGTTTTGAATAAGAAGGTTTTGCAATTATTAGAAGATGGTGCAAATAGAGCTAAGTTGAATAATAGAAGGACTTTGCAAGGTAAGGATTTGTAAAATTTTAGTTAAAGCTTTATGAAAGTATCTTTAAAAGGCAAATTCCTTAATAATTTAAGATGAAAAAAATATTGTTGTTAATGTTCTTGTTGTTAATTCCGCTTAGCACTGCATATACGTCATTAAATGTTCACATAGATTCTGGAGGAAATGCTTTATTTTTAGGAGAGAGTGATGAAACAATTATAGAAGGTCTTCCTTCTGGGTTATCATTTGAAGGTGGGAAGTTGTTGGGAGAAACATCTGAATTAACAAATAAGTCTGGAGATGTTTGGAACTTTCTTTTTTCTTTAACAGATGGAGAGATGCAAGTTTTCTTGCCAGAGGGAGCTAGAGTATTGAAAACAAATGGGGAAATTTCATTATCTGGAAAGCAGATAGTTGTTTATGGTGTTAGTTATGTTAATATTGAATATGTTGTTGAGGGTTTTGACGACAATGGGGAGATGGATTTAGGAATATTACTTATTTTAGGAATTTTAGTTGCTATTGTTGTTTATTTATTGGTTAAGGAGGGGGGGAGGACTAGAAAAGAGAGAATCCCTAATGGCAAGGAAGATAAAATAAAAGCTATTGAAGGAATTTTAAATGAACGGGAAAAGCTAATCCTCGGTAAATTAAAAGGGGCTGGGAAAATAAAGAGTTCTTATTTGAGAAGAAAAACAGAAATTCCAAAAGCAAGTTTTTCAAGACACATTAGAGAGTTGGAAAAGAAAGGACTTGTTAAAATAAGCGGGGATGGAAGAAATAAGTTTGTTGAATTAAATTAGAGGTATATTTATATAGTTCTTAATTTTAATTGTAAAATGAAAAAGGGGTTGTGGGTGATAATAGGTATAATTATTGTATTGTTATTTGGTATTGTTTCGTTAAATGATATTAATGTTTTTGAAGAATTTACAGGGAAAGCAGTAGGTCTTTCTCCTGGTGCTTCTGAAGTTTCTGTTGCAGGGTCAAGTGCAAGTTCTGGAAAGGGTGTTGTAAGTTCTGGAAGCAGTGGTTCTAGTTCTGGAAGTTCGAGCAGTGTTAAATCTGTTAAAAAGTTTGAAAGTGATGATGTTAAGGAAATAGAGGTAGAAGAGGTTGTGGAAGTTGAAGAAGAAAGAGATGATGGTGCTGTGATAAAATCTACATTAAAAGTACAGGAAAATAATGGTCTTAGTAGCAAAATAGCTTCTAAAGTTGAATTGGAAACAGCGGGTAATAAAATAACTGCAACATTATCAGATGGTTCTGAAATAGCAGTTAATATTTTGCCTGGTGCTGTTGTTAGTGTTGTGAGTTCTGAATGGGGTGTTGGGGAGGTTGATGTTGAATTAATAGAAAAAGAGGGGCGTGTTGTATACGAGGCCAAGGCATTAATACCTGGAAGAATTTTATGGATTTTTAGAACTAATATGGAAGTTGGTGCTGAAATTGATGCAGAGACAGGAAATGTTGAAATAAAAAGACCTGGATGGGCATTTATATTTTCACCTGGAAAGGGGGGTGGACCTGAAAGCCCACAAAATAATGATACTAATAGTACTGAGGGAAGGCCTATCAATGCTACAAATGTTACAAGAGCGAACAATACTCTAATTGGAGGCAAACCTGACTTGACAATTATTAATGCTCAAGCTGTTAATGTTAACTATTACAATGATACTGCAAGTAATGTGACATTTAGGGCAGATATCAAAAACATAGGAAGAAAGGATGCTGGAGCAAGTATGACTGAATTTATATATTTCCCATGGCTTCCTAGCGATTCCATATATACTCCAACTATTCCTTCTGGTGAAACTAGGTTTGCTGAAGCTAATGTTATAATTACGAAGGAATTAAATTATAACATAGAGGTTAATGCTGATTATAGAAATTGGGTAGATGAATCTAATGAAGATAATAATAATTACAATTTTGATTATATTCTGGAAGATAATCGGCCTGATTTAATAGTGGAATCTTGGAATATTAGCATTGATACCTATAATCAGAATGGGTCTTTAGTATGGGGTGCAAATATAACTGCCAATGTTAAAAATATTGGGGATGAATTTGCTGATTTCACATATACAAAGTTTGTTTTCCCAGGATTTAACCATGAATATGTTTTCACACAAAGAATGGGCCCAGGAAGGCATGAAAAAGTGAATCTTCTCTACCTTGGTCTTCAAAATAACACTTGGTATAATATAAATGCAACTGCAGACCATAATAATAGATTAGATGAATCTAATGAAGATAATAATGAAGGGTCAACAAGATTCTTTGTTTAATTTTAGTTCCACAGAAGGTTCCATTTTTGTTCCAGATAGTAATTAAATAGTATTTTTTCTAGGCATTATCATGAAAACAAAGATGAAAGGAGGTATAATAATATGAAAGGAATAGCAATTTTAGCTATGGCTTTATTGATGACAAGTTTGTTCACTGGATTTGCTTTAGCAGAAACTAGTAATGGACAAGAAGTAGATGCTGTTAGTGCTAATAGTATTAAGGTTGGAGTTAAATTAGCTCCGAGTTCTGCGACTGGAAATGCTGTTGCAAGAAAGAAACAAATGCCTGTTAGTGTTGGAGCTGCGAGGGCTGTAAGTCCTGCAAGTGTTGTTAAGGCAACACCCTCTATAACTCAAATAAGAGTAGAAGAAGCTTATAGTGAAGTTACTGTAAAAGCCAAAGAATCCTGGCCTGGTAAAAAGGAATTTGGATTAGCAACAGCGGTTTCAGGACCTGGAAATGCTGTTAATGCTAGAGGCATTACAAAGCAAATTCAAATAATGACTGTTAGTCAAAGTTATGTAAATGATGATGGCTCTGAACAAGTTGAAGTTTCAGAAGGAACAATTGTTGTTGCAGATGTTGTTTACGGACTTGAATTAAGGAATATTGAAGCAAATAGAAAAATGTTTTCTATTATGCAATCTGGAGTCCAAGTTGGTTCATTAGATGTTGTTGAATCTACCGGATTAATGACAGGAACTATTGATTTGAATGGAGAAACTTCTAATGTTGAAATTACAACAGAAGAAAATCCTGTTAAATTAGAAGGAGTTTCTGCAGATGCTTTAGGAAAGCCTGTTAAGGAAAGTGTTGTTGCAAAAATAGCTTCTTGGTTTAAAGGCTTATTTGGCTAAGTAAAATTTTTTTATTTTTTTATTTTTTGATTAGATTTATAAATTGTAATTGTGTTAATCCTAGATGGTAAAACAAACTAAAAGATTTCCGACATTTGCATGGTTAATCTTAGTTATTGGTGTGCTTTGGTTTTTAGGAGAATTAAATGTTATTGCATTTAATGTGCCTTGGCTTCCAATAGTTGTGATTGTGCTTGCAATTGGAATGATTTTGAATCATCCTAGGTAAGATATAAATAAGCTAACTGATTTTTTCTTAGATGTCAAATAAAGCTAAAGGAAGTAGAATAGAAAGAGAATTGTTAATGATTTTTTCTGAAAGGGGTTTTCGTTGTGTAAGAGTTGCTGGGTCTGGAGTTCATGATGAAAGTCCTTGTGATTTAATTGCAGGAAGGACATTTGGAAAGAAAAGATTTGCAGTTGAAGTTAAATCTTCTAAGAAAACTAGGATTTATATTAAAAGAGAACAGATTAATGATTTTGTTTTGTTTGCCGAGCTTTTTGGATTAAAACCTGTAATTGCTGTTAGGTTTAATTATGAAGGCTGGCTTTTTTTGAGACCACAAGATATGCAAGATACTGGGAATAATTGGGTTGTTTCTCTTGAGCAAGCAAAAAAGAAAGGAAAGAGATTTGGTCAGTTTTTCAAATGACATACACATATAGTTATTTAATTATGGATTTGCTTTTTTTAGTTGGGTGGGTATTCTTTTTTGTTAAATGCAAGGAAATTAGAAAAGAAATTCTAATTATCTCTGTTGGATTAGGACTGATGGGTTTGTTTTTGGAAACAATTTATATTGGTGATTGGTGGATGCCCTTAACTATAACTGGAAGAATTCCTGCAATTGAGAGTTTTCTTTATGCTTTTGCCAAGGGTGGATTTGCAATGGGTTTGTTTTATATGTTCTTTAAAGGAAATGAAGGAGAAATTGATGTTCGCAAGTATGTAATTATAATTGGACTTGTGATTATATTATTTATGATTATGCATTATTTTTTTGAAATTAATACATTTATAACAACAATAACAATACTTATCTTGGGATTGGCTAGAATTTATTATAAGAGACCTGAAGTGATTAAAGCTTCTATTCTTTCTGGCCTTCTATTTCTTATCATTGCAGTAATAATATACAATATAGTAGAACTAATTACTCCTGGATGGATAGAGGCTTTTTGGTATTTTAGAAATGTGCCTGAGATAATTTTACTTAATATGCCTGTAGATGATTTAATTTATTATCCATTGTTTGGGGCAGCTATTGGTTCTATCTATGAGTATGTGAAGAAAAAATAATTATTTTGCCTGATTAATATATTCAAAAGCAGAGTGTGCTGCTGTACATCCTTCTGCAACACCTGTGATTAATTGCTTAAATGGTTTATCTGCGACGTCGCCTGCTGCAAAAACACCAGGGATGCTTGTTGAAGAGTCTTTATGATTGATAATGATTTCACCTTTTTTGTTTAACTTTACACCAAGAGGTTTAGCGAGGTCTGATAAAATAATGTGACCTATTGCAATAAATAGCCCTTGTATTGGAAATTCTTTCTTTCCTTTGTATTGTTTATCAAAGATGACTGATTCTACAAACTGTGAGCCTTTAACTTCTGTGACATTTGTATTATTAATAATTTCAATCTTCTTATTTTTTCCAACTCTTGTTACATTGACAGGTTCTGCACGGATTTTTTCTTTTCTGTAGATTATGTAAACTTTTTTTGCGTGTTCTGCAAGAACTAATGCATCTTTGGCTGCTGCGTCTGAGCCTCCAACAACACCTACAATTTTATCTTTGAATAATGGGCCGTCGCATAATGCACAGTAAGCTACTCCTTTATTTTCAAATTCCTTGCTTCCAGGAACATCTAGTTTACGCCATTTTGTTCCTGTTGCAAAGATAATTGTTTTTGATTGATATTGGGAATTTTGAGTTTTTACATGGAAACAGCCCTTGTGGTTTTTAACTTGTGTTGCTTTTTCTTCTTTTATTGTAACTCCCGGATAAGCTCTGGCGTGATCTTCTATTTTCTTTGCTATTTCTGTTCCTGTTAATTTAATGAATCCTGGATAGTTTTCGACTATGTTTGTTGTTGTTATAACGCCGCCAACAGGCATTTCAGAACCATGTGAGAATCCGAGAGTAAGAACTTTTAATCCTAACCTAGCCCCATACATCGCGGCTGCTAAACCTGCTCCGCCTGCACCTAATATGATTAAATCGTATTTTTCCATATTTATTTTATATTTAATAGCTTCTTTATTTTTGCTTCGTCAAATCCTACAAGAATTGTTCCATCGATGTCAATTACAGGAACTCCTTGTTGTCCTGATTTTTTTATCATTTCTTGTGCTGCCTTTGAATCCTCTGCCACATTTATATCTTCAAACTCTATATTATTTGCCTTAAGAAATTCTTTTGTTTTTATACACCAAGGGCATGATGGGGTTGAATAAATTTTTACTTTCATTTTTGCCTCCTTGTGTTTAGTATAATAATTGGAATATATAAAATATTCGTTGTTTAATCAAAGGAATTATTTCAATAGCATCAAATTTATATAAAATTGATTTCCATTTATTCAACTACTTTTTTCTCAAGTTCTGAATCTTTTTTCCCAATATCTGAAAAACACTCATATGTTGCACCAAATCCAATTGCAGAAGAAAATATTCCAATAAACACCATTCCTGCATGGATTGCAACTTTTGTAGCTAAATAAGTTGGCGTGTCAATTTTTTCTTCAATACTTTGCCGATTATCTTCCATATAACTTATAAAACTATTTTCTATCTTGTTTGATTGATTGTAAACTGAAAATCCAATATAGGCTCCAAGGGTGGCTCCAATAATTTTCTGAGGTATTCTTTTCATTGGTCTTAAAATTTTTAATTATTTTTAAAGATTTAGGTTATTTGTTTGGATAATTATATTTATATAACAGAATTTACTAATTGATATATGAAAAAGTGGTGTTTATTTTTGTTATTGTTGTTAATTCCTGGCGTATTCGCAATTTCCTCTGATTTACAGGAAACCTATCAACCTGGCGAGACAGCTATCTTTAAAATTCAAGGAAATATCTTGGATCCCA
>PJEL010003154.1_pt1 | contig 14383 bp, 14 predicted proteins | sample 1853271 | NCBI WGS metagenome assembly PJEL01 (sample SAMN08108733, study PRJNA415343) | Invertebrate metagenome, whole genome shotgun sequencing project. | host: Globobulimina | place: Sweden: Gullmar Fjord | collected 2015-08 | reverse complement strand
CTAATCCTCCCAAAATAAAAACATTCTTAACCTTATTTCTAAGATTTTTCATAAATAATTATATTAAACGAACTACTTAAACTTTGCTATCACTTTTAAAAGATAACAATATCCCCAAACCTTTATAATATTTCCAGAGTAAACATCAACATGAATAAAAAAGGCGGATTAATAATAAGTGCTGCAATAATCATAATTGCTTTAATGATTGGTTTCTCAGGAGGATGGAAGTTTTTTAATAACTCTTCCAAGGTTCAAGAGTTAGAATCTCAATTAACAGACAAAGATTCTCAAATATTAGAATTACAAGAAGAAGTTCAAAATCTAAATAATCAACTAGATTCTATTCTTGTGTGTCCTAACTCTGAATCAATAGATTGCATGCCTCCTGTAATAGAAGAAAACAGGCAATACTGCTCTGGTCAATATCTTTTATGGATACAACAGAATTGTGATACAACAATTACATTTTAAGCAAAGTAATCTCTATTCAGATCATATTCTTGCTTATGCTCATTATCTCTTGGAACTTCTTCTTCCTTAATATCGATATCTCTTTCGTAATTACTACACTTGGGCATAGTTAATAGGGCTGAAATAGCCATAGCTCCAATTGCAATAACTGCTAATAATTTTGTATTATCTCTTTCTTTTCTCATAAAAAATCCAAATCTAATTATCTTTTAAATCTATCTAAAAATTAAACAATTCTCAAGGGCTTACCAAAATTATCTTCCATTATCTGGCTTAGTTCTATTAATCTTCTCTTATTTCTTCCAATCAAAGCAGCTTTATTCCTACTTCCCGCAGTTAAAACAAACTCACTTTCCTTTTCTTCCAAGGATTTAAGTTCAACAGGACTTACAATATCTTTAACAAATCTTTCAGCATCCTCATTTCCAGAAGACTCAACAATAATCTTAACCCTCTTCCCAAATGTTTCTTGCATCTCTTTAATATTTTTAGCACCAGCACCTATAGCTTTTGAAACAAAAGCTTTTGGGACAGCAAAAATTATCACATTATTATAAACAAAACATCTACTTGTTCTAACCTTGGAAATACGATTAAGGGAATTAAGATATCTCATTTTTTGCATAGTTATTGTTCCTGCCATTTATTTATCTCCTTAAACCAAAGACCTCACAAGGAAAATTCAATTCTAGTTTCCCTGCTATTTCCTCTTTTGAAACTTCAAGAAATTCAAAACCAACACCCTCTTTCTCTAACATTTTAATTGTTTCTTTCCTCACGTTAGAGGGAAGTAAAACTTTCTCTAACTTACTATTATTTTTCATTGTCTGTTTTATTCCAAAGAACACTTTTCCAGCGTCGATAGATTTTTTTAGTTCTATCATCTTTAACTTGGAATAACTATTTAGTTTATAAATTTATCTTAACTTTTGAGATTAATTTAATGAGAACTTTTTGTTTTAGTCTACTATGGCCCTCTCACTAAGATTAACTTCTCCATTTACCATCTCTGCTCTCAATGCCCTTTTTACACTATTTCTATTTAGATAAACTACTTTTCTCCCATCATATCTATCTGCAGTTTCCTCTCTAACTCTAATAGAAACCCCAACATTATCAAATCTATGGCCTAAAACACCATGAAAAAAATACTTCTTTCCTTTAAATGGTTGAGTTACTTCTTCAATATACGATAAAGTCGCTCTAACTCTTGTCATAACAATCAATTAAATTTCTAATTTAAAAATAAACCTTTCTTACAAAATATCTTTTACTAAGCTTTCTTCTGCTTAATCTTTTTATCAACCAAAGGTCCTGTAACCTTAACAAGAAGTCCAGGCAACCCAGTACCAACAGGTACAGGCTGATTCAACATTATATTTTCAATTACAGAAGACAATTCGTCTCTCTTACCTTGTATTGTTGCATTAATAAATTGTTTATCAGGTGTTTCAAAAGCAGCTCTTGCGAATATGCTAGATTTATGAGATATAATTCCCATTCTTGTAACACCTTTAACAACACCATTAGAAGTCATAGCGTCTGCAATTAAATCAAGATGCCTTTCATCAATATCCAAACCTTGACCTTGCAAAACTTTCTCAATTTCATGAACAATAGCTAATCTAGCAGATTCAATTCCTAAAACTTCTGCAGTTTCATGTAAATCATTTGTAGTAATTTTATTTTTATCAACACCTTTAATCTCTAAAACGCCTTTAAGATTACTTCCAGATGTTAATACAACATAATCTTTTCCTTTCTTAGAAACAATAACTTGACTTATATTTTTAACTCCAGAAATAATTGTTTTTCTTAATTTTTCTTTCAATTTGTAAGTTCCTTTAAAGTCTAAATCAGGAACATGTAATATAATCTTCATATCTTGCGCTTTAGCAGAATATCCTTTCTCATCCAATCTATCTACAATCTTTTGGATTCCAACATGAACAGTCTTCAACGCATTATTGTCCAATTCTACTTCAATTTTCTTTCCACTGAAGTCAATTTTAATCTTCTTTGCAATTCCTTCCAATGTAACTTCCCTTATTTTTTCAGCAATAACTCTAGAATTTTTTTCATTATTATTATCTTTATCCAAATAAATCTCCATTAAAGGTGTTGATGGTTTTTTCCTAGCGTCAAAAATTTCAATTAATCTAGGAAGTCCTTGAGTAACTTGCATTTCTGCAACACCAGCAGAATGGAATACATTCAAAACCATCTGAGTAGAAGCTTCTCCAAATGATTGAGCAGTAATAACTCCAATAGCTTCTCCAGGACAAACTTTCTTATTCAAATGTAAATTAGAAACATCCATGCCATCCCCTCCAGCCATAAATTGAACAATATTCTCAGAAGCATCCCTTACAGTGCCATCATATTCAACTTTCAAATCTTGCAAGGCAGAAACCAATCTCCTATACAAATATCCAGATTTGGGTGTTCTCAATGCGGTATCCATTAATCCATCTCTTCCAGTTATCGCACCAAAGAAATATTCCGTTGGCTTTAATCCTTTGAAAAATGAAGATTTAATGAATCCTTTAGCTTCAGCACCTAAATCACCTTTCTTATAGAATGGTAATGTTCTATCTATATAACCAATACTAATTCTTTTATTCCACAAAGATTGCTGTCCAACACAACAACCAATCTGAGCAACATTCAAAATACTTCCAGCAGCACCTGGAGTAATCATACTACTAATATTGCTTTCTCCTGACAAATAGTTTTTAACAATATCTCCAGCATTAGAACTAACTTCATTTAATATTTGAGATATTTTAACTTCAACAGATTCTTCAGCATTCTTTCCAGGAATTAATTCAAATCTCCCCTCATCTTTTTCTTTAATTAGTTTCTTTGTTTTAACTTCTGCTTCTTTAATCAAATCTTCTGTTACTTTCCTTACTTTATCAGAAACATTAACATCACTTAGAGATAAGGTGTATCCTTTATCAGATAAATATGTTGTTCCAATTCTAAATGATTTTCCAATAGCCTTAACAGCGGCCTCTCTTCCACAATGTTTATCCATAGCCATAACCATTTCTCCACCTTCTGCCCCAAACGAATTATCTCCCAAAATCTCTCTAGGCATCTTTATTCCAGCATCTTTATTCAAAATTTGAGCAAATAAATCTCTTCCCTCAATAGATTTAGTTTTAATCTTATTAATAATTCCAACAGAGAAAAGAAGTTGGTCCGCTTCACCTTTATCAAACAAATCTTTTCCTATCAAATAATTACCAGTAACAGCGTCTGCAATACATCCAACAAGATTTGTATTATTCTTAGAAGAAATTATATTGTTATTAACATTAAGAAGAATTTGTGCTTCAGATCTTGCTTCTTCTGTTTGTGGGGAATGGATATTCATTTCGTCTCCATCAAAGTCTGCGTTATATGGAGAGGCAGAAGCAGGATGTAATCTGAAAGTTCTATTAGGTAAAACTCTAACGTAATGTGCCATCAAGCTTTGTTTATGTAAAGATGGATGTCTATTGAATAAAACAATATCTCCATCTTGTATGTGTCTTTCAACTTTATATCCTTGTTGTATTTCATTACACAAATCTTCTTTAAGTTCATCTGTAACTCTCTTTTTCTTTCCATCAGGTCTAATAACATAATTTGCACCAGGATGGTCTTTCCCCCTCCTAATTAATCTCCTTAACTCTTCAATGTTTTGAGAAGTAACAGCCTCTGGAACTGTTAATATTGTTGCAACTTCAAATGGAACACCAACTTCATTAATATTAATATAAGGGTCAGGTGAAATAACAGTTCTAGAAGAAAAGTTAACTCTCTTCCCAGCTAAATTCTTTCTAATTCTTCCTTCTTTTCCTTTTATTCTTTCTGTTATTGTTTTCAAAGGTTGTCCGCTTCTATGTCTTGCAGGAGGAATTCTTGTAATATTATTATCAAAGAATGTTGTAACATGATACTGTAATAAATCCCATAGGTCTTCAATAATAACTTCTGGAGCACCAGCATTCAAATTCTCCCAAAGTCTTTGATTGCTTCTAATTATATCAGAAAGTTTATGCGTCAAATCATCTTCACTTCTCTCACCAGATTCCAAGGTAATGGATGTTCTAACAGTAACGCTAGGAACTAATAATTGGCTTAAAACACCCCATTCAGCTCTACAAGTTCTAGTATTTACACCTATTTTCTTAATTTCATCATCAGGTATTTTAACAAGAAAATCTCTAATTTCTGTTGGGAATATTCTTCTCTTACCCATAATAAATGAGCTAGGTTTCTCAAGTCTTACTTTTTCTTGACTATGTTTACAATAAGGACATTGTTTCTTATCTCTTGCTTTCTTAGCTCTTTCAACAGGAGTAATTCCTTTTTGTTTTTCTTCAGGCAACATTAATTTTTTACAATTATGGCAGAAACTTCTTAAGAATAATTCAATTAATGGAATATATTTTATATGTAAAACAGGTCTTGCAAGTTCAATATGTCCAGGATGTCCAGGGCATTCCTTAACTCTCTTTCCACAAGTTCTACATCTAACTCCAGGGTCAATAGCTCCAAGTCTTAAGTCCATCAAACCTCCATCAACAGGAAAACCATCAATATCATAAAGTTCAGGAGTTACAATTTTAGCAGAACTAATTTTCTTTATCCTTTCAGGGCTAACTAGACTAAATGCCAATGCCTTAACTTGTTTTCTTATATATTCTTCTTTCATTTTTCAAATTTGTTTTTTAATTCAAATGATGTTGCAATATGCAATCCAAGTAATTCATCAATCAATAACTTGAAAGCATAAGAAACCTCTACAGGATATGCATCAGAACTTTTACATACAGAGCAAATAATTTTATTCCGAATTATATCTTCAAAACCAACCCCTCCACATCTAGTACAAAGATGCATAACTGTCTTATCAGAATCATATCTTTCTTTTAATAATAATGATGCGCCATGTCCAACTAATGCTTGCTGTTCCATTTCTCCTAATCTTAATGCTCCACCTCTAGCCCTTCCTTCAATTGGTTGTCTTGTTAACAATGCAACCTTTCCAGAAGCTCTTGCATGAATTCTATTACTTACCATATACTTCAACTTCAAATAATACATGTTTCCAATAAAAATTTTAACATCCATTTTCTCTCCTGTTATTCCATTATACATTATCTCTGTACCATCTTGGCTAAATCCTAATTTATTTAATTGTTCTTCAAAATAATCAACATTCTGTCCACAAAATGCTGTTCCATCAACAATCTTTCCTGTTAAGGCTCCTGTCTTTCCAGCAATTAACTCAAGAAGATAACCAATACTCTTTCTTCCAGGGACACCATGAGGATTAAACATCAAATCAGGTTTAATTCCAGATGCAGTGAAAGGAATATCCTCATTTCTAGCAATTAAACCAACAACTCCTTTTTGTCCGTGGGGTGCTGAGAATTTATCTCCAGGTTCTGGAATTCTTAAGTCTCTTGATCTAACTTGCGCAATTTTATTTCCTTCTTTATCTGCAGTTACAAAAACAGCATCCACAGTTCCTTTTTCTTCTTGTCTTATTGCAGTACTTCCTTCTTTTTTAGATTGAATGCTAATATCTTTTGCTTCAGATAAGAATTTAGGAGGTGTAACTTTACCAATAACAACTTCTCCTGACTTCATTTTTGCTTCAACAAAAGCCAAACCGTCATCTTCCAAGAATCTATAGGATTCTTCTGTCCTATATCCTGCAACATCTTTATCAGGAATAACAATTTCATCTTTTAATCCTCCAGCATATTGTAATTCTGTTGATTTATATGGTCTGAAGTATGTGCTTCTACCCATTCCCCTATCAATACTTCCCTTATTTAATACAAGAGCATCTTCAATATTATAACCTTCATAAGGCATAACAGCAACGACTAAATTTTGTCCAGCGGGATAAATCTCAAGAGCATCATAAACAAAGCTTCTAACTATTGGTTTTTGAGGATAGTGCAATATAGAAACATCTGTATCTAATCTTGTAAGGTAGTTAGCCGCATAAATTCCTAAACTCTGCTTCAAGGTCTTACTTCCTTTGTTCAATCTAGATGATTGGTCGTGGTTAGAAAATGGAACAAGGCTTGTTATCAATCCAAACAAGTCTATCAAATCAATTTCTAAGTGTGTTTTTTCATTTGTTAAATCTTTTTTCTCTAATGCAACCCAAGCATCTTCTTCTTCAGCAGCATCAAGATATTCAATTAAACCTTTAGTAACTAAATCTTTCCAAGAAATTTTATCTTCTTCAAGTTCTTTCATATATTCATCTGTTAATTTACTCACTCCATTCTCTACAACTATAATTGGTCTAAGAACTCTTCCAATTTCAGTAGATATAACAACTTCACCACTTGTTCCATTGCTTCTCACACTTAAATCTCCTGGAAATTCTCCAACCCTTCTTAATTTTCTAACTTCATTTGCAAATTTTCCAGAGTCTTTAACTCCTCCAATATATCTTCCGTTGAAGAAAACATCTTTATCTTCAGTACTTTCCTTTTCTAATCCACAAGATTCAAGTTTCTTTAGCGCTTTGACTTCGTCAAAATCTATTGCAGTAGAAATTCTAGCTAAAATACTAAGATTTTTTCTTAATCCAATCTCTGTTCCTTCAGGAGTTTCTGTTGGACAGAATCTTCCATAATGTGTTGGATGCAATGTTCTAGCCGCAAAATTTCCTTGTTCTCCAGGCAATGTTGAAGAGACCCTTTGCAAATGGCTCAACATATCTAAATAATTATTTTTTTGCATATTCTGAGTAACTCCTGTTCTTTCTCCAATCCAACTTCCAGTTGCAATAGCGCTTTCAATTCTATGGCTAAATAATGTACTTTTAGCAATTGTTTTTATAGAATAAAATTTCTTTCTTTTCACAACTTTTTGCAAAGTGTATTGAATATCTTTAATCAAAATATTTAGATTAACTCTGAATAAATCAGATAACAAATCTCCTGAAAGTTTAACTCTTTTATTTGCATAATGGTCCTTATCAGTTCTTATTTCTTTATTTTCTTTTGATTTCAAATATTGCTTTAATAATTTACACAAAGTCAATGCTTTTTCATTCCTTGATGCTTTGCCTAATCCAATATGTGGTAAGAAGAAAGAATCAACTCTTTGTTTTACTCTGTCAATAATTTCTTTATTTGTTCCTTGAATTCCAGATTTTTCAGCAATATAAACTAAAGCATCATCAGAACTCTGAACGTTAGCATATTCATAGAAATTAACAATAACACAATCATCTTCAACACCAATATTTTTTGCAATATCGGCTTCCTTAACCATTCCAAGGGCTTTTATTAAAACAATAGCTGGAACATTTCTAAGTCTACTAAATGCAACTTCTAAAATTCCCTCTGCTGTCTCTGAAAGTGTTGTAGGAATTCTATAAGGGCCTCTTTGAGAGAATAATCTTAAAGTTAGTCCTAATCTTCCTTCTTCAATAAATGGTTGATTAGCAGCCAAATCCTCAGTCATAATCATAATTCTCTCATTCCCATTAACAATAAAATATCCTCCAGGATCTAATGGATCCATATGATTTTCTCTTAGTTCTTTTTTATCCATTCCATGAGTATTACAAATCTCACTTCTGACAATAATAGGAATTCTTCCAATCTCTACTTCTGCACTATCAGATTGTTCACCATAGCTAACATTCAATTCAACAAAAACAGGAGCAGAATAAGTCAAATTTCTTAATCTTGCTTCAGGTGGTGTAACTTTACTAATACTTCCATCAGCCTCGATAATATTTGGATTTCCAACTCTTATCTTCCCAAGGCTAATTTCAACATCTTCATTACTTATATTCTTATTAATATCTCCTACAATTTCTTGCATTCTATTTTTAACAAAATTATTAAAAGAACGAATGTTAGATTCAACTAGGGAATGCTGTTCAAGATACTTTTCCACTAAAAGATGTTTTCTTTCTTTCATACTACAACCCTATAATAATTTCTTATTCTATCACCACTCTTTCTCTCAATTTTCAGAACATCGCCCCTCTCACAATTTTCAGGAACAGATGAATCATCGGCTTTTATCTTCGGTAATTGAGATACAGAAATATTAAATTTTTTACCTAAATCTTTTACCTCTTCTGGCTTCAATTTTGTGTGTTTAGGTTGGAGTATATGCATATGGTAAAAATTGCTTTAATGACTAAGCAATAACAAATGTCTTTGTAAAAATGGGTATTTAAAACTTACTGTTTATTGGCTTAAGTTTTATGCTCAAAAATCCTTGATTTTTGTCGTTTAAAGCTTTCTCTAAAATCACCATTCAGGATGTTCAAATCCAGAATGGCCCCGAAGGGATTCCTGAAGGTTCGTAAGAACCAAAGGGACTGGGGAGCTTTGCTCCACAGGATGTTCAAATCCAGAATGGCCCCGAAGGGATTTGAACCCTCGACACCTGGCTTAAAAGGCCAGTGCTCTAACCAGGCTGAGCTACGGAGCCATATATAACAATTAAAAGAGAAATAATTTGTTTTTAAACCTTTATAATCACTTAATCTTCTTCTCAATCTCTTCAACCCTCATCACACCAGAATGCCTATCAACTTGCTCACCATCTTTAAAGAAAAGCAATGTAGGAATACTCATAACTTGAAATCTTCCAGCCAGTTTCTGATTTTTATCAATATCAACCTTCCCAAACTTAGCATCTTTAATTTTCCCAGATGCCTCATCAAAAATAGGTCCTAATACCTTGCAAGGCCCACACCAATCAGCATAAAAATCAATAACAACATTTCCCTTCTTAACAAAGGCATCAAAACTCTTTTCATCTAAATTCTTCACAACCATAACACTATTAAGAAAATTTGTTTTTAAACCTTTCTTCACTCCAGTTTAATTATTCCCCACAACCGCCCCTAGTAGTCTGATTGCAACTTGTACAAACCATAGAACAATTACTTAATCTCTTTGCAGGTCCTCCACATATGGGGCAAACAAGTCCTTCATTACCAAAGTCATCCAAGCCTTTTTGTTCATCAGAAGGCTTTTCCAAAGATTCAACTTCAAACTCAACCTTTCCAGCACCACTTCCAAAATTATTCAACATAAATTGTGCAACATAATCAACAATAGATGAAGCAGTCCTAATCTTAATGCCCTTATCATCTAAACCCCCTCCATTCTCGTTCTTAACAAATCCAGAAGGTTCAAACTTTTGATGTCTAAATTTCTTAAACAAAACATCTGCAGAAACACCGTACTGCAAATTATATGAAACAGACGTCGCCCAACTATCCATTAATCCTCTAATTGTTGAACCAATCTTATGCATCGTAATAAATATCTCTCCAGGCTTTCCATTATCAAACAATCCAACTGTTAGAAATCCAGAATGTCCGTCAATGTCAAACTTATGAGTTAAGCTCTTTCTAGTTTGAGGCATTCTCTGCCTTTCAAATTTAATAGTGTTATCCTCATCTTTCAGAACTCTTTCTCCATCTGTCTTTCTTGTATTAAGTGCTTGTGCCTTCTTGCTATTTTCTCTATAAATTGCTACAGCCTTTAGTCCTTGTTCCCAAGCAAAAATATATGCATTCATAATATCATCAACACTAGATTCTTCTGGCATGTTAACAGTTTTACTAATTGCCCCTGATAAGAATGGCTGAGTAGAACCCATCATCTTAATATGTCCTTTGTAATGAACAGCCCTATTTCCTTTCGCAGGCTTAAATGCACAATCAAAAATAGGTAAATGCTTGTCCTTAATCTCAGAACCTTCAATAGTATCATTTTCATCAACAAAATCAATAATCTGTTTTACTTGCTCTCCACTATAACCTAATTTCTCCAGGGCCATACCGACACTCTTATTAACAATTTTCAACATTCCACCACCTGCAAGAACTTTATATTTAACTAATGCAATATCTGGCTCAATCCCTGTTGTATCACAATCCATCATAAACGCAATTGTTCCTGTTGGTGCAAGAAGAGTTGTTTGCGCATTTCTAAATCCATGCTTTTCTCCTAAACTCAAGGCATCTGTCCAACAGTCCCATGCAATATTTACTAAATATCTTAAATCACTTGGGATATGTTCAACATTAATTTCTTTTACATGTTCCCTATGCATTTCAATAACTTTTAACATAGGTTCTTTATTATTTTCATATCCTACAAAAGGGCCTACCAATTCTGCTAATTTTGCAGATGTCTTATAAGCTTCTCCAGCCATTACAGAAGTTATGGCTGCAGCAACAGCTCTTCCTTCATCAGAATCATAAGGCAATCCATAACTCATTAACAAGGCCCCCAGATTAGCATAACCTAATCCTAATGTTCGATAAATATGGGAATTCTCAGCTATTTTAGAAGTAGGATAACTTGCACCATCAATAATTAAATCCATTGAAATAATATAAGTTTTAACAACCTCCTTAAACTTTTCAACATCAAACCCTCCTTCCTTAGTTCTAAACTTCATTAAATTTATTGAAGCAAGATTACAAGCAGTGTCATCTAGAAAAGAATATTCAGAACAAGGGTTAGTTGCATTTTGTCTCCCTGAATTTTTACAAGTATGATATTTATTAATAATTGTATCACACTGAATCCCAGGGTCGCCACAAATATGAGTTCCTTCTGCAATTGCTTTCATTACATCTCTTGCCTTAAATTCTTCACACTTTCCCTCTTTTCGGACATAATTAGTCCACCAACTACCATTATTCTTAACAGCCTCCATAAATTCATCACTTACTCTAACAGACATATTACAATTCTGGAATGCAACACTCCCATATGCTGCTCCATTCATTCCTCCATCATATCCTTGCTCAATCAAAGCCCATGCCTTTCTCTCTTCTTCTTGTTTAGAATTTATAAATTCCATAATATCAGGGTGATCCACATTTAAAATTTCCATTTTTGCAGCTCTTCTTGTTTTCCCCCCTGATTTAATAACTCCTGCATAAGCATCATAAGCTTTGATAAAACTAACAGGCCCCGAAGGTTTCCCTCCTCCTGTCAAGGTTTCTTTAGAACTCCTCAAAGGGCTTCTATTGCTTCCTGTCCCGCTTCCAGCCTTAAACAAATTAGCTTCTGCAACTTGAATACCCATAATAGAATCCATATCATCTTCAACACCCTGAATAAAACAAGCACTACATTGAGGACGATTCATTCCCTTATTAGATGGGATAATTTGTTTCTTCTCGAAATCCCAAACATATGCAGACACACCCCCAGCAGTCCTATCATAATCTTGTATTCCAACATTAAACCAAACAGGAGAGTTGAATACGCACATCTGATTTAAGCAAATCGCAGAAATTTCATCCCTTAAAATTAAACTTTGTTTTTCATCAAAATAGCCTTGATTATACGCTTGTTGGCCTATCCACTTACCAACCCTTGCTATTAATTTTTCAGCACTATCTTCTCTTTCATTTTTTTCTTGGTCACCCCAAAAATATTTGCTAGATACAACTTTAATTGATAAAGCACTCCAAAAATCAGGCCTTTTAACATTTGGCTGAACAAAAACAACTTTCCCCCTATCATCTGAAATCTGAACATCTTCCCTAATCCAGTTTATAGACTCCCCATTAATTCCAAACTCAAAAGGAGTTTTTCCTTCTTGTGTAAAACATCTTTGGATATTTAACTTTTCATCCAAATCACCTGTCTCAATCAATTCTCCATGCTCTACCCCAGAAATACTATCTCTTAATTGACTATCATCCATTGTTTAACATCCCCCTTATCTCTTTTTTAAAATCACTTAAATCTGCAAAATCTCTATAAACAGAAGCAAATCTAATATATGCAACATTATCAACTCTTCTTAGTTCTTTCATTATAGCAGAGCCAATAAAATCTGTCTTTACCTCTTTCCCTTTTCTTCTAACCCTTTCTTCAATTTTATCTATCATTTTTTCTATTTTTTCAGAGCTCACAGATCTTTTCTCACAAGCTTTAACAATCCCGGATTTTATTTTGTCTCTATTGAACTCATCTCTTTGACCATTCTTTTTTATAACTTTTATGGGACTTAATTCTATCTTTTCGTGTGTAGTAAATCGCTTAATACATTTCAAACATTCCCTACGCCTTTTAGTTAATTTCCCAGCATCCCTTTTGTCTGTAACTTTGGTTTCTTCATTAAAACAATATGGACACTGCATTTAACCCTCTTTTTGTAACTCACCGATTACTACAACATATTGTGGTAATAATAACAAAAAACACAATAAATTGTGGTTTATTTCCATTCTGAATTTTTCTTACTATTTAAACTTTCTCGTCTTTAAAGAATAATTAAGAAGCATTTAAAAAGGAAAGTTCGTTTATGATTCCATGGCAGGGGAAATCTTCTCACAATCATTAGAAACTCTTGGAGTTCCAACATGGCTTTTAATTATAACAATTATATGGTCAACAATCTGGAAAGGATTTGCACTATGGAAATCAGCAAGAATTAGGCAACCAATATGGTTTGTAGTAATCTTAGTTGTAAACACTCTTGGAATTCTAGAAATTCTATATCTATTCCTATTCTCAAAAATGGGTTTGGAAAAAAGAAATGCAAGAAAGCCTGTTAGAAGACCTGTTAAAAAAGCAGTAAGAAAACCAGCTAGGAAAGCCAGAAGAAAAAGATAATTACAATCCTTCTATTTTTTTGTAGGCACACCAATCACACCATTTACTCCCACAAGCATTCCATTCAGAATTATTCTCAATCTTTTCAATTAATGCCAAGGTATCTTTCCTTAATTTCTCAAGTTCCTCACCTGTTCTAGTAGAAACAACCTTTTCATTAAATGCTAGAAAGTGCCAAATCAAATCAACTTTAATTTCCTGGCCAAATAATTCTTGCAATCCTAAATGATAAAACGCTAACTGCCTATCTTCATCAACCTCTTCCTGACTCTTTATCCTTTGATTTGTTTTATAATCATGAACTTCATACTTATCCCCTTTAAGCACAATTCTATCAACATAACCTTGAATAAAATGTTCTTCATCTAATGGAAATAAAATCTTCTTTTCAATTTCAACTGTATTTTCTGAAAACGGTTTATATTTCTGATAATAATCAACTAAAAACTTTATACCTCTATTAAAATAAACTTCTTCATCACCCTCGGTAATTCTGATTTCATCAGAATATTTATCTTTCCAATTTTTAATAAAATACTCTATTAAATCATCAAGTTCAATTTCTCTAAAATCTTTTTCTTGGTAAAGCCATTCCAATGCTTCGTGAACTTCACTTCCAAGAAATAAATGAATGCTTAAAGGCAAATCAGGAAATGTTTTATCAATATATTTTATCTTATATGCTTCCGGACAGCTTTCAAATAATGAAAGTTTAGAATGCGAATACACTGTTTTCATTTTCTTCAAATAAGAACGGTCTTTATATATTTTGACTATGAAAAATAGAATCAAGCAATTTCTCAAGTTCATCTAATAGTTCACCAGTAGATTCATACTCAATAAAGTTTGAAGAAATAACCTTTAACGATCTTGATACCTTACATCCTTTCTTATAAATAAAAATAATCTGTTTATTATAAAAATCAGCCCAGCCAATTTCAATACCTAGCCCTGTTGAAGGATATGATACTTCAGCAATCATTGCCTTGCAATTTTTAATTGCCTCTTTTGATTCAACAGGATCATCCAATTTTTCATAAGGAAGCAAGACCTCATAATCTGAATTCAACTTACTTTCTCTAATTGGTTCATAAAGTTCTTTCTTATAATCAAAACCAGGAGAGTGTCCTAGGTAAATTTGCTCCATATTAATTCCAAATATCAACACTTTATAAAAACTTACATCAATCTTTAAAGAACAATCTCACCAATCCATAATTAACACCAAATATCATAGCAAATATCCCAACAAACCAAACTAT
>PJEL010003153.1_pt1 | contig 14384 bp, 9 predicted proteins | sample 1853271 | NCBI WGS metagenome assembly PJEL01 (sample SAMN08108733, study PRJNA415343) | Invertebrate metagenome, whole genome shotgun sequencing project. | host: Globobulimina | place: Sweden: Gullmar Fjord | collected 2015-08 | reverse complement strand
CCTCGCCCTCAAAATCATAATTGAATTTCTCAATAAGTAACCTCTCCCGTTTACGGACGAGCTCTACAGAGTGAGCGTCATAGTAACTGGAGTAGGCTCGATGTGCGCTTTGGTTTGATTTGCTGTGCTCGGACAATTCCTCGGCAGTCACGCTATGACCCAGGGTCCCGAGAATGCGTGATAGGTCATGTTCCAAACTCTCGATGCGGATGATGTCGCTGCAAATATAGTGTTCATCGACAAAATTCCGTAACTCCTCGTAATCATTCAAGAAGAGTCCCGTATTTGTCCAGTCTTCGTAGCTCGTATTAAGCCGTAAGAACCTATAGGTCATAAAACCAGCGCAATTTTTCATTCTGCTTTTTGGATAACCTTCGCTGAGCTCTTTCTTTCCTTCATCGCCGAGCACCCGCTGCAACCAAGTACGAAAAAGAACTGCATCGTTGCTGTCGCCATACAATTTTCGCCAAGTCGGCGCGCTCAGCGAGAACGATGCATAGGCTTTCTGAACGGACTTCACAAAAGACCTAGGCTTCAATTCGAAAAGGGATGAAACGATATTCCCTGGGGCCTTGCTCCACGTCAGGTGCGAATGAAGGCCGCCCCTGCCACTGCAGCCATATGCCCAGAGGGAAACATACCAGTCCCAGGGGTTGCGTATAGATGAGATGACAAACCTGTTTCCGATGTCGCCGATAAAAGGGTTGTGCTTGCCTATTAATCGTCCGCTCTCATATTTTTCCAATAACCCTGCGATATGTGTGCAGCCGGTTTTTTGCATCTGCAAATAGATACAATTTTCTGAAATGAACATTCTGGAGATCCCCGTGAGCTTGGAGCAAGTTCGTCAAAGCAATCCAAATGCTTCAAGCGCAAAGAAACTGTTTCAGTTGAAAGACTGACAAGTTGCGGATGCCACCCTTCTGTTTGTCGCCCTCCCCAGCGAACTAGGCGGTGGGCCGGATACACGATTGAGGCACTATAGCAAAGTTTGTCGCGACAACCCGCCTAGAGCAATCATTGATGGATAGCCTGCAGCCAGGAACGGCGCGTTACAAACTTATGACGAAGTGCCGTGTTGAACTCGCGATGGACAGACTTTGATCTCTACGCCTCTCTATCTAGGTTGGGGGGCGGGGCGGAAGGAAGAGCTGAAGCGGCCTTGGTCCAGGAGGACAAGTCTCGTTCCAGTGTTCGGCCGAGGTGTTCGACTTCATCGTGAAATTCTTCGGTAAGCTGAGATCGCAGATCTGCCTCCATCGGTATTGGAGGTATCGGACGCAGGTTGAATCGATTGAGGCGCCAGGCGATCGCCTCTCGCACGGTCTTTGGTAGAAGCCGGAAATAGAAGGGAGGATTCTTCAGGAATTCGATCAGGGCCGGAGACCGTAATTGGCGGCTCTGGTTGGCGGGGTCGAAGACGATTGGGAAATCTTCATCGATTCCTAGGAACCGCATCACACCTCGCATCGTTTTCTCTGTATCGTGTTTCAGGTCGTCGAAAACGATCACATGAATTTGGTTGCGAGGGAAAATGTTGAGGTAGCGCTTTAGCTGCTCGTCATAGCGAGCCATTTTCCGATAGAACAGCCCCTGCGGAAAATGAGCAGTCTTCGGGATGTGACGGCCTTGAATGCGCGCTTCCTCCAGTTCGAGTGCCTGGCGGAAATCGCTCACGTTTTCGTTGCCGTCCTTTAGATTGCGGGCGTGCATCGAATACATCATGTCGAGGGGGTTGCGCAGCATCACAATCAGCCGCGCATCCGGCGCAAATTCGTTTATTTCGCGGGCCGCATTGCGCGAATAGAGATAAAACGGCGTCGATTCTCCACGGCGTTTGTAGCCTGCAGCGTCTTCGAAAAGAGCGAGGTAGGTCTCGACGTTCCGAAAGTGGCGTTTGGGAATCATATCGAGGTCGCTACCAAAGTGAAACGGCACTTTGACCTCCGAAAAGAAGACCTCCGGATGCTGAGCTAACCAGCGCGTCATTGACGTGGTTCCGCAGCGTGGTGCGCCGATAATGAAGAAGTTTGGTTTCTTAGCCGTCAGCAATGCCATAGCCTGAGAATCTGAACCTAGTGATTTTGTAGTCTTCGGGCTTTCCGCCGCGCCCTCGGCGGTCGTGTCGTGGTTCGCCGGCTTTCCGACGCGGTACAATGAACTATGGAGAAAGTCTCTTCAGGGCTTGGGCACCTTTCTCTCTAATGAACGTCAACATGACCCTTTCAGCCGAATTTTCCGGGGAACCCGAAAGACGCCAGAGCACTAAGAGGATGGTGCCGTAGACAACAGCACCTGTCGACACGGCAACGGCCAAGCCCAAAATCTGCTCCAAGATCGTGCCCCCATTTGGCAAGATGGGGGACAGTTTGAGGCTTAAGACGGCCAAGGCCATTGCACCACAAGATGCTAGAGGACGCCAAACTCTGTAGAGGAAGCTGGTGACGGAGACCTGGGCGAATTTGTGAGCGAAATAGCAATGCACAAAGAACATAACGCTCGTTTCCGCGACGAAGGCCCAGGCGGTTCCTAAGAGGCCGGCCGACCAGGTCCCAAAGATCAAAGCGGGAATGAGGATTGAGACCCTGGTCAGGGTCAGAGTAGCCAGCATCTCCGGTCGGTTGAGAGCAAGGAGGACCGGCCTGACGGGTCCGTGTAGGGCGGTCACCATAGCCGCAAGGGCCAAAATCTCAATGATCGGTATCGTCTCCAGCCAATTCGCGCCGAAGGCCAGCGGCACGAAGAGTCCGGCCGTCAAGCCAATGCCGACGGAGAGCGGAAGAGTAAGCAGGACCGTCAGGCCGTAGGCCCTTAGAAGGACTTCCCGCATCGCCGCCACGTCTTTCGAGAGCTTGGCGAAACCTGGGAAGAACGACTGTTTAATAGGCCGGATCATCGCCTGGGAAACGAGGTCGGTGCTTTCTCGACTCAACGAAAGCAAGCCAACCGAGACGGGAGTAAGGAAACCGCCAACGACAAAGACTGCCGCGCGTCTGGACGCGAGACGGAGAATCGCGTTCAAGAAGATCCACTTAGAAAAGTGAAAGAGATCTCGCCAGGCGTCCAGAGAGAGGCGGGGGCGATAGGGGTGAAGGCCGTAGCTGAGGATGAGCCGCAGGCTCGACGCGGTAATTTGGCCAACGACCAGAGCCCAATAGTCACGCCATAGGAAAGCCAGGCTCACGGTTGCTATGACTCCGCCAAGCCGGCTGGAAAATCTGTAGAGGAACTCTTTGCTGAAGACGAGTTCCTTGCGAAACTCGACAACACCGATGTTGGCAAAACCTTCGAGAGCCAGCGTCAAGGCAAGGACGCTGACCAATACGACAAGGCGCTCGTCTCCCATCAGAGCAGCGTAAGGCTGAGCCAGAAGCAACAGCAGTCCGCCGGTCAGGATTCCGCGCAGCAGGCTGAGAGTCCAGGCGGTGTCGTAGAGTTTGCGTTCGGCGGTTTGTTTTTGGATCAGGGCCAGGTCGAAGCCGAATTCGCTGAACGCGGCGAGGCTGGCGACGACGGCCATGCCCAGAGCAACGAGGCCGAAGTCCGCGGGTACCAGGAGGCGGGCGAGCACCAGCATGCTGGCGAAGCCGAGCACGCGGTCCGCGGAGCGCAGCGCCACCATCCAGGCTGCGCCGCGTGCCATGCGCCTGCCGATTGAAGAGGCAGGCTCGACCGCTGGTGATTGTTGCTCTTCCATGAAGCCTAAGGACCATCAACCCAGTGGAACCATCCGCTTCTATAAGGTATTGCAGACGCCTACGCACCTTCGAAAGGGCCGTTAACCGTCTTTGCCGGCGCCTCTTAACAGTCGACGAAGCGGGGCCTTCTATGGTCTCATCCCGCTGCCGGTCAGCAATCCCTGAGAAAGCACCGCGCAAAGCATGACCAATCGAAAGTATTACCTGGCGCGATGCTGAGAATCCTTCGTACAGCCTATTGGTCGCGGGCACGCCAGTTCCAGTCGTGGTCCGACGCACTTCTCAGGTCCGATCCCTCATTTCGCAAGACGGTCTTGCAGGATCACTTCGGGCGCCGCCGCGCCCTGAGGCCGGTGTCCGGCGAGACGGCGCGCTGTGCGGCCCTGGCGGCAAAATGGCTGATTCGCGCCCAGGATGCCACTGGCGACGACGGGGTCTCCTACGGCTACTTCCCGGTCGCCGAGGAACGCGGCTGGCAGGCCTCCTACCCGGAGACCACGGGCTACATCATGACCAGCCTGCTGGCCTACGCCCGCCGCAGCGCTCAGCCGGCGCTGGTCGAGCGCGTGGCCCGGATGGCCCGCTGGGAGGCTGCCGTGCAGATGCCCTCCGGCGCTGTTCAAGGCGGCAAACTCACCACTGCCGGCCGCCAGCAGCCGGCGACCTTCAACACGGGCATGGTCCTGGATGGATTCGTAGCCCTGCTCGAGCAGCGGCCAGACCCGGAAATAGCCGAGGCAGCCGCGCGGGCGGCGGCCTTTCTGATCGACGACCTCAATGAGGAGGGGTATTTCGCCACCAATGGGACCTTTGTCGCGCCGGGCAGCATCAAGCTTTACAACGTACTCTGTGCCTGGGCGCTTTTCCGCTATGGCCGGTTGAGCGGAGAGCCGGCGCCTCGCGCGGCGGCCCTGCGCGCGGCCGAAGGCGCTCTGCGCCTTCAGGCCGACAACGGCTGGTTCGCCGAGAACTGCCTGACGATCCCTTCCAAACCCCTGACCCATACCATCGGCTATACGCTTCAAGGCTTGCTGGAGGTCGCCGTCCTGGCCGACCGCGAGGATCTTCTGGCCGCCGTCGAACGCGGCTTCACGCCCCTCCTGAGCGCCATCGAGCCCAACGGCTATCTCGCGGGGCGCTTTGCCGCCGACTGGCGACCTGCCGCTTCCTGGTCCTGTTTGACCGGCTCCGCGCAGCTGGCCATCATCGGCTACCGCCTGGAGGCCCTTGGTCGAGGAGAGCGTTATGGGGCGGCAGCCGACCGCCTGGTCGATTTACTGAAGGCGCTGCAGTGCCGGGATACGGGCAATCCGGATATCGACGGCGCCCTCGCCGGCTCCTATCCGATCTTCGGCGGTTACATGACTGGGGGCTACCCGAATTGGGCGACCAAGTACCTGCTCGATGCCTTGATACTGCAGGCTGATCGCGCGGGCCTCGACCTCGGTGAGACTTCGCCTTGCCGGCAGGAGTCGGCGTGATGGCGGCAAGCACGCAGGCCGGCGAGGTGCGGCCGATCTTCCTCTTCGGTATGGAGCGCAGCGGCACGACGCTGCTCTCCATGATGGTGGGCTCCCATCCGGCGATTGCCGTGCCGCTGGCCACGACCGGTATGTGGATCGACTTCGGGCAAGACCTGGAGACCTACGATCATCTCAGGAGTAGGGACGACCAAGTGCGTCTGGTCGATGCCGTTCTCGCCCACGAACGGGTAAAACTCTGGGACGCTGACCTCGATCGCGAGCGCATTCTCGAAGACCTGCCGTTGGGCGACTATGGTGCGTTGCTGTGCCGCGTGCAGGCCGAGTACGCGCGGGCAAAGAACAAGCCCCATTGGGCCAACATCGACATCTCTACGCTTGATCATATGGATTTGATCAATGATTGGATCCCCACGGCGCGTTTCGTCCAGATCGTGCGTGATGGGCGCGACGTCGCGCTCTCCCATCAGACCATGCCCTACGGGTCCGGAAACATCGCCGATTGCGCACACGCTTGGGTATCGCGTGTCGGGGTGAATGCGAAGATGGGTCGAATTCTCGGTCCCGACCGCTATTGCGCGCTGCGATTCGAAGATCTGATCAACGACAGCGAGAACACCTTGAGGAAGCTCTGCAGCTTCATGGGCGTGGCCTTCGACCCCGAGATGCTGCGATACGCGGCGATGGTCGAGGAGAAGATTCCGGAAGACCGCCGCTGGCTCTGGCCGGCCCTTAACCAGCCGCCGCAAAAAGAGAAGGTCGCCCTCTGGCGCCATGCCATGACGCGGAGCCAGAGGATCGTCTTCGAGGATATTGCCGGGTCCGCCCTGAAAGATTGGGGCTACGAGAGCTATGGGCGCCCGCCCAAGTCGTTGCGCGCCTATTTCCTGGCTTTGTGGTACTTTGTGACCCAGGGTGGGCGTCTCCGGCGGCTTGGCCGACGCCTGGGGCTGGCGCGCAAGTCGTTGCTTGAACGCAGGGCAGAGCGAAACAAGGGTCGTTCATGACAGCATCGGTGATCGACAAACAGCGCCGCAGCTTCGACCACCTGGTCGAGGAAGGGGTCTATTCCGAGGATTTCGACCACGCCCAGAAAGCAAAGGACTTCGTCGGAGCGGTGCTGTCGTCTGTATTGCCCCGTCTTCCCCGGCGGCGGCCCTTGACCCTGCTCGATTGCGGTTGCGGGACCGGCGCCTGGATCGCCTTTCTCGCTTCGGCCTTGCAGGACGCGGGCGTTGGCGAAGTGAGGTGCTGCGGCTTCGATCTGTCCGGCAAGATGGTCGAGGTGGCGCGCGACAAACTCGCCGGCCTTGTCGAAGCGCAAAACCTGCACGCCGGCAACATTCTGGAGGAGGCGAGCTATCGGTTCGACAAGCTCGACGCGGGTTTCGATCTGATATTTGCTTATGATGTCGTCCAGCAGTTGCCGCGCCGACAGCAGTACGGAGCCTGTGAGACGATGGCGAAGCACCTGGCGCCGGAGGGCCTCGCTCTGATCTTCGACAACGACAGCCAATCGAAGTTCGGCCGGCGTATGGCGCGGCGTAAGTTCTTCACCCGCTATTGCGGCTTGAAGCTGGTGCCGCGCTACTATTGCAATGCGGCCTATCCGCCACTTGAGCGCTTCCGGAACCGGCTGGACGCAGCCTCCTGGAACACGGACCTGCACGTCCGTTCTGACAGCGTGAAACGAGCTCTTGTCGTGGGAAAGAGAAGCAGTGGGGATGCCGCTGCGGAAAGCCGAGGTTCCCTTTGAGCCAGATTACTTCTCTTGCCGGCCCTCTAAGGCCAGGAGCCCTGCCATGCTGGTAATTTCCAATGGCGCCTTCAAGTGCGGATCGACCTGGCTGTACAATATTCTGACCAGCCTTCAGAAGTTCGACTGGCCGGAGACCGAGTTTCTCACCAAGGGTAATGCCAAGCATCCGGCCATCGCCGAGCCCTTGCTCAACACCTATCTCACTGAAGGGGCCTTCGAAGACCGTCACGTCATTTCCAAAAATCACCTTGAAAAACCGGAGCATCGCGCCTTGCTTCTGGCCAACGAGAATGTGCGGGTGATTTGCATGACCCGGGATTCCCGGGACGTGATTGTGTCGGCCTACTATCACGATCTTCGCAAGCATCACTTTGAAGGATCTTTTGCGGAATACTATTGGGAGGAAGGGCGGACAATTCTCCCCAAGCTGACGCTCTACCAAAGCACCTGGGCGGCCCCTCATCCGCAGATGACGGGGACAAGTTTTGAGGCTCTGAAGACGAATTTTTCAGGCGAGGTATCGCGCATCGCCGGCCTGCTGGGGCTTTCTCCGGATGCTGCCGAGATAGAGCGCATTCGCGAGGAGACCAGCCTCGGCTCTCTGCGCGAGAAATACCAGGACGCGCCGTCCCACCGTACGGAGGAGGCCGATTTTTTCCGCAAGGGTGAAATGGGCGATTGGGCCAATCATTTCGACGACAAGATGATCGCCGACCACGATCGGGTCTGGCGTAAAGGCATCTCGTCGCTGGACCGCCATCACCTCATGACCAGGGTCAAACAGAAGATCCGGCGCAAGCTGGCCTGAGCGAAGATCTGAAGTGCCGCGGACGATGCTCCATGATGTCAAAAGCCTTCTTGCCAGACTGCTGCCGAAGAGAATGGCTGCGCAGCGGCCTTCGCCGCCACCGCCCAGCTTCGACGACGACGAACTCTTCGATCATTTGACGGAACCGCGCGCCGCGGTCGAGGCTTGGCGCGAGGGCAGGCGGGAGGCGGCCTGGGAGGCATTGATCGCCCACTTTCAGCGGCGCGTTCCACCGCTCGGCTTTGTCTCGTCACACCGTATTCCGGCCTTGCTCGCTGAAGCAGAGCAGCGCTTCCCGGCCTGGCGCGAGCGCCTCTTGTCCAAAGTAAGTGAAGATCGTCATCAGGGCCTCTCGGTCTATGACCGGCGCGCCGGGCCTCTAAACGCCTGCTTCGATTGGAACGTTTCCGCGGCCAACCCCCTGGATGACCGGCTCTATGGTGCACGCCCCCACCGTTTCGGGTTTCTGGCGCGCTGGGCCCTGGCCTGCCACTACGACAGCGGGCTTATCCGCCCACTAGAGGAAGTCCTGGCAGGTTGGATGGCCCTGGCGAAACAACCCGGAGGCCACCCGGCCTTCAAGTCCAGTCACGTCGTGATTTATCACTACATGGCGGTGCTGCTGGCCTGGCCTTTCCTGGCCGCGCTCGAAGACTCCAGTGAGGAAACCGCGTCGGAGGCGCTGCGTCGGCGGGCCCTATCTATTCTCTACGCGGGCAGTCGCCACATGAGCGCCGCGGCGGGCAGCGCCGTGGCGAACAACCATCTGCTGGCCGAGCGTTTCGCCGATTGGCTGACCGCAGCATTGCTACCTGAGTTCGATCACGCCCCTGAGCGCGCGGCCGCCGAAACGGTTTGGCTTGAGGAACTTGAACGCCAGGTCCACGACGACGGCGGCTCCTTCGAGCACTCGGTGCACTATCAAGAGCATGGCTGCGAGCTGGCGGTGGCCTACCTCCTAATTTCCCGCTGCAACGGATGGCAGATCGCGGACTCGGTGCTTCTGCGGATCGAGCGCATGCTCGCCTTCCAACTCGCCCTGGCAGGGCCCGACCTGCTTCCGATTTCTATCGGCAATACGACCGAAGACCCTCTGCTCACAATGGGGATTGGAGAAGGCTGGCAGAGCGGGTTTTTGCGCGAGGTCCAACGCGCCTGCTTTGCGCCGGAAGCGCCTCCCGCGGCCGAGGAGGATCCCACCCGCGAGACCGCCTTCTGGCTGCTGGGTGGTGGCCTGCTGAGCGACCAGAGCTCGCCGGTGGAAGAGACGCCTTTTCAAGCTTTCCCGGAAAGCGGCTTTTATGTATTCGCAGATCCCGAGACGCGGGCGCGCTTGATTTTCCGCCTCGGCCCATCGCCCGCGGCGCCGGGCATCGGCGGCCATAGCCACGGCGATCTTCTGAGCCTTTGCTTGACCGTCGAGGGAGCAACGCTTCTCGCCCCGTCCGGCACCTACAGCTACCGTTTCAAGCCGCACCCAGAACTGCCCGGCCGGCCGAACCTGCGCGCCCACTTCGCCAGCGCTTCCTCTCGCAGCGGCCCTTTCTTAGAGGGGATTGAGCCCTATGGACCCCTCAAGGGAGATTTTCGGAACTGGCAGTTGCCCTGCCAGGCCGAACCGCGTCAGGCCTCGGCGGCGGCGGCCGGGCTTTCCTGGGTCGAGGGGCGCGTTGTGGGGGAGGGACCTTATGTCGGCCTTCGACGCGGCGTGCTCCATGTCTGGGGCGATACCTGGCTGGTCTACGACAGGCTGCCGCCTGGGCAAGACGGACCTCAGGCCTTTGTCGGCTGGCAGTTCGCGCCCGGCGTCGCCTGCCATCGGCAAGACGGTGGAAAGGTCGAGGCGCAGGCTGCGGAAGCCGGAGCTCGATTGGTGTTGCAGGCCTGTGGAACGGAAGCGCCGGATGTCGTGAGTGGAGGCTACGAGCCCTTCAGGGGCTGGGTTTCGCCGTCTTACGGTCGCCTCGAGCCGGCACCGAACCTGCGCTTTCCCCTCAGCCCCGACAGTCGGGAATCCGCTTTTCTTCTCACCCTGGAACCGAAGGCCGAAAAGAGGCTGGAGCAGGTGTTGGCCGAAGAAGAGGGCCTTGGCTTTCGCATTACGGCGCCAGGCGAAGAGACCCTTTTGCTGCTCGGCGTTGCAGGGGAACCGAAGTCGCTACGCTGGGAGGATGTCGGCTTCCAGGGCCGTTTGCTCTACCTGAGCCGCAGCCCGGAGGGCCTGCGGGTACGGGCTCTGGGCCTGGAGCGTTTGACGGCGCCGTCCTGGGGAATTGAGCTGACGGCACAGCAGCCGGCCGACTTCGAACTTCTCGTGACGGAGGGGCAGATCCTCTGGCCGCGTGGGCCTTGCCCGCTGGTAACTGTGGAAAGCCGCCATGACGAGGTTTGATGCGGGGCAGGAAACGGGGTCTCCGGCTCCCCTTCGCTGCCCGGACTGTTCGAGCGATCTCCTGCCCGAGGACGGGTTTCTCGTCTGCAACGGTTGCGCGCAGCGCTATCCCGTCGACCAAGGCATCGTCGATCTGCGTTTGGTCGATGACGGCATTCCCGGTTCCGGGCCTGCAGAGGCCCTCCCGGTTATCGAGGCGGCGACATCCAAGGGATGGGCCAACGCAGTCTGCGAGTTTCTGCGCGGCCGCGACGACGCTATGGAGATGTTGGATGAACTAACCGCCGAACGTCGCCAGGCCTGGAAGATCTTTCTCGACCTGAAGCCCGAGGGACGCCTGCTCTGCCTTGGTTGTGGGACGGGCTCCGTCGTTCAGAGCCTGGCGCCACATGTGGGACAGACCTATGTCCTCGAAGAAAGCATCGGCAAGCTGCGTTTCGCCCAGCAACGCTTGACCATTTTTGCGCCGGACGATCGCGTCACCTTGCTGGCGGGTGGCCGAGAGGGGCGCCTGCCCTTTGCGAACGGCTGCTTCGATGGCGTGATTGTTACAGAACCCGCCGGATTGGCTCTGTTGAGCGAGGCGCGCCGGGTCCTTCACCCGGAGGGACAGCTCCTCGTGCTGGCCGACAATCGCTTCAACCTGTCTCTTCCGGCCGGTTGGTGGGACCGCTGGTCGGCCAGCCCCAAGCCTTTGCCGGCCTTGGCCCGGGCCCTTGGTTTGCTTGCCGGCTGGTGGCGAAAACATGGCGGTGTGCAGTCTTTGCCGGGGCTTTGCCGGCGGCTTCGGTCGCTCGGCCTTACTGAACCGCAGACCTTTGGCTTGTGGCCTGGCCGCAGCCAGCTCGAAGAAGTTATTCCCTTGCAGATCGATCAGTCGTTGGTTCCAACGAAGGAAACGTCATCCTGGAAAGCGCGTTTGAGGCGCCAGGGGGTCTTTCTTCCGGCCCACTGTGTTGTCGCCCAGGCTGGCGGGCGCCGGCGCCAATCGACTTACGAACGGATTCTCAACCTGGCCGCTCGTCAGCTGGCCGGTGATGAGGAGACGCTTTCACTTTGTGCCGGTTGCCACCTTCTGACCCGTAAGGACAAGATGGCGATCATGGCCCGGCGTGGCGACGACTCTCTCGTGCTGCGCATTCCCTTCGGCCCCGCTGCCGCGGCCGCAGAAAGGCGTCACGCGGAGATGATTGCAGACCTCGTGGTCTCCCGTCCCGGTCTCGCGCCGCGGCCACTGGCCGGGGGGCAGGTCGACGGCATCGAGTACCGTGTCGAAACGGCCTTGCCCGGCCGCCCCCTCAAAAGCGTTCTTGTGGAGCAGGGGACGACCGCCCTCCTCGAAGCTGCGGAAGGGCTGCTGGAAAAACTGAATCCTTCGGAATCTTTGCGGTCGGCGCCTTTCGAGGGGGAAGCCTACGAGCGGCTCGTCGAAGCGCGCCTCGGGCGGCTCTTCTGCACGTTTCAGGACCAAGATCAACAGAATCGCCTGCGCGCCTTCTTCCGGACGCGGCTTCACGGCGCCACGATGCAGTTTGGTTTGGCGCACGGAGATTTCAGCAGCAGCAACATCTACATTGCGGGCGAGGCAGCCGCCATCATCGACTGGGAGTCCGCTGCTTTCGATGATTTGCCGATTCTGGATGCCATCGGCTATCTGGAGTCGATCCTGCGGCCGAACAGTCCGGGGTATTCCCTTGCCAGGAGTTTCCATGCCCTGGCCCGAAGGGACTTTCCCTCGAGCGCCGAAGAGCGCTTTCTTTTTGCCCGCTATGAGCGGCTCGGTCTCGACCCCGCCTGCCATTCGGGTCTGGTCTATCTGCGTTGGCTGCGCCAGATCGATCACCTTCTGCCGTACTGGCTCGGCTATGACCCGGACGGCCAGCGACGCTATATCCACGAAGTCGTCGAGAGCTTGCCGGAGTAGCGTTCGGGGGGCAGCAACGTTGGGCTGTCACCATACCTGAACAGAACCTTCTCTGACCCTTCAAGCGAACGCCACGCCTTCCGCCGCGCGTCGTGGCATTACAAGTGGCGCCAAAGATAGTCCCGCATGAGAATCATTGCGACGTCTGTGGCATCTGATCCATACCCGCTTCTTGATTAAGAACATGCTCAAGCGCATCAGAAATAACCGGCGCTATCACTTCGATAGCACCGATGCTGCTCAGATGGTCGTCGTCGCGATACAATGGCTGCCCTTCTAAGCGCGTTTGACAAACCGGATTGCACATGCGCGGAGCTATGGGCAGGAAGTATATACCAGGTTCTTTTGCTAGTTCTGCAAAAACCGCTTCAGTGCGCCCTTGCCGGCGTGTCACGCTTTCAATTGTTGGCGGAGGCGGTAATGGTGTACCCCAACGGATGTGCGCCAACAGAGAAGCCGGGACGTTCCAGCCGACCTCCGGAATGTTGCCTATGAGAACTACTTTCCGACCTGTGGAACGGATGGACTGGATGGTCTCAATCGCTCCCCGCCGGAATATCTCGAAGTTTTGTTCAGTAGAGAGCGACGACCCCCGCTGCGTACCCGCATGAGCGAGAATTGCGGGTTTACCCTCCTCCCGAAAGGCGCGAGTGCCTTCCGCAGCCAGTGCCCATCGGGCAGCAAGGAACACCACCTGAATATCGTTCTGCGTTTCAATATAGTTGAGGACAGCGTCGTTGAACTCAGAGCAGTTGTGGCCGGGGCCACGGTCGACGCGGTTTACGTTTACCAGCGGTGGGCATGCACTCTTCCCAACAAATGCGCCAACCAGTCCCGCGTTCCGGGCAGCAAGTTCGACTCCCGGCATGATCGCATCAGCATGGGAGTCGCCCCATAGGAGAAAATCTATAGCTTTTCGGTCTGCCGCTGTTTCCGGAAATAAACAAAGTCCGTTTGCGGGCAACACGTTCAGGCAACGTACTCTATTCGCGCTCTTCTCGTTGGCCGAGGCTGCGATGCTGAGAACTTCCGGCGAAAATCGCGATGGCCAGCCACTATTCATCCAAATTGACGTGGTCAGTACGATCAAAGCCGTCATTGAAACGCCGGACAGCTTGAAGATCGCCGAACGTTGGAATCCTGAAGGTAGTGACCGACGGAAAGGCGCTTCGATATAGGCCCATGAAAGCGTCGCTATTACGAAAGAGGCAGCGATGGCGATGATCTCGATGCTTGCCGTCAGTTCGATCCTGCCAAAGTAAGCACGCGAGAACGCAAAAATAGGCCAGTGCCATAAGTACAGAGAATATGAAATGAGCCCCAGGAAGACGATGGGACGGAAAGACAATACCCGTATCGCTGTAGGGGCTCCGTGCGCACCGGCGTAGATGAGGGCGGCGGCACCTAAGCAAGGCAATAGCGCTGCGACCCCTGGAAATGGGGTTTCGCCGTTATAGAAAAATATTGCGGTGAGGATGCTGCCTAACCCAACCACAGAAGCGCACTCGAGCAGCCAGTGAGGAGGGCGTCGGCTTTGTAGACCGAGTGCCAGGAGACTGCCAAGTCCCAACTCCCAAGCACGTGTAGGGGCAAGGTAGAAAGCCGCTGAGGGAGCCGCGTCGACCGCAAAAACGGCGAGAGCAAATGAGAGGGCTGTAAAAACCGACAAATTATAAAAACACATTTCCTGTTCCATCGAGACAGGACCCAAAGCAGAACAGGAAACACGATGTAGAATTGCTCTTCGACCGCCAAAGACCATGTGTGCAGCAGCGGCATATAGTCAGTAGAGGGCGCAAAATAATCATTTGCCGTCTGCCAGAACCAGAAATTTGACCCGAAAACAACAGCAGCAAATGCTGAGCGCGATAGATCTGCAAAGCCACTTGGCAGCAAGATGAAATAGCCGATGCAAATAGACGCGAAAATTACAGTGATCAAGGCAGGTAGAATGCGGCGCGCGCGGCGCTCGTAGAATCGAATAATTGAGAGACGCTTTCCCTCGATGTCATTCCACAGAATTTTCGTGATTAAGAAGCCCGAGATCACGAAGAAAACATCGACGCCGACGAATCCGCCAGGAAAGGCTGGTATGCCGGCATGAAAAAATACGACGGGAAGTACTGCGAGAGCGCGAAGTCCATCTATATCGTACCGGTATGTGGACATATGAGTATCGCTAAACTTCGATCTGGCGGGATCTGATGTTGTGGGCGCTCACACCAGGACTTCCACTGGGGCAGGATGGCCTAGGAAAGCTGTGGGGCTGGCGGTGAGGCCGTAGGCGCCGGATTGGAAGATCGCGACCAGGTCGCCGACTTC
>PJEL010003152.1_pt1 | contig 14386 bp, 16 predicted proteins | sample 1853271 | NCBI WGS metagenome assembly PJEL01 (sample SAMN08108733, study PRJNA415343) | Invertebrate metagenome, whole genome shotgun sequencing project. | host: Globobulimina | place: Sweden: Gullmar Fjord | collected 2015-08 | reverse complement strand
GCGGGATTGTCAGGCCGAAGCTGATGCATTAACAGAGTATCCTCCGTTGGCACCCTGGCCAGCTAACAAATAAATCCAGCAGACGCAAAAAGCCGCGCTGCCGATTTAGGCGTTAGGCAAACCAAGGAGTTTGGTGTAAATGGATATCACAAATAATACAAAACCGAGTATTTTTTTATTTTCTCTCGGATTTTTAGGAATAGCATCAATTGTTCCTTTGATCCCACAATTATTGTCTCTTCAATCAGCAGAATTGCCTATCAGTGTTGAGATGATTCAAATTATCTCTGTCGCTCAATCGTCTATTTTATTATTACTTATGATTTGGCTTGGCTCTGTTTTTTCCAAAAAGGTTGGTTTGTCAGCTCCTGTGATTTTTGCTCTTGCTCGCTCAGAAAGCGCATTTAACCAACTTAAACCGCAAATATTACCTGCTGTTATTGGTGGAGTTGCTGGTGGGATATTCATACTTCTGTTTCTCGGCACATTATCTAGTTACCTCCCACCTGAGTTTCTCAGTGCAGGTGAAAAATTAATACCGCCTTGGTATACAAAAATGTTGTACGGCGGAATTACAGAAGAGCTACTTATGCGCTGGGGCTTAATGTCATTTTTTGTTTGGGGTACATACCGTATAACTCAAAAAGCTGGCTCTGAAATTCGTAGCTACAATTATGCCATCGCAATTATTCTATCTGCTTTAATTTTTGGTTTAGGTCATTTACCTGTAGCTTTTGCTTTATCTCCAGAGGTTACTGCACCTTTGGTTACTTATATTATCTTGGGTAATGCTGCTTTTGGTTTTATCGCGGGTTATTTGTATTGGAAGCGTGGTTTAGAATGTGCCATAGCTGCACACATGATTGCACACTTAACAATGATTATTGGTGCAAGTTTTGCCTAACTGTATTTTTCCGCTTAGCTTAGCGTTAAGGTTAATGGATGAGCCGTGTTTCTAGAAAACTATACAAAGAAAAAAGCAATCAAAAGTTACATTTACAGCCTTGGTAAAGATCTCGCCAGAAGATATGGGAAAAGTAAAACATATACTTCAGGTCAAGTGGAAAAAACCATCCATGACGCTGGCTATAACTGGAGGCATATTTGCTATGCACATGCACTGCATACCAGTAAGGAACAATTTGACAAGTGGCATAATGAACGTGGTGAAAACTGTGAATACAATGAAATGAGAGAAGAAGTCTCCAATAATTTCTTCGGTGGAGATATGTCATCAATTGAATCTGGTAGTTTTTCAAATGATTCATTTGATTCTGGTGGTGACGGCGGAGGTTCGGATTAACCCTAACAAGCCACTGCAGTGCGGGGCTTTAGGCATTAGGAGTAACGTCACGTAATGTATATAGGTGAATTTGCAAAATTAACAGGAACAACACCTAAAACAATTAGGTTTTACGAGTCTATTGGGTTGATTCCTGAGCCTTTGAGAAAAGGAAAATATAGGGTATACGACCATACATATATAGAAACCGTTAAGCAGATCAAAAGGGCTCAGGATTTGGGGTTTAAGCTTTCAGAATTTAAGTTTCTGATGGAAGGGATTAATATAAAAAGAGGGCTACCCGCGTCGGTTATAGTCAATGCGATCAGTGCGAAGCGAGAGCAGCTAAAAGTAGAGCTCGAAAAACTGCATTTAATGGATAAGCAGCTATTACAGTTACAAAATGAATTAAAAAACACCAATTGTGATGTTGACTCTGCCCTATAGGACAAAGTTTACACTCTTTTAACTTACTCAATAATGAGTTAATAAAGAGGGTGTTATGAATAAATCTACATATAGAAAGATAGTTAGGGCTAGTGCAATTTACGATGTGTTAATGACGTTTGGCTTTGCATTTCCTGTTTTGGTGGTGATGAATATAAATACGATATTGACTATTCATACGCAATTTTCATTTTCAGGATCAATTCCTGAGTTTTTACCCTTACATCTGTTTTTTGTTAATTTGATGGGCAGCCTTGTTCTTGTATGGTCGGCACTAAGAATTGCTAAGCCTGAGCCAATTTTGGGACTATATGATAGTATTGCCAGGTTCCTCTTTTCGTTAAATATGTTCTTTTATCTTTTAGCATATGACGTAACGGGCGTATTATGGCTATTTTTGGTACCTGAATTTATTTGGGGGGTAGTGCAATTTTGGGGGTATTTTTATTCGCAAGAAAAAATGCCTAACAAGCAAATCAATCAGGACTAAAAACAGTTGGTTTTGCTCCTGCGTCGCTAATTTTAACCAACTAAATTTTGCCCATTAACGAGGGCGTTATATGCCTAGGAGGGTTTAAGTAAATGGATTTAGATTCGCATATCAATCTACTAGAGAATAAAAATAGAAAGTTGTATGGCTCAGGACACTTTTCAATTCTCTGCCTTTTATTTTCTTTAATAATTTCGGCATTGTTATTCTATACTGAACCATCAATCGCAATAGGTGCTTCTGGCTTTGTTGCATTCTTCCTACATTATTTTTATGCTCAATTAGCTTTTAAAAAGTTAAGTGCTCGTATTACGTTATTGCAAACTAAAATAGAGCAAAGCGGCAGATAACAACGCGCCCTAGTGCACTTTCCACCGCATATTTCAATAAGGGCGAACCTTTACGTTTCAACGTCGCTAGGCATGTGATTCATCATACTGGCTTTGTCCGTCCATTGTGAAACAAAGCTTATAAAAAAGAAAAATCAGTTTTCTGTTTTATTCTCATAATACTTTAAAAAAGAATTTTGCCCTGTATTTGGGAAAAATGGACCAAGGAGGTACGAGTCAACGAGATAAAAACAAAAAGACTATGGATGTAGGAAGTATGAAATTAGTGACTGAGGTAACATTTAGTGTTGGCTATGGATTCAACAGGGCAAGCCATTTTCTGTCGTGGTATTCCTGCCTCCATAAATACTGAGCCAACCGTGTAAAAGTTATTTTTCCTGAAGTAATCAACGGCTTCTAGTGGGCTATAGATAAAAACTTCTTCGAGCCCTAGTTCTTTGGCTATTTTTATTAACCCTTCGATAACCACTTTATCTATTTGTTGTTTTCTGTGTTCCATGACGACCGCGATGCGACCAATTTCACCAGAAAGTAAGATTCGACCTGTGGCAATAGGCTCTTGGGTTAGATCATCACAGATGAGCATGTGATAAGCAGAGCGATCTTTGCGATCAAACTCTATTTTTTTAGGGATGCGACGTTCGCAAATAAACACACGTTCACGAACGTCTTTTAATAAAGGTTCTGCTAGTTTCCAATTGACTCGACTTACACTATATGACATTCACTACTAATCTACGTACCAATAACCCATATTTAAAACATTAGTTAACAATTGTGTATTTTTCAAACAATCAGTGAAACTTTTTAAATTTTCTGAGGTCAAAGGCTCGTTTTTCGCAAGTAACTGACCTAACGCGATTGTTTCATCAGTTAACTGAACTCGATCACCATTTATATATAGGCTATTGTTTTGTTCGTTTATTAGCGCTTTGATGCCAAGTACTGGTCTAAAATAAATCCCTTCAGAATGGATAAATGTATTTACGGATTGCTCAGTAAAAGGCTCCATTGGCATAAGTAATTCTAGTGTATGATGAGAGCTTGTGGTGAAAGTGGCAACCATGTGGCTAAAAAGGTCGTCATTTTCAGCTTGAGCTAACATGAACGCTTTTAATTGAGTTAAATCCGCTGTTGATAATAGCTCTGGTGTTTTAGTCAGTGTTCTTTGGCTATCATTAAAGCGCTCGCAGCCAATATTACTATCGATCAAATTGTCGGCAAATGCTGAGAATAGTTCTTGGCCACTAGGTGCTTGAAAGCCTATTGAAAAATTAAGCGAATTTTCAATAGCGACACCATTATGTGGGTGGTTTGGTGGAATATATAGAATGTCACCAGGTTCGGTAATCACATCAATTAGCGGTATAAATTCACTGACTTGCTTTAAATCTGGGTGAGGTATCAACTGTTCTAGCGTATTGTCTGGAAGCCCCACTTGCCAATGACGTTTACCTGAGCCTTGTACGATGAATACATCGTATTGATCTAAATGCGCGCCTACGCCACCGTTAGGTGTTGAAAAACTCACCATGACGTCATCGAGTCGCCAATTCGGTACAAATTTGAAAGGAGTAAGTAATTGATGTGTTTGCTCAGACCAATTATTAACGGCTTGCACTAGTAAGGTCCAATTTTGTTCGCCAAACTCACTAAAGTCTTCAAAAGGACCATGTTGTACTTGCCAGTTGTCAAAATTGTTATGGGCAATAATACGCGATTCTAATTCTTCTTCCATTGATAGCCCGGCAAGTTCATCAGCGGAAATTGTGTCTTGAAAGTTTGAAAACCCGTTTTTTATCAGTAGTGGCTTCTTTTGCCAATATTCAGCTAAAAATTGAGCTGGTGTTAGTTCACCCCAGTTTAGTTCAATCATGATAGTAAACGCCTTGTTTAGAATTGACATAAAAAAAGGGATTCATTCGAACCCCTTAATTAAACTATTCAACAGACCCTAGTCTAACTCACCAATAAAGGCTTCTGCACGACCAATATAGGTTGCAGGAGTCATTTCACACAGCTCTGCTTTAACTGCATCAGGTAACTCTAGGTTCATGATAAAAGCACGCATAGACTCGCCATTTACACGCTTACCACGAGTTAATTCTTTAAGCTTCTCGTATGGCTTTTCAATACCATAACGACGCATAACTGTTTGTACTGGTTCGGCTAGTACTTCCCAGTTCTGATCTAGCTCTGCACGCAAGTTTTCTTCATTAACTTGTAACTTGCTAATGCCTTTTAATGTTGCCGCATAAGCGATTAATGCATGGCCGAAACCAACACCTAAGTTACGAAGCACAGTCGAATCTGTTAAGTCACGTTGCCAACGAGAAATAGGAAGCTTTTGAGCTAAGTGCGAGAATAACGCATTAGCAATGCCTAAGTTACCTTCAGAGTTTTCAAAATCAATCGGGTTTACTTTATGTGGCATAGTTGATGAGCCAATTTCACCAGCAATCGTTTTTTGCTTAAAGTGGCCAAGAGCAATATAACCCCAGATATCGCGATCGAAATCGATCAATATGGTGTTAAAGCGGGCTACTGCATCAAAAAGTTCAGCAATATAGTCATGCGGTTCAATTTGCGTGGTAAACGCATTCCAAGTTAAGCCTAATGACGTCACAAACTCATTGGCAAAACCATGCCAATCGACTTCTGGGTAAGCACTAAGGTGTGCGTTGTAGTTACCGACAGCACCGTTAATTTTACCTAACATTTCAACTGAAGCAATTTGGTCGCGTTGACGTTTTAAACGAATATAAACGTTTGCCATTTCTTTACCCATAGTACTAGGAGAAGCTGGCTGGCCGTGTGTGCGACACATCATTGGGATGGTTTTGTATTCAATCGCTAAGGCTTTAATTTCAGCTAAAATCTCGTCGATTACAGGTAGTAATATTTGTTCACGACATTCGCTTAGCATTAAACCATGAGATAGGTTGTTAATATCTTCAGACGTACAAGCAAAGTGGATGAATTCAGTGATAGCATTCAGTTCAGCATTATCTGCAACTTTTTCTTTTAAGAAGTACTCAACCGCTTTTACATCATGGTTAGTCGTTGCTTCAATTGTTTTTACGCGTAATGCGTCTTCTTCACTAAAGTTATCTACAATCGCATCTAACTGCGCAGATGCTTCAGCAGAAAATGCAGGCACTTCATTTATTTCTGAAGTCGCCGCTAGTTTTTGTAACCAACGAACTTCTACAGTTACTCGGTATTTAATTAAACCAAATTCACTGAAAATAGGGCGTAATGAAGCAGTTTTACTGCCATAACGTCCATCAACGGGTGAAATTGCACTTAGTGCTGAAAGTTCCATAGTAAGTTCCTAATTAAAAGAATTAATGTAATTGATTAAGTAAATTTTGTGCACATTTTAAAATTTTAGAACGTGCGAATAATATGTTTCGTCTTTTGCCACCCACTTGACGCCACAATACCGAACTTCTAATACCAGCAAGCAATAAACTTCTGATTTTATGTTGGTTAATTTCTTGTTTTAATATTGCAGGGTCACCGGCTACTTGTATACGTGCGCCTAATGGGCTAATCAAGTCACTATAGATGCTTGCAAAACTATTAAGCATAGTTTCGCTAATGATATCGTAGTGTTCTTGCTGGCGTTTGGATTGCTCAATACGGTTGCCTAGCTCATTTAACTGATTTTTACTTTTACTCAGTCTTCTTTCCAAGTTTAGCAAGCTAACAATATATCGAGTGAGCTCAGGATCTTTTTGTTTGTTTTGATCACCTAAATGATTGACTAACACTGACAATCCATCTTTTAGGTTGCTAATATCGCCACCATATACAGCTAAAGTGTTTTCTGGAGAAGTGATGGTGATACCGCGCAGTAATGATGCTAGCTTTTCATCGTCAAACTGGCCTGTGCGAGAGAGCGTTTGTACTGCACTTGCTATTTGACATATTGCTGCGAAAGTAACAGTTTGTTCATTCATTGTTTGAGAAGAAGTCATTAAATAAGTTGCTCAATAAATGGTTACGGGAGTTTATCGAATTAAGGTGTTAATAATACCACCACCTAAACAGACATCGCCTTGATAAAAAACGACAGATTGGCCTGGTGTAACTGAACTTTGCTCTTGTTCAAATAAAATTTCGTATTCACCTTCATCATTGCTTAAAGGCTTTACGGTACAAGGCACGTCTTGCTGACGGTATCGTGTTTTTACTGTGCATGTAAATGGTTCAGTAATTTGGTCTCTCGCTACCCAATGCAATTGATTGGCGATTAAGCCTTTTGAAAATAGGCGAGGGTGATTGTGACCTTGTCCTACAATAAGTACATTACGAATTAAGTCTTTCTCAACAACATACCAAGGTTCTTCACCAGCGGCAGCTAAACCACCAATACGTAAACCTTTACGCTGTCCCAGTGTGTGGTACATTAAACCATCATGCTTACCTACTTCCACTCCTTCAGCAGACTCGATAATGCCAGGTTGAGCCGGAAGGTATTGTTGTAGAAAGTCTTTAAACTTTCGTTCACCAATAAAACAAATACCTGTGCTGTCTTTTTTATTGTGAGTAATTAAGTTTGCTTGTTCAGCAATAGCACGCACTTCGGGCTTTTCAATATCACCGACAGGAAACAAAGTTTGTCCGACTTGTTGGTGACTTAACGTATATAAGAAATAGCTTTGGTCTTTGTTGCTATCTAAACCTCTGATCATATGCCATTTATCATCACGATATTCGCGACGGACATAATGACCTGTAGCTATGTAATCAGCGCCTAAGTCTTCACAGGCGAATTCTAAGAAGGCTTTGAATTTAATTTCTTTGTTACACATGATGTCTGGGTTAGGGGTACGGCCTGCTTTGTATTCAGCGAGAAAGTACTCAAACACATTGTCCCAGTATTCAGTGGCAAAATTAATGGTATGAAGCTTTATGCCAAGTTTGTCACATACTGCTTGAGCATCTTTGAGATCTTCCGCTGCAGCACAATATTCATCAGTATCGTCTTCTTCCCAGTTTTTCATAAACAAGCCTTCAACTTGAAACCCTTGTTCAAGTAAAAGATAGGCAGAAACTGAAGAATCCACACCACCTGACATACCAACAATAACACGGGTGTCTTGCGGTGCTTTGGTGTTTGGACCTAGGTCGATTGACGGTATATTCGATTGTGACATTAATTAAACTAACCTGGCTAAAAAAGGCGCGGAATTATAGCATAGCAATGTCCAAGTTTAATAGGCTATAAGTTACTTTTTAGCGTGGATAATGGAATTTTTTGCCCTTTTAAATAATCTTCAATACATTCCATCACCATAGAACTTCTGAGTTGGTCTTTTTTCTTAGTTATTTGTTCAATATCAAGCCAGTGTGTGGTTAGTATTTCTTGGTCTTGTGGTGTGGCATCGAGGCATTGCTCGACTTCGAAAACAAAGCAGAAACGTAAAAAATATAAACTTAAATCAGGACGATGAAAATAATAAATACCACTAAGATAATCAGGTTGAAGCGTTAAGCCAGTTTCTTCTAATAACTCTCTTTTAACTGCGTCTACTAGGTTTTCATTTGATTCTAAGTGTCCGGCCGGCTGATTAAAAACATGTTGATTGTGCTCTAACTCCTCCACCAGTAAGAACTTGCCTTGGCAGTGAACAATGGCGGCTACTGTCGTGTTTGGTTTAAATTGACTTGCGCCGTGGTCGTTTATATTCATTCTTTGTCTCTTGTCGCAGAAATGTCATTTAATTTGGGATTAAATCTATTCTAATAATTTAAATTGGCCTGGCTCAAGGTCGCCAATCGTCCAGTCTCCAATGGCATACCTAATTAATCTAAGCGTAGGGTATCCAATATGGGCAGTCATTCTTCTTACTTGCCGATTACGACCTTCAGTAATGATGATTTCTAACCATGATGTTGGAATACTTGCACGTTCGCGAATAGGAGGTGTGCGAGGCCAAATTGCCGGCGCTTCGATAAGTTTTACTTTTGCTGGCTTGGTCATGCCATCTTTCAACTCTACTCCGTTACGAAGCAAAGCTAAGTCAGGATCAGTTGGAATTCCCTCTATTTGTACCCAATAAGTTTTAGGTGATTTAAATTTTGGTGAAGCGATTTTATGTTGTAGTTTTCCATCATTTGTCAGCAATAATAAACCTTCACTATCCTTATCAAGCCGGCCGGCAGCATACACGTCTTTAACTGTGACAAAATCAGCTAAAGTTTGTCGTTTTTGATCGTCGGTAAACTGGCACAGAACGTCGTAAGGTTTGTTAAATAACACCACTTTTCTATTTTCTGAGTGGATTTGCGGTTTTTTATTAACTGGTCGTACCTTAGGGGGCGAACCGCGCGTACCCCTAGGTTTTACTTTGCTTTTGTGAGAGGACAATGTTCAATTTCCACCGTTTTGAGTGATTGGTTTGAATTCGCCTATTTTAATGCACTTTGAATTCCAGTAATATGCGCCGGCTAAAATAATTATTTATGTATGCGAATGGATTTAATAAATATTCATTCTTATCTTGCCTATTCGCGAAACGAAACTGGGAATTTTAATGAGTAAAGACACTTCAAAAATCATTTATACTATTACTGATGAGGCGCCTGCATTAGCGACTCATTCGTTATTACCTATTATCAAAGCTTATACTGCTTCTTCTGGTATCGATGTTGAAACTCGCGATATTTCTTTAGCAGGTCGTATTATTGCTAATTTCCCAAAATACCTAACTGAAGAACAACGCATGAGTGATGCGCTGGCTGAATTGGGCGAATTAGCTAAAACACCAGAAGCTAATATTATTAAACTTCCTAATATCAGTGCTTCAATTCCACAGTTACAAGCAACGATCAAAGAACTTCAAGCTCAAGGGTATAACTTACCTGATTACCCTCAAGAGCCACAAAATGAAGCGGAAGAGTCAATTAAATTAACATACGCAAAAGTGTTAGGCTCTGCGGTAAATCCGGTATTACGTGAAGGTAATTCAGACCGTCGTGCGCCTGCGTCAGTTAAACAATATGCGCGTAATAACCCACATTCAATGGGTGAGTGGTCGCCGACAACAAAATCACATGTTGCACATATGGAGTCTGGAGACTTCTATGGTAGTGAAAAATCGACAACGATTGATGGCGCAACGTCAGTAAATATTGAGTTCGTTGATGAAAGCGGCAATGTTAAAGTATTGAAAGAAAACTTAGCGTTATTAGATAAAGAAGTCATTGACGCGTCAGTGATGAGTAAAGCTGCTTTAGTGGCTTTCTTTGAGAAAGAAATCGAAGATGCTAAAGCACAAGACGTTTTATTGTCGTTACATTTAAAAGCGACCATGATGAAGGTTTCAGATCCGATCATGTTTGGTCATGCGGTTAAAGTTTTCTATAAAGATGTTTTTGCTAAGCACGCTGCGACGTTCGATCAACTAGGTGTTGATGCGAGTAACGGTATAGGCGATGTTTACGCCAAAATTGGTCGCTTACCGGCTGCTAAAAAAGCTGAAATAGAAGCTGATTTACAAGCGGTTTACGCCACTCGCCCAGATATGGCTATGGTTGATTCAGATAAGGGTATCACCAACTTACACGTGCCAAGTGATGTTATTATTGATGCGTCAATGCCAGCGGCACTTCGTGCATCAGGGCAAATGTGGGGTCCAGATGGTAAGCAAAAAGATACTAAGTTTATGATCCCAGATCGTAACTATGCCGGTGTTTTTTCTGCAGTAGTTGATTTTTGTCGTGAACATGGTGCATTTAATCCAACAACGATGGGCACAGTACCTAATGTTGGTTTAATGGCGCAAAAAGCGGAAGAATATGGCTCACATGATAAAACTTTTACCATGTCAGGTAGTGGTAAGGTTCGTGTAGTTGATTTAAAAGGCAATACTTTACTTGAGCATAACGTTGAAAAAGGCGATATCTGGAGAATGTGTCAAGCGAAAGATGCACCAATCCAAGATTGGGTTAAGCTTGCTGTAACTCGAGCTAAGGCGTCTCAAACACCGGCTGTATTTTGGTTGGATGAAAACCGTGGCCATGATGCTGAAATGATCAAAAAAGTGAATACTTATCTTGCTGATCACGATACCACTGGCTTAGATATTCGTATCTTAGCGCCTGTTGAAGCGTGTAAATTCACTTTGGCACGTGTTGCTAAAAATGAAGATACGATTTCAGTTACTGGTAATGTGTTACGTGACTATCTTACTGACTTGTTCCCAATTTTAGAATTAGGTACAAGTGCTAAAATGTTATCTATAGTGCCACTAATGAACGGTGGTGGCTTATTCGAAACAGGTGCGGGTGGTTCAGCGCCTAAGCATGTTCAGCAATTCGAAAAAGAAAACCATTTACGTTGGGATTCTTTAGGTGAGTTTTTGGCTCTAGCAGCATCTCTTGAGCATTTAGCGACATTCTCAGGCAATGCTAAGGCGCAAACATTAGCTGACACGCTTGACCAAGCTACTGCTAAGTTCCTAGAAGAAAATAAATCACCATCTCGTCGAGTTAATGAACTAGATAACCGTGGTTCACATTTCTACTTAGGGCTTTACTGGGCGCAAGCGCTTGCCGCTCAAACTCATGATGCAGAACTTGCTCAAGCATTTGGTCCTGTTGCGCAAGCATTAATGAAGCAAGAAGATAAAATCATTGCTGAATTAAACGGAGCGCAAGGTCCGTCAATGGACATTGGTGGATATTATTACCCGAATGCTGAACTTTCATCAAAGGCAATGCGTCCGAGTGAAACGTTTAACACTATTTTATCGACACTATTATAAGTAGATGCTAAACCAGATTTAAATAAGTGAAATGAAAAAGCCTAGGTCTTCCTAGGCTTTTTTTTACCTATTTTATGACGGGATATATCGAAGAGCTTAAGCATAATAAAAAAGCGTAGCTGCTATATTCAATAATTTTTGTCGCATCCAGTCATTAACCGGATCATGTTCAGCCTGTTTATGCCAATACATATGAACAGGCAAAGTAGGAACATCAAACGGTAAATGGGTAACTTCAACCGGCATTTTATCTCTCAGGATATTTGCATATGCATTGGGCATAGTAAGCAACATATCACACTGACTAACGACGCTTGTTGCAGCAAAATAGTGCTCACATTGTAAGGCACGTTTTCTCGTTACACCAAGCTTGGCAAGAGCCATATCAACATGACTAACTGTTGAATCTTTTAACGTAACTACTGCATGCGATGCGTTAGCATAATTATTCAGAGTAAGCTCTTGTAAAATTGGGTGGCCACGACGACAGATTAGAGAAAATTGTTCATCACAAATTAAAGTATGGTTAATATCACCAGACACCGGCATTAGGACATCGATAACAATATCAAGTTCTTGTTGCACTAATGCTTTTTCCATTTCAATTTGTGTGATTTGTCGGCTGTTTATGGTGATATTGGGTGTGTTAGTCACTAAATCTGTGATTAGCTTTGGAAAGAATATAGATTCAAGAATATCTCTAAAGCCAAAGTTAAGCTGTCTTTTATGTATGTGAATATCAAAATCTTCAGTGTCGATCAGAGTCGATTCAAGCTCACTGATAGCGCTCTTTATTTTAGGTAAAATTTGCTGACAAAGTGAAGAGGGGACCATTCGACGGCCATGTCTGATAAATAACTCATCATTAAACTTAGTGCGCAATCTAGACAGAGCATGGCTTACTGCTGGCTGGGTTAAATGCATTTTTTTAGCAGCCGCGGTAATGTTGCCTTCCTGATATACATTGATTAATACATGAAACAAATTTAAATCAATCTTACTATGCATCATTTTTATGTTTCTCTATTAATTTCCATCATTTTTATTTATTGGAATTATTATTACACTAAAATTTAATAGTTCCAAAGAGCAATAGTTATGAATCAAGAAATGAAAGATACAGCACAAAAGATGACGATAGGCAGTGATAAGTTCTCTATGCCAATGCCACCAAGTTTTGAAAATACTGCTCAGCAAAGAGAATACGAAAAACAGCGTCTTGCCGCTGGGTTTCGCGTGTTTGCACTAAAAGGCTTTGATGAAGGCCTAGCTGGTCATATTACGTTAAGAGACTGTATAGATCCTGAAACGTTTTGGGTAAACCCAATAGGAGTGCATTTTTCAAAAATTAAAGCTTCTGACTTGATACGGGTAGATCATAACGGGAACATTATTGACGGCAATGCTCCAGTGAATAATGCGGCATTTGCTATACACTCAAGACTTCATCATGCTAGACCCGACGTCAAAGCGGTGGCACATGCTCATACCATATATGGCCGAGCCTTTTCTGCATTGGGGAAAGCCTTAGCGCCAATTTCACAAGATGCTTGTATGTTTTATGAAAATCACAGTGTATTCCAAGAATTCACAGGCGTGGTTGCTGAACTGAGTGAAGGTGATATGATTGCAAAGTCTTTGGGGAATGGACTTGCTGTAATACTGCAAAACCATGGCTTGTTGACCGTTGGGTCGTCAGTTGATTCAGCGGTAGCGAATTTTATTATGTTAGAGAGCTGCTGCCATAGCCAGTTACTTGCGCAAGCCGCTGGAGAGTTAAAGGTTATCGAACCAGACGTTGCCATAAAAACTAGAAACGCTAATGGCTCTGAATTAGTTCAATGGGGTAATTTTCAACCGCTTTATCAAGTTATTGCAACGCAAGATCCTAGCTTTTTGAAATAACCTTATTCGGTGCAGTTAAAACAATAAGATCACAATAAAAATGATAAAGTTTGATACATTAGCTTCTAGTTCTATTTTAGGAAACCAATAATGACTCCTTCGGTTTTAAATGAGGTGTTATTGCCTCTAGGCCTTGCTTTTATTATGTTAGGCATGGGGTTGAGTTTAACTAAACAAGACTTTGTTCAGTTGTTTAAAATACCAAAACCTATTATCGTTGGTTTAGTCGGGCAGATTGTTTTGTTGCCTGCCTTGGCGTTTGTAATAGCGTTTGCTTTTGAGTTAACTGCTCCATTAGCTATTGGATTAATGATCTTAGCAAGCTGCCCTGGCGGTACAACTTCCAATATGTTTAGCCATCTTGCTAGAGCAAATGTTGCCTTGTCGATTGCACTGACTACGTTTTGTACATTGTTTTGTGTAATTTCGACCCCTTTACTTATTCAATTTTCTATCCAATTTTTCGCAGGTCAACAAGCGCCAGAGTTTTCCATTGCAAAAACATCAATAGGTTTATTTGTGATCACTTTAGTACCAGTTTTTATTGGGCTTTTGTTAAGACACTATTGGGAACCACTAGCATTAAAAACTGAATTATTCTTTCGACGTTTTTCTATGGTATTCATGGTAGCTATCATTGCGCTATTAGTCATAAAAGAGCACGAATTATTGTTGGCTTCATTTAAACAAGTATTTTTGGCAAGTTTTACGCTGAACTTATTGTCTTGTTTATTAGGTTTATTTTTGGGGATGTTTTTTTCTTTGTCTCACAAGGATGGTTTGACCTTGGGGATCGAAATAGGCATACAAAATGCGACCATGGCGATGTTAATAGCGATCAGCTTTTTAGGTGCTCCAGACTATGCAATAACGGCTGGAGTGTATGGCCTAGTGATGTATTTGATTCCTACTATTATGATTTTTTCTCTTAAGTACTTACGTAGGTTTAAACCTAAAAACATATCAAATAGCAGCGGGGTGGTTGATAATTCCTGATTAAATTGTATTCAAGGTAATAATTAAAGAGTTTATAGCAAATCGACCTGAATTATTATGCTAATACCCCTTAAACTTAATATAGATTTACTTCATTTTCGCTAAGAGTTGAAATTACTTAATAATTTGTAATAATTAC
>PJEL010003151.1_pt1 | contig 14386 bp, 11 predicted proteins | sample 1853271 | NCBI WGS metagenome assembly PJEL01 (sample SAMN08108733, study PRJNA415343) | Invertebrate metagenome, whole genome shotgun sequencing project. | host: Globobulimina | place: Sweden: Gullmar Fjord | collected 2015-08 | reverse complement strand
AAGAAGCGGGCTACTTTAGAACCTTTCACGCTGACGTCAATCTCGATCAGCTTTGTGAGCATGTTTTAGCCTATATCGAATTTACCCTAGAAGATAATGGTGCCCCAACCAGACGAAAATTTGCCAATGCTATTAAAGATATCCCAGAAATAATGGACTGCATGCAATTGAGTGGTGATGTTGATTTTATATCGTTAAGTTGTTTTTCCGATATAAAAAAACTTAACGCGGTGTGCAATGAATTAAGTGACAACCCTGCGTTGTCGATTAAACGAATTAAAACCAGAATCGTATTGGACAGAGCTAAATGGTTTTTAGGCTACCCTTTAGCTCACTTAAAATGGTTGAATGAAGACAGCACGAACGATAGTGAGTAATTATTTGTTTATCGCCAATTAACCGGGTCAACCTGAAAGTATTGTTGTAGTTGCTGATAAAGCACTGGTGATTCATGATGAAACTGATGTGATTTTTCGAAAAACACTTCACAGGCAACGGCAAAAAACTCTGCTGGATTTGTCGTACCATAATAATCAAATAGCGACTTAGCTCCAACCCTTGCTTGTTGTTGAAGACGTTGAAATTCATTTATGAAAGCATTAGACCAGCTTTCATAATTCTGATCTTTACCCAAGATAGGCGCCCCATTAGCTGCACCATTCTCTTGGTCTAGCTGGTGAGCAAACTCATGAATAACAACATTATGACCGTCATCGGGAATATCCGCGCCTACCACAGTATCTTGCCATGACAAGACGATTTTGCCAAAGCCCCAAGACTCACCCGTTAATACTTGCTTTTGAGTGTATTGAACACCATCGTTGTTAATAGCTTGCTGATTTTTAATGAAAGCATTGGGATAGACCAATATGGTTTGCAGCTTCGGATAATAATCGGTCTTTCGATTAAGCAGTAATAAACAGGCCTGAGCGGCAATGGTGATCTTTATTTCATCCGTTATAACCAATCCATTACAGCCGATAAACTTTTTTTCAGCGATAAAAACTTGGATATGTTGCTTCAGTTGCAATTGCAGTTCAGCGGGCATTTTGCGAAAGTAAGGCATTCTTTGCTGAAGAATTTTACGCCACGGCTTTTGAAAAGGCTGTCGTCTTATTTTATCCCTTTGATATTCTCGCCAATACGGCTTACCTGCTGAGTAGCCAATAAGCAATGTTGCGATCAGGATCGGCAAAACATAAGAAAGCATGAGGTTCCAATATCAATAACATTTATAATGAGATTGGTTCGATGAATGGAAATATCAAGGTTTGCGATTAATTGACGACTAAATTTTGAAAATACTGGTAACTATGTGTCTTGTTAAGGTCAACAAGCAAAGGATTAAATGACTTAGCGTCTGTAATACCAAACGGATTAAATCATTTAAACCCTAGGGCTGTTGCTCTTAATTACGCGATTTTTTTCATCTCAACTTGGCTCGCTAAGTACTCATCTAAAGAGCCTTGGAAATCAACTAACTGCTTATCTTTGATATCAATAACGCGCGTTGCTAAACTGGAAACAAATTCTCGGTCATGGCTGACGAAAATCAACGTTCCTTCAAAGTCTTTCAATGCATTGTTGAGTGCATCAATGGCTTCAATATCCATGTGATTGGTGGGTTCGTCCATAATCAATACGTTAATATCTTGCATCATTAACATGCCAAACAATAAACGGTTTTTTTCACCACCTGAACAGTTACGTGCTTTTTTATTCGCGTCATCTTCAGTAAAGAGTAAACGCCCTAACATGCCACGTACGGTTAAGTCGTTATGACATGGTCTACGCCATTGAGACATCCAGTCCATCAAAGTTAAATCGTTTTCAAAAAAATTGCTGCTATCTTGAGGACAGTAACCTAACAAGGCATTTTCAGACCATTTAACCACGCCTTCAGTTTGTTCTAACTCGCTCATTAAACAGCGCAACAGTGTAGTTTTACCTACGCCATTTTCACCAATAATAGCAAGTTTAGCCCCCGCCTCTAACAATAAGCCACCATCTTTAAATAGCATCTCACCTTCAAAACCGTGTCCTAGCTCTTCTAACTCAAGTGCTTGGCGGTGCATTTTCTTACCTGAGGTAAACGCAATTTTTGGTGTAATTCTGCTTGATGATTTAACTTCATCTAGTTTAATTTTGTCCATTTTTTTCGCGCGAGAACTCGCTTGTTTGGCTTTTGAAGCATTGGCACCAAAACGGTTAACAAAGTCTTGTAGTTCTTCTATTTCAGCTGCTTTTTTAGCGTTACCCGATAATAGTTGTTCGCGTATTAAACTTGATTGAGCAAGGTAAAACTCGTAGTTACCTGGATAGATCCTAAGCTCACCATAGTCAATGTCAGCCATGTGAGTACAAACACTATTAAGAAAGTGACGATCATGAGAGATGATAATCATGGTGCATTTACGCTTATTTAACTCACCTTCTAACCAAGTAATGGTATGAATATCCAAGTTGTTGGTTGGCTCGTCGAGTAATAAAATATCAGGGTTAGCAAACAAGGCTTGTGCTAACAGCACACGTAGCTTCCAACCGGGTGCAACTTGTTGCATTGAACCATAATGTAATGACTCGTCAATACCCGCCTCTAGCAGTATTTCACCCGCTCGACTTTCAGCACTATAACCATCCATTTCAGCGAATTCACTTTCTAAATCACCAACACGCATGCCATCTGCTTCGCTCATTTCAGCTTGCGCGTAAATAGCATCACGTTCTTGTTTTACTTTCCACAGTGCAACGTCGCCCATGATCACAGTATCTATAACACTGTATTCTTCAAAGGCGAATTGGTCTTGGCTCAAGGTACCGACTTTATTACCTGAGGTAATAGAAACATTGCCTGAAGTAGGCGCAAGATCACCACTGAGGATTTTCATGAAAGTCGATTTTCCACAGCCGTTAGCACCAATCAAACCGTAACGATTGCCGTTGCCAAATTTAGCCGAGATGTTTTCAAACAAAGGCTCAGCGCCAAATTGCATGGTGATATTTGATGTTGTGATCAATGTATTATTCCTATGTCGTTCAACCAATGCCCGTTAACTAAAGTCATCAACGAGTCATCGTAAACGGATAGCAATAAATGGGTAGTTAGTACTGTGAGTGTTAATAGCTAATCTAGATGCAATAAACACACATCCGCTCAGCTACTATTATCAGGCCGCGCATTATACAGGAATTGAGAAAATTCCCCATCTAAACTTTACAATTAATGCATATTTTTTAGACAGGGTATGTTGAACGTCGTCAATATTTAACGTTATTCAGTTAAATTTATAAGTCTTGTTCGAAAATAACCTTGGCAGACATTTCGCTTTCAATCATCGCACTATATTTTTCTTCAATACTCGCACGTTTGATTTTCATTGTTGGCGTCAGCAAACCATTTTCTATCGTCCACATCTCTTGGCATACCAATAGGTAATCTAACTGTTGATGACTTTCCAAGGTTTGATTAACGTCTTGCAATGTTTGCGTCAGTTCAGCAATCAGTTGATTTTTGTTTTTATTCGCAGATTCCGCCAACGCCACTAAAGCAATCGGCTGTTTCAAGCCTGTGCCCATGACACAAGCAAGCTCAATATTGCTTGAAGCACATAACTTACCTTCAATAGGTGTTGGTGTAACATACTTGCCCTTACTGGTTTTGAACTCTTCTTTGAGTCGACCAATGATCTTATATGCACCGCCAGGCGTTATTTCACCGCGATCACCGGTTCTAAACCAACCATCGATAAAGGCGTTCTCATCAGCGGACGGATTTAAGTAATATCCTTTAAATACTGCCTCTCCTCTAATCAATATTTCACCGTCATCAGAAAGCTTTATTTCAACGCAAGATAGTGGATATCCGATGGTGCCAATATTTTCCTCTTTAAAAGGAAAGTTACCACAAGAAAGTCCAGACGTTTCACTCATCCCCCAACCTTCTTCTAGGCAAATACCTATCTTTTTATACCAATGAATCAGCAACTCAGGTGTTGGTGCTGAGCCAGAGCCAAAGGCAGTTACGGATTCCAAACCTAAGTTCTTACGAATTTTTGCAGCGATCAACTTGCCCACCAAAGGAATACCCAGTAAAAAAGAGAGCTTAGCTTGTGGAATTTTGGCTAATATCTCTGATTGAAACTTTAACCATAAACGAGGAACTGACAAGAAGCGGGTTGGTTTGGCATATTTTAAATTATCAATAAAAGTGTCGAGCGACTCAGTAAAATACACACTCGTTCCAGCAATAAGTGAACAGCCCTCAATCAGGCTTCGTTCAGTAATATGGGCTAAAGGCAAATACGACACTAAACGCTCATCACCTGTAATCCCTAACAGTTCAGCACTACTGCGACTCGCCGCTAAACAATTTTGGTGGCTTAACACGACACCTTTGGGAACCCCTGTGCTACCGGATGTATAAATAATAGTTGCTATATCATCACTTTCCGGCAGATAAATATCTTCAAGTGGAGAGTAAGTATCCAACCACGTTTGCCAGGTTTGTGATGCAGGTACTGTTGGATAAGGAAAGGCGATACGCAAAACGTTACTCGGTAACGCGGTATCCGCACTACCAAGTTCATCTAATTTACCAACAAAAATCGCCTGAATATCACTGTGTTCAACGATATGCTTTATTGTTTTATCATTAGCATTAAAAAATATTGGCACGCTGATCATACCCGCCATCATGATGGCTAAATCGGCAATAAACCAGTGAGCACAGTTTTTAGAGATAATACCAATACGACTTTTCGGTGGGTAATTTTGCGCTTTAATACCTGCGGCAATTTTTCTCGCCTGATTCTCTACTTCCGCCCAAGTAAATTCATGCCACTGGCCGTCAATGGGTTGATGCAAGTAAATATGGTTACTTTTTTCTTTAGCATGATGGAGCAAGTATTCAACGTTTGACTGATAGTTCATAAGCATTTCTTTTTTATAATTCTAAAGAAACCTTAGCGCTATTAGTTTATTTTGGCTACCTAATGCTCATAAAAATTTTATCAGATAACATTCGGTAGCCTAATACACTTAGAGCTGGTAGTTCACCTCTATACGATGATCACCATCTGAAATATCAATATTCTCAGACCAGTTAGCAAAGTAACGAACATTAAACTTAGGCGTTATTTGATAAGACGCAGAAAACTCATGTGTTAATACCGAGTCATCGCCTTCTAAACCATAATCTTTAAAATTATCAGAGCCAGAAAGTGTTTTACTATAAAAGGGGTTATAATTTAACCAAATATTATCGGTTATGGTTATTTTAGAGTACATACCCGCAGTCAGAAACGTACCTGCTACTGAATAGCCACTATCAATAGTGCCGTCATCTTCAGGCAAGTTATTTCCAAATGATATATTACCGGCAGCCAAAGGAAAAAATTGAAAACGTCCCATCTTAGGCAGCGCTTGCAGAAAACCATAACCCGCTGAACCTGCCTCTCCGTCGATACTATATGAAATATCAATTTGAGCACCACGGCCATTGGTAGTATCCAATTCAAAATTGCGGAATCTTACAGAATCTAGAGCGTTGTCTTTTTGGTTATTACTGTCCCAACCTAAGGTTTCGCCAAAGGCACCTTTAACTTCAATAACATTCATTCCCATACGATTTTCCATACCTGTATCGTATGATTGACCATATTTAAAGTTTAAACCTTTATTGGTAACACCCGCACCAGCTTGAGAATAAACTGCTGTAGGATCTGACATATCTTGAACTTTCTCTTCTTCAGCCATAACAGCATGGCTTATGCCTGTTACAGTTATTAGAGCTAACGTAATACCTTTATTCATTTACCGTTTCCTTTAATTTTTAGAATGGCTGTATAGCCATAAATTGTATAAATGATATACCAATAAAAAATGGAGTAACCTAATTATAATCAAAATAATCGAGATTTAGATGATAAATAATGTAATTAATGATTTCACCCTTAACTTTTGCAGAAGATTAACGAATCTTCCTTGAACACAAACGCACTATATGGCTATTAACAATTAATGTCTTATCTAAGTTCATTAGCTTTATTAATGGGTATTTTAATTTTTCGATTCAACAGTGTTACTTAATTAGACATACCCAAACCACTTGAAGATGGCTTGGCTATAAACACTACCGAATCGAGTTTGATCTTACGAATTTTTTAACTTTTCAAGCAAGTCATGAATTTCAGCTTTTAATTCTTTATCGACAATTTTATTACTACTTAATTTAGCTTTCTCTAAGTGCTCGATAGCGCCAATACTATCACCTAGTTCAACTTTCAATGTTGCAACCGAATAACCAATAGATGAACAAAAATCTTTCGAGTTTATCGCTTCTGCTTTAGCAAGCGCTTGTTCATAAACCGTAACCGCTAATGCTAAGTCTTCAGTAAAATCTGCTAGTGTTTCCCACTGTACAGGATGATCTTTATCCGTATTGTCGTTCTCTTCACATAATTGCTTTAACTCTAGATAAAAACCATCAAATCGTTTCTGGTTTTCTTGCTCTGCTGCTGCCAACAAGCTATCAGTAAGTGAAAGCACTCTTTTGTATATTTTAGTATTCACATTTTGACCTTATCAATCTTATTACTGGGTGATTATAGAGCTTTTGCAGTAACTAAACATAATATTTAGCCTACCATCCCGAAGAACTCACTAGTTGAAACGACTTAGCCATTTACTTGGCTGACTTTCGACTTTAATTCCATGGTATTAATAAACAGCCGTGGATTGTTAATTTCATCAAGCATCACGCTATCTGGCAAGCAATCATCATCAACATAGTCGGCATAATCACCAGCAGAATCAAAGACGAGAATATCTAATGCTAATCGATCCATCCCGTACAAACCACGATGTAACATGTCTGCAGAAAAGACTAATAGGTCGCCTGCCGCTAACGGTATTTTTTCGCCGCCAGCAAGCGCTTCGTTACTCTGTCGACCATTTTCTTCATATCTTACCGCAAGCTCTTCGTCGTTATCCCAACGTTTATGTGTACCTGGGATAAGTTCCATCCCTAGCTCATCAAATAGCGGCACTCTTAGGTGCACAACTTGGCTTTCTTGGATCACCTGTTTTTGCCCTTCAACGTCGTAATCGTATTGACAGTCTCTGTGCCAAAAGTCTTTAAGTTCTGGGTTAACTGGATTAAAAAATAACTGAGTATTCATAAACGCAGGCTTTACTGTGACTACCGCATCAACGATTTTCATAAGTTTTATTGAACTGATAAAATTAAAAAGCGACAGTCGATCGTCGCGATCTAAATACTCGCTGCCCGTAATCAACGAAGAGTTAAAGGCTTCTTCTTGATAAAACTTAAGATTGTCCGCTTTCCAATGCTGATGAAAGGTCAAAATAACTTGCCTAAGTGATGATATTTCTGCCTCATTAAAATAGTTTCTTAGGACAAAATAACCACGTTGGTCGTAACTATTACTCAATTGACCAAAATCTAGTTGACGTTTACCGCTTACCATTGACGACGACTACCTATACAGTTGGATGAATATTAAAATGTATTTTCCGCCATCAACAGCTTAGCGTTCAATATTAAGTTATTATACCGCGTCAAAAACAAGTAAAGATACTAGGGTCTGTCATAATTTAAGCGCTCAGGTATAATCCACTTGGCACAACTATTCACACCAACCAAATAGGCTCATTAGCAATCAATCAGATACTCCCTTGTCCCGTAGTCGAAAATACCGAGCTAAAAATTGCCACGTTCAACTTGTTTAATTACCTCGAACCGCCCAATGCTTGCTATGAATTTGAACGCATTTATAGTGCTGAACAGTGGCAGAAGAAACAACGTTGGATTGCAGACTATTTACGCGAATTTCAACCGGATATTATTGGTTTTCAAGAAGTCTTTAGTACCCAATCGTTAAAGGAATTGGTCGCCGCACAAGGCTATAGTTATTTTGCAGTCGTTGACCAACCTGTTGTTATTGATGACTTTATTTATAAAAGCCCTGTTGTCGCCATTGCCTCTCGTTACCCTATTGTTGATGTTACCGCGGTAGAACCAAACCTAGAGCTTGCTCAAACACTTGGTTTAGCTGACGACTTTTCGTTTAGCCGAAAGGTACTAAGAGCAACTGTCGATGTTCCTCATATCGGCTACGCTGATTGCTATGTAGTACATTTTAAATCTAAACGCTCAATGATTGAAGTTGATCTGCCAGTCAAAAAACGCACTGGCGAACAAACGATCATCGAAAGCCTCAAAGCACAAGTAGCAGGAGGATGGGGGTCAACCATACAACGTGGCAGTGAAGCAACACTGCTAATGATTGAGATGATAGAACGACGTGAAGCCACGAACCAGCCCATGATCTTGATGGGTGATTTCAATAATACGTTAAACGATGGCGTATTGAGCCACTTGCTCACTAACAACCTGCGTTTTGTTTCTACAATTGACCGAGATGCTTATCTGGCAAAGTATTGCTTAAATGATGCGTGGGATCTATTTCAAGCGTGGCAAGTCAATGAAACCAGTGAGATAGAAAAGGAAATGCCGAGCAAGCTAGAAGATACACCACGTACCCCAACCCATTATTTTGGCGCTAATAACTCAGTGCTGGATTACATTTTATTATCGTGCGAGTTTGATGCGAGTTATCACGACAGTCTTTATCAAGTCAGCACTTATCATACCTACGACCGGCATTTAATTAACCCTAATTTCGAAAGAGACGGTGAAAGCACAGATCACGCGATCGTGTTAGCAACATTAACCTTAAGATCCTAAATCGAATTGATAAGCCTGATAATCTGCGTTTTTAATCTATTCAAAATTAAATCAACATAAACGTTAGGGTAACCTTATTACTATGTTGCACTAAACAGTCAATCACTTTTCATTATCAAAATAACAACATTTAATAATTTTAACTGATAATCACTCTCCCCTATAATGACTTCATCGAAACGAGTTCCAGTTAAACAATCTAAGGTTGGAGTATATTATGAAAATGAATCATGTAGGTATTATGGTCGGCGACATGGATAAAGCGATAGAGTTTTATACCAATGCTTTAGGTCTTGAGATTGTAATGGACAAAGCTAAAGTCGTTGAAGAAAGAGAATCAGCAATCGGTCGCATGTGTATCGCTGTATTTGGTGAAGGTTTTAAAGGCTTCAATATTGCCCATTTAGTTACTAGTGATGGCATTGGTGTTGAACTATTTGAAATGAAAGAACGAGCAGAAAAACATGAAGTTGACTTCTCTCGCATCGGCATATTCCACTTTTGCTTACAAACCGATGACTTTGCAGGAGTTATTGAAAAAACTGAAAAGTTTGGCGGCAAAGTAAGAATGGACATCATGCGTTACCACCCAGAAGACGACAGCAAACAAGCTAAAATGGTCTACCTTGAAGACCCGTTTGGTAACCTATTTGAGCTTTACTCTCATACATATGAAGAGACTTACGCTACTGAGTATGAATAATAGAAATAGTGTTAAATAACATGCAAAGCGAACTTCCCCGTTCGCTTTTTCAATTTACCTATTATATTTCATTGCTTGTTATAAGGCTTTTTACTAACGAACTAAATCCAAAATTGTCTTAAACTCTGAAGACTGACAATCCTTAACAAGCTCGTACAAACACATTTCTAGCCCTGTAATTTCAATACCGCTATTGTGCAACCTAGTTATACCCAGCTGTTTATTAAGTGAAGTACGAGAAGAAACACAATCACTGACGAGCTCCACTTTATAACCCAATTCAAGCAACCCTTTTGCTGTTTGATAGACGCAAATATGTGCCTCAATGCCACAAACAAGCCAAGTGTCCACATTCGTGGCTTTAACTGAATCAAGGAATTCAGAGCATTCACATCCGTTGAAAGTAGACTTAGTTATAGGGTCGACACCATCAAGAAGAAAATTTAGTTCGTTCACTGTTGAGCCCAATTTCTCAGGATTTTGTTCCAGTAAAATAATAGGTAGGTTTAGCGCTTGAGCTCCTTTAATCAGCTTTTCACAGTTAGCAATTAAAGTATCACTCTCGTGAACTAAACGAGCGAGTTTACCCTGAATATCAACGACGATAAGCCCCGTATTTTCTCTAATTAACATCTAAACCCTCACAAGCTCAAATAAGCATTATAACGAATGATATGGACTCCCCATTTGGCATCAATGTGCCACAGTGAAGTTGATAAATAACTTGATACTGCCAATGGTGACCTGTCGCCAGTGGAGTATGAACAACGTTGTTTAAAAAAGTGTCCTTATTTAGCCGCGTATAACGTCGCCACTGTACACCTTATTGAATGGCTTAATACATGGTGTTCGAATTACAGCAAGCTAGTACTGCTTAACATTAATAGTTTGCTCAAGCATAGTTAATCAAGTGAACGTCACTGACTTCAGATACCTTGTGCTGACACGCAAGCCGATAACCATTTTTTAACTCTTCTTGACCTAATAGCGTATTATCTGCTTCGGTAATAGGCAAAGCTTTATTACTGAGAAACTTACATTTCCCACAGGTGCCGCCACCGCCGCAACTTGACGGTAGATGTATCGATTTCTCCGCTAGTCCTTCAAAAACAGATTTATCTTGAGCCAATACAATATCAGAAACACCGTTATCATCAGGATAAGATAAGGTGATAACTTTCGATTTGTTTTTTAAACTTATCGTTAACTGCTTAGTTTTTACCAGCTCGATTAACCATAGCATGCCTGTTGAAGCTAGCATCAGTGTAGCAATGGCAAATAAAATAATTAACCAATGGTTGAAACCGCCTTTATTTGTGTAATCCATAAAGTGCAGCATGAACATCAAATCACGTAAGCGGCGATCATCATTAATATGTGCAACTACCTTGCCTGTTTGGGGATCGATATAAACATGAGTATCGGCTGAATCATTGATACTAACTTTCCACAGCGTATTCCTTTCGCTCGGCAGTTCGTCTATTGGCGGCGACATTAACTCGGCTAAGATCGTCGTATCTTCTTTACTCTTGAAAGAAAGTTGCGCAATCTGTTCCGCGGTTTCAGCATTTAATTTAAACTCAACACCATTACTTGCATCGACAACAACTCGGTTATTTTTCTGATAACTATGCGGCGATTCATCATAATTTAATTGATAATACGGTTTACCAAGAATCCAAATCAATTGCACGGATTGTGGCTCAGGCTGAGTTAATTTATCGACAGGTAACAAGGCAAAGTCTTGAATATTACCATCATGTTCAACACGCTCTCTTTGCGCATTGCCAGTGGCATTCTCGTGATCCATCAAGTTGAAATACAGCCCAGTTGCTAACCAAATAATCAATTGAATACCAACAACTAGCGATAACCATTTGTGCACAGTTTTGTTGAGTTGTGCTACATTGTTCATCTGCTACTCCCAACATTACCTTCAACCTTGTCTTGAAAATTGTTAGGTTTCACGATGCGAATATAAGTCAGCACAGCGCCGGCAAATGCCGCTAATATCCCCATTAGCGCGATCACCATTAAAAACCAATTGGCAACATTTTCACCGTCATCATAATCCATAATGTGAAAGCGCCACATCCAATCAAATAATCGCCAAAAGTCATGTCGCTTGGTGACTATATTTCCTGACTGCTGACTAATATAAAACGTTGGCGATGAAAAGTGCTCAAAGGTCACCTGCCACACGGGTAAATGCCGAGGAGATAACTCTGGCGGCATATCATTTTTAGTGGTGATTAGTCGAGCGCCACTGACTTTATCCTGTTGACTATAGCTGTGCTGAGCAACCTTGATGGCTTGTTCTCGATCGATTTCCGGCAGTAACTCCCCTGTTTTAGCATCAACAATGAGCCATTTATTATCCGGCTCAGAGACTCGAAATTGATAGACTGGCCGCTCAATCAGATTAACAAGTTTGATACTTTTCGCCGTTGGAAATGTCATCACTAATTCATTGAACGAATAGGATACCGCGCTTAAATTCACCGTATCTTTTTTAGTTTTCTGTAAAGTTTCGCCATGGATAAAGTGGATATCCATACTGACCATATACAAGCCAGTAACACTCCAAATCAAAAATTGAAGTCCGACAAATGCCATCAACCATTTATGGTATTTTCTAGCCGTTCGAATCACGTATTATTTCCTAATTCTTTCTTAATCATAGGGATTTTTACAAGAAAGTAGGTTGCTGGCAATACCAACAAGGTTAATATCATGGCGCTTGCCATGCCGCCGACCATAGGAGCAGCAATGCGGCTCATCACTTCTGAACCAGTACCTGTGCCATAAAGTATTGGTAACAACCCAACAATAATAGAACCTGCCGTCATCATCACAGGACGAACCCGCATACCAGCACCTTCCAATACCGCGTTAGTTAAATCATCTTTTGTTGGCACTCGGCTCTCTTCCTTACAACGTGTTTTCATCGCTGTAATAGCTTGATCTAAATACACCAGCATGATGACGCCTATTTCTACGGCGACCCCTGCTAAGGCGATAAAGCCCACGCCCACGGCGACCGAAAAATTAAATCCTTCCAAATACATTAACCAAATACTACCCACCATAGCTAACGGCAAGGTTCCCATGATCATCATCACCTCAGTCATATTTCTAAAGTTAAGGTAAAGCAGGATGATAATAATGAATAAGGTTAACGGTACCACATACATTAATTTTTCTTTTGCCCTTTGCATATATTCATACTGCCCAGCCCACGCAATAGAATAGCCGGCAGGTAAGTCTAATTTGTCCGAGATCACCTTTTGCGCATGCTCAACATAAGTGCCGACATCAACACCATCAATATCAACAAATGCCCAACCATTTAAACGAGCATTTTCAGACTTAATACCCGGTGGTCCATCCTCAATCAAGATATTAGCAACATCACCTAACGAAATACGTTGTCCGTTGGGTGTCACTATGGGCAATAATGACAACTGCTCAGGTGAATCACGATAGTCTTGTGGATAGCGCAGGCTAACAGGGTAACGCTCTAATCCTTCTACCGTTTGTGTCACATTCATTCCGCCAATTGCTGTCGCGATAACTTGCTGAATTTCAGCGATATTCAAACCATAGCGCGCCGCTTTTGCACGTTGAATATCAACTTTTACATACCTGCCACCGGCAACGCGCTCGGAATAGACTGACGCGGTGCCGGGCACATCTTTTAGAATAACTTCTATTTGCTGACCAATACCTTGAATCACCGATAAATCAGCGCCCGCAATCTTAATACCGACAGGTGTTTTAATACCCGTTGCTAGCATATCAATACGAGTTTTAATCGGCATCACCCAAGCGTTGGTTAAACCAGGTAGTTTCACGAGAGCATCGAGTTCTTTCTTCAAACTTTCAGTAGTAACACCTGCTCGCCATTCATCACGCGGTTTTAACTGAATAAAAGTTTCAATCATGGTTAAAGGTGCTGGATCTGTAGCCGTTTCCGCACGGCCAACTTTACCAAACACGGTCAGCACTTCGGGAACGGTTTTAATCAACTTATCTGTTTGCTGCAACAACTGTCTGGCCTGCCCAATAGAAATGCCAGGATAAGTCGTTGGCATATACATTAGGTCACCCTCATCAAGCGGTGGAATAAATTCACTGCCTATTTTATCTAGTGGATAAAGGCCAATAGCGAGAACACCTAATGCCGCTAATAAGGTTATTTTAGGAAAACGTAACACCGCTTTTAAAGCGGGTATATAGATAAAGGTTAAAAAACGATTTACTGGGTTTTTATGCTCAGCTAACACTTTACCGCGAATAAAATAGCCCATCAGCACTGGCACTAAGGTAATGGCTAGCGCAGCAGATGCCGCCATGGCATAGGTTTTAGTAAATGCCAGAGGCGCAAACATTCGCCCTTCTTGCGCTTCCAAGGTAAACACCGGTAAAAAACTCACCGTAATAATTAAGAGGCTAAAAAACAGCGCAGGACCTACTTCTGTGGCAGAATCAATAACCAATTGCCAACGGCGTTCATTGGTCAAAGGTTTATCTTTAGGTAACGCTTCCATATGCTTATGCATATTTTCTATCATCACGATAGCACCATCTATCATTGCGCCAATGGCGATAGCAATGCCCCCCAAGGACATAATATTCGCGTTAAGGCCTTGCATATGCATGATAATAAACGCAGTAAGAATACCAACCGGTAAGCTGATAATGGCAACGAGCGACGAACGCACATGAAAGAGGAAAATAATGCAGACCAACGCGACGATAGCAAATTCTTCCAATAATTTAGTGGCTAAGTTATCAACAGCTCGTTCAATTAACGCTGAGCGATCATAAACAGTAACGACCTCTACGCCATGAGGCAAAACACTTTTAAGTTGCTCGAGTCTTTCTTTTACTCGGTTGATGACTTGCCGAGCATT
>PJEL010003150.1_pt1 | contig 14389 bp, 8 predicted proteins | sample 1853271 | NCBI WGS metagenome assembly PJEL01 (sample SAMN08108733, study PRJNA415343) | Invertebrate metagenome, whole genome shotgun sequencing project. | host: Globobulimina | place: Sweden: Gullmar Fjord | collected 2015-08 | reverse complement strand
ACTGCTGTCGTCTATGTTATAAAGCTTAGTAACTAAAGCTGCGCCCCAACACCAGTAACCAATATAGGCATCCGTATCCATTAAATGATAATCAGGGCTGCCTTCTGCTTTGTACCATGCATTAAAATAAGTGTTAACCAGTGCAGGTCTTTGTGCTGGCTCAGCTACAACGATATTATACAATTTACCGAAACGTTTTTTAAACACTGTTGTGGTAGCAACCTCACGCGCGGTATCGCCCATGGCAACAGCGATATTATCCAGTAAGCCGTCTTGACCTTGGTTAGCGATAAGCTCAAGCACTTTAAGATAGTAGTCTTTTCCCATATCTAAACAAGAGGCAAAGGCAAGCCAAATAAGGGTGCGACGCATGTCGTCTTCATATAATTCTTCTTTACCTATGCGAGCTACTTGCTCATTGTCAGGCAAAGCATCAGCATAGTCTTTTTGCCAGTTCCTGTATTCCAGCGCTTCAAGTAAATGAGGTTTAAATTCACTTAAGTCGTCGCCTCGTGAGTATTTTTGATGGAGTAATTCTGTTACATCATCAACCAACCTAAAGGCATTGTTCATTTTTACTTCATCAGTAAACTTGCCGTTCATATCTAACTTATTGATTTTTTTAGTGATTGCTTTTGTTCTAAAATTAACTCTGTCGTCATAATAAGCTTTATTTTTGAGTGTATCTCTTAACATGTTCTTCTCGTTTTATAGGTCTAAGGCTTTACCAATGAATTTGGCATTTTTGTCCAGTTCTTTTACGACTAAGCTGTTGTCTAGTTTGTTGCGTATTAACAGTTTTTGCACCATACCATCGTTATCAGCTAGTGAGTCTAGTATCTCTTCAATGTGTTCCTCACTTAACCCTGCTTTTCTTAGTCGTTCATTATTGATCCAATCATTATCCATCTGTTTTGAGCCATCAGCCATTTTTCCTAAACGAGCTTTATTGTATTTGGCTTCCGTAATGGCAAAGTAAGGCGGCGGGTTAGGCGGAGCGTATACACCATCTATGCCTGTTTCTCCTGGTTTATAATTACCATCAGTTTTACCTAATGGCGTGTATCCTTTTTCGGTCATTAACTGATGGCTATTATACTCACCTACGGCGGCTTTTTTATGATTCATTGATTTAAACTGCGAGAAATCATCAGGTGTTTTACGTGATTTTATAACTCTTTTACTGGCTTGAGCGCCTTTTAGTTCATTTCCCTGTGGGGTTTTAAGTTCTATCGTTTTAACTTTGTTAGGTACGTTAGTGACCCCCACATGTGGCAATTCACCCGTGTACTCATTTAATGCTTTATTAAAACGTTTTTCAAGGTCTTGTATACCTTGCGCCACACCTTGCTCTATTTTAGGCAATATGTCGGTCAGTTGTTTGGTGGTTGCTTTAATACTGTCAAGGGCGTCGTCAGGTAATAGCTTTTTCATGTACCAGCTACTGGTTATACCTTCAAGAGCTTCTTTTATACCCACAACTTTTTCTTTAATTAAGTCAGTGGCCTGTTTACCTAGGTCAGCCCAATCAATGTCTCGTAAAAATTTTACTGGGTCGCCTTTACCCAGCTCACGTAATACCGCCAGGGCAGGGGCAAGTACTTCACCCGCGTTTTTAACAATGACTTTACCCACACCTTTAATGGCGGAGCCAAGCACCGGAATAAAACCAATACCGGTCAGGGCTAAGGCTATCCAACCCATGCTGTCGTTTGCTTTATCATCATCAGTGAGCAACATAGTGTTCGCACACACATCACGAACATCCATCACTTGGTCAATGACGGGTATCATTGAAATAATAGAACCGACCACAATTTGTGAGGTTGACGGGTCTTTATTAAAGTCACCTTGTAAAGTGCCCCATAACCAATCACCGGCACCCGCAGCAATGCCGTTTGCTTCATTGAGTAGTGCAGTATCACCACTTTCTACCATCGCGATGGCGGCTTGCGGTGTTATTTTGCCATAAAGTGGATTAGGTGTGGTGTGTTCAATGGGAGCGTAATCTCGGCTGTCTTCGCCGTATTGCACGGTATATTGCCCAGCGGGCATGCCAGCTAAAGTTGCTTTACCGCTGGTATCTAAGTTGCCTGCTAGTTGAGTGCCGTCACTTAACATTACCAGGTAGGGAGCTTCTTTAACGGCGTCGCCATCTTGATAAGCGTATTCAAGTTCAATGTCTTGCGGTGGCGCCGTTAAGGTTGCCCCACCTAAACTAAAACTCGCCACGCGGCCAATGGTGGGTGGCTGCGCTGCACTGGGCTCACTAGCCTGCTCGGGTGATTCAATATCGTAACTTACGTCACCATCAAAAGTGATTATTTGGCCGTTTAAGGTCAATACATCTTTACCAATCAGCTCAACATTGCCACTGCTGTCCAGTTTTATCATGCCTTCTTGATTAAACAGGGTAATGTCACCACTGCCAGTACCTTCAATGTTGATGTTGCCATCGGCATTGATAAGGGTTGAGCCAAGCGGCACATTAATGGATAAGTTACCTTGCTCTGACTGCCAAATAATAGTGTCATTTGCTGAGGCTTTTAAGCTGCGCTCTGTTAGCAATGAGGTAGAGCCGTCAGACTCTAATAAAACCTCTTTGGCGGTGTGATTAATATGGGTAGCACTTTGTAACTCAAGGGAGTCTTTTTTACTGATACTGTCGGCTTCAACGGTAATGCTGACGCTATTTTTAGCATCAATATGTTGATAGCCACCAGCACTGACCTTAATATCACCCTCATCAGTATTAAATAATAATTCACCCGCGGCGTGAAAACTGATGGTACCTAAACGTGCTAACCACTGAATGTAATGCTCAGCTTGGGTGTGGGCATTTAACTCAAGGTAATGTTCGCTTCCTAAGGTTTTTAAAATCACGGTGGGGTTAATATCGTCATCGTCAAAACGCAGCTCGTGACCTGAGCGTGATAACATTCTATTATGAAAATGGTTTTCACTGTTCACAACCGCAGGCTGCTCTTCGTTCATGTCAAAGCCGATGAGGTAGGCTTGACTCGGATCGTTATTTAAACAGCCAATAAGCACTTGCGAGCCGTCTACCATAGGAAAATGCCAACCTGTGGCTTGTGGCTGATTTGCACAAGCATAATTAACCAGTTTGCGTAACGGTTGCATGCTCGTTAGCGGCTCTTTGGCTGTTTCATCAAAGCTTTTTTTGGTGAAATACTCACCTGAGTCAGTCAGTGTGGCGGCGGATGATATCGACTCAACTTTAGCCGAAAGCACCATAGGTAAAGGTGCAAAGGACTCAAACGGTAACTTAAAGGGTTGGCTACGCGGAATGGCTTTGACAACGCAATGATATTTGCTTAGCCCGTCCTGGCTGGTTTCGTCTGATGGTTGTTGACAAAAATGTTGTACAGAAAGGCAAAGGTAATCGCCACTGGCATTAATGCCTGAGGTATCGTGCAAAGAAAACGAGCAACCGGCGAATATATCGGGTACGTTACCGGTTAACGTGATGACCTGTTCAAAACGGTTTAATGCTTGGCTTTGATGTTGCGCTACGTTACTTGCTTGAGCTGTAGTTAATGAAACCGGTTGGGCGAAGTTGTGCGCGGTAAGGTCTTCACCTTCGAGTTGGTATTCACTTGAAATAGCACTTGCTAGGCCAGTACTTACTTGGGTGTCGTATTGGCATTGGGTAAAACCCACAAAACCTTGTGCTGCAATGCCAGCTACCTGTTGGCTAGACGATACTTCAGCGCTAAAGCCCGAGCCATGATGCACTTGCAGTAAACCCCGTTCAAGATAAGGGCTTGATGAATTATTATCACTAATCACAATACTTGAATCACTACCGGTTGAATTAAACCAGTAAAACAAACCGTACTGTCGTAGTAGGCGATTAAAAAAGGCTTTATTTGATTCCATAGCCTGAACACATTGGCTTAATGTAGGCAAAGGTGTCGCAAGGGTAAAGTCAATTTGACCTTCATGATAACCGGCAGCGGTGAGCAGTGTGGTTAAAATATCCATTAGGTCGGTATCAATGAAAATACGCGAATGTTGTGTATTCTCAAGTAAGGAGATTCTGGCGCCTAACGTCAGTTGATATCGTCTTTTTAGACTCTTGGTTTGTGACAGGTTAGCGCCAACAATGCCTTTATCTTCAATGGCGAGTAGGGTGGCATTTAATGGGCGAGTATAACCGTCGCTAGCAATAAAAGTTAAGCAGGCTGTTTGCCCTAAACCTTGCTGTAAAGGCCCTATGTCTAGGGTGTCAACAATAATAGTATATTGTGACTGCTCACTTAAGGTGTCAATACCCTCCAGAAAATTTGCAACATAACTAGCATTTGAGCAGGTGATCAGTAAACGAGGGGAGGCCAAATCGTTATCCTTAACGAAAAATTCAAAAAAATATCCTGTGGCGCATGTTAACTAAATTATCGAGCAGTGCAACACTTTTTAATTAATCAGTTTATTGGTCAAACGTTCGGTTTTATTAAGTTTTTTTAAATTCCTTTTAAAATCAACTGGCTAGTAAATGTTCAATTAAATGAGATGAATTTTCATTTGACATAATAATTTAAACAGCTACTATGCTCGGGCAAAACAAGGATGTAATATTTTGTAAGTTGTTGTAACGCGACAATAAGTCATTACCAAACTGGGTTCAGTGAGGTAAATAACATGAAATCAAGGATGATTAAGCACATGGATTTTGCTACTCAACATGTCAATTCAGAACATAATTCCACCAATCATTCTACAATAAAAGCGTCTCTAGACTCTTCACATGAAGAATCATTTAAGCAATGTTTTCTATCTTCAGTTTGGACACAAAGCCGATTAGTTTCTTCGTTACTCGATCAAGTAGGTCTGGCTTATCATCGAGTCTTTAATGCACAAGCGTTAGCGCTTTTTTTAGTGTTAAACAATACCGAATTATCAGAGTTCCTCTCGTTAGATGATTATGACTTAGAGTCATTTTCGTTACTCAACAATGATCTACTTTCAATCCAGTCTAAATTAATTTCTTCTATGGATTTGTTTGTTGTAGAGGCTTTTAATAACACTAAAAAACAAAAATCTAGTACTAGTATTTTTAATAAAATATTGGGTAAACATCATGAGTGGAAATTGTGTGCAAAATCACGATTTGAACAAGTGATTTGTCCGATATTAGAACAAAAACTCATTAACAAAACGCCATAACCAACACTATAACCAACACAATAACCAGTTAGGTAGTAAAATGAAATTAGTTAAATTATTTACAATGCTTTTAGTCGTATCATCATTAGTTGCATGTACTTCAACACAAGTTAATTTAGATGTATCAGCGACCGATAATTTAAATTTAAATCAATTTGACGAAGCGCTACCCGTAGTGTTAAGAGTGTACCAATTGTCTGATATACAAGGATTTAAAACCGCGACCTTTGAAGAATTGTGGAAATCAGACAATTCAGTTTTGGCTAATTCATTAATTACTGTTGAAGAACGAACGGTAAACCCTTCTGAAAAAATTAATATTGATTTTGAGCAAGCTGAAGAAGCTAAGTATGTGGCTGTTTTTGCTTTATTTCGAGATCGTTCTGATGACAATTGGCGTGTTTATCATGAGCTAGACTCAGGCACTGTTCAATTATCAACGTCTTTAGATATTTTACTTACCAGTAATGCCATTACATTACCGGGCGTAAAGAAAGAAACTGAATAATGTCAATTGTTTCTGGGCGAAAGCCAATTTGGGCTGAAGGGGTATTGCTAGGGCAACAACATCTGCAAGTTTTTGATGAATATCAAGAATATGTGCATGCTCAACGTCAATTTATTCAGTCTCCTATTGCCTATGGGTTTAAACGGATTTCGATTGATCCTACTGCATTAGCCAGAGGTGAGATTGACGTTTTACAATTAAAATTTGTATTGGAAACGGGTCGATATGTTGAGTTTAGTCGTACGCTTAAACATGAGTTAACACTGACGTTACCCCAAGATAAAGAAAAAATTACTGTGTTTGTTGGACTTGCATCTAATAGCGCCAGCTCAGGCATTAGTGGGTATAACAATACAGGCCAGTTATCAGCATTTGAAGCTGAGTATATTGATGTTAATGATCAACATGATAGCTCTCGAACGCGAGAAGTTATGGTGTCACAACCTAAATTAACTTTATTTACAGATGCCGATACTACTACCTATTTTGATACGTTACCGTTATTTGAAATTGTACGTGGCACCGATGGTCACTTTGCCTTAAATGAAAAGTTTATACCGCCATTATTAGATATTAGCGCTTCACTTTACCTAAATGAGTTGCTCAATAGGACTAATAATTTAGTGAATGCTAAAGCGAATGTGTTGTTGGGAAGACGCCAAGGGCTAGGCGCAGTTACTGATTTTGGTCCTAACGAAATGAATAGCTTTTTATTACTCAGTGGCATGTTACCTAGCGCTAAAATGTTGTCTCATTTAAAGCAAATGGTCAATGTGCACCCTGAACGTTTATATAGCGAGTTTACTCAGCTTTTAAGTCGCATTTCCTTATTTGAACACAGCCAATTAATGGATTCATTACCGCTGTATCAGCATAATAATTTAAGTGATGTATTTGCTCAGTTTGAACAAATGATTACTCAGTTGCTTGATGGTGTGGTGCCTAAAAAAATGTCAGGGCTTAAGCTTGAAAAATTATCAGATGCACTTTATCAAATACCGACGATTGATTCTGCTCAGCTTGATAATAATGATTTTTACTTAGCCGTGTATTTTGAGTCTTCAGATAGCAAATGGATTGATACCTTTGGCGAACAAGTGAAAATAGGCTCTGCAGATAAGATTGATGTCATTGTATCGTCGGCATTAAATGGTTTATCTGTTACGCACTGTCAACGTACCCCGAATAAATTAGCGGTTAAAAGTGGTTATGAATATTTCCGTTTAGAGTCACATGGTTATATTTGGCAGCAAATTGTAGATGAACAAAGTTTGGCTGTATTTGTTCCTTATAGTTTGCAAAAAGCCAATATAGACATTGTTATTGTCGATAAAAATTAAGCTTACGTTTTAGCTCATGAATAATAGGTTAGAGAATAATTTAATGGATTCTACTGAAAAAACACCTGATTTACTTGCTTGTATCGCACCAGTTATACATGCCTTGATGCCACTTAAAATACATAGTGACGTTAAAAAAATATCTGATAATTTTCGTGACGAAATTATTGATTGTTTTGATCAATTTGAACGTAAGTGTTACGAAAACCAAATCACCACATCGCAAATGCAGGAAGCTAAGTTTGCTTTAACGGCAACGTGTGATGAGCTTGTTATGGGCTCTGGCGCAAGCTTTAGAATGAACTGGATGAGTAGACCTTTACAGCTAGAGTTTTATGGTAATAACCGCGCGGGAGAAGAGTTTTTTGAGCGTATGGAAAAACTGCGCATGGGCAGTGAAAGTAAATTAAAAGTATTAGAAGTGTATTACATTTGCTTGCAGTTAGGTTTTGAAGGTGCTTACAAAGTCAAAGGCCTTGAGCAGCTAAAAGCACTTATTGTGGATATCAGGGCGCAATTAGAAGACTCAACAGACGTGGTGGATACTAAACTCTCTTCATACGGAACACCTACCGAAGGCTTTGTAATGAAGGTAGGCCGAAACTTACCTTACTGGGTGATCTTTAGCATTAGTTTAAGCTTGATCATGTTTTTATACATGGGTTTTCATTATGTTATCAGTAAAGACGCTAAAAGCAGTAATCAAGCGATTGAAACCCAATTAGCTGTACTACAGCAACTCAATAAATCAGAACTCAACGGAGAGAGTGAGTAACATGGCAGGACGCGCAAATACTAGTGGCCTAGTACATTTTTTACTTGGTTTAGCATCTTCTCGAGCCGCAGGGCAATTTATTGGTTTTATTGCGGTATTGACTATTGTTTGGTTTGCTGGACACCTAGTTGGCTTAGATACGCCAGATAAAAGAATAATAGCGATGTTAGCAGTATTTACTGCTTTTGTTGTTTACCTTATTGCACGGTGGTTCTGGACGAAACGTTCGGGAGATAAGCTTGTTGCTGAATTAGCAACCCATAATGGTGGTTCGCAAGCTGAAATAGATGAAATACAGAATAAAATGACCGATGTTCTTCAGTCATTAAAAACATCGCATTTAGGAGCTGGGCACCGTGGAAATGCAGCGCTCTATGCTTTGCCTTGGTATATGATTATCGGTCCATCAGCAACAGGTAAAAGTACCTTGTTTGCTAATTCTGGTTTACATTTTCCTTACGCCAACTCTAATGAATTACATGTTCAAGGGTTTGGTGGAACACGAAATTGTGATTGGTGGTTCTCAGATCAAGCTGTACTCATTGACACCGCAGGTCGTTATACGACCGAATCTTCAGATAATAAAGAATGGCTATCATTCTTAGGATTACTAAAAAAACATCGCCCAAAACTCCCTGTTAACGGTGTCATTGTTGCTATTAGCGTTGCAGATATATTAACAAGTGATAGTGAGAGTATTCGCCAGCATGTAAAAATGGTTCGAGAACGTATTCAAGAACTTATTAACGAGCTTGGTGTTGTTTTTCCTGTGCATATTACTTTTACTAAATCAGACTTGATTAGCGGCTTTGAATCTTTTTTTGCCGATTTATCAGAAAAAGAGCGAGAACAGGTGTGGGGTGCATACTTGCTTGATGAAAGTGAAGATCAAAGCCAGGATCCTGCTGAGTTATTCGAACTTAGAATGGAGGCGCTATACGAGCGCTTATGTGAACAACGCTTAAGTAAACTCGCACGAGAACGTAATTTACATCGTAAAGCATTAATTTTTGATTTTCCAAATCAATTTAAAGCCGCCTCGATCAAACTAACAGAGTTTGTTAATTTATTATTTAAAGAAAATCCGTACCAAGAAGTTGCTTGGTTTGCGGGGGTTTACTTTACTTCAGGTACACAAGAAGGCACACCCGTTGAAAGAATATTATCGGGTGTTAGAGAGCAGTTTTGTTCTGTTGCCATAGAGCAAAACCAAGAAACAATTACCAAAAGCTATTTTATTAATCGGTTTTTTAATGATGTTGTTTTTAAACTACAAGACTTAACGCGTGGTAATCGAAAAGAGCGTAAAGTACAACGTTGGTTAAAAGGTTTATCTGTGTCGGCAACGTTGGCGAGTATTGCTGCTACGGTAGCATTACTGATGACGTCTTATACGATGAATAATCTATTAATCTCTTCTGGCCAAGAGAAAGTTGAAACGCTAGTTGAGCTAGCCGTAACTACTGACCATCCAGCGGATCGTATTCAAGCGTTTATTGATGTATTTGACCATCAACAACAACTATTAAGTTATGAGGACGAGCTACCTTGGCGCTTTATTTTAGGGATTTATGAAGGTGATGAAACCCTTGATATGGTTACAGCAATAACCCTGCAAGAAATGGAATCTATGATTTCACTTCCTATACAGCAGTCGGTCAATCAACAGCTACTTGATTACAGTCATAAGTGGGAAATTGCGGAAGACATGGATAGTAAAAATGAGTTGAGACAAGAGTATTATAACTTGCTCAAACTGCAACTAATGTTTGCTGTGCATCCTGACAAAATGGATAAAGATTTTGCTGTTAAAGAACTTAAAAAATTGTGGCAGCCAATTCTAGGTATTGAATTAGAGCAAGAAGAGCTACAAGAATTTTCTGCAAAAATCGATCATATTTTAATGGCTTATATCGACCATGTTGGTACTGATATTGATGTTTTAGGGAGTATATCTTATTGGTCAATAGATGACGCGATAACGGATATTGCTCGACTTCAACTTGATACTCAACCAGAGCCAGAGCCTTTGTATCAACAAATAATTGCGAGTAAGGCTGCGAAGAAAAAATCGACAACATTAAAAAGTATCTTAAACACTAAAAATGAAAAACTATTAGTCGGTACTTACCAGATTCCTTATGCTTTTACTAAAAAAGGGTGGGATGCCTATTTTCATACAGAAATGAAGCGTGTTGTTACGGTCGTTAGCTCTGGTGATTGGGTCATGGGTACGGCAAATGAAGAAGGTGAAAATTTAGTTGATAGTGCTAAAGCGAATGTATTAGAAAAAGCAATTAGAGCATTGTACTTTAAAGATTACGCAAACCATTGGTTAACGCTTCTTGAAACGTCAAAAGTAAAACCATTTAGTGGCTTAGCTGATACTAGTGTGTCAATGGCGACGTTAAGTTCTTTAGAGGGACCATTTGCTGAGTTAATGCTTAAAATTAACAAAAACATTAATTTAAGTGATCAGCCAGGCACTGCGCTAAGTTCTGTTTCTGTCGATGTAAAGCTATTAGCTGAGCAAAGTAATATTGATATCTCAAGCGCTATTTTAAAAAGGGTACCTGAATTAGAAGGGCGCTTATCAGATCTCAGACGGTTTACAGAAACCAAGGAGCAAGGTCAGGCTAGTGATTTCTTACAGCAATATATTAGTATCTTAAGTGCTGTGCATAGTGATGTTAAGTCATTGATGAGTAGTAATGAGTCTGATGCACAAGCAATGGAGTTTGCGCAAAAGTTACTTAATGGTGATGACTCCGATAGTGGTTTGCAAGAGTCTTGGATTATTGTTGAGAGTCAACTTAGAGCACTTGATCCGGTTGCGAAAAAATCATTAGAAAATTTATTCAAAAGTCCTTTGCGCTCTACTTTTAATGCCATAGCAACGGTATCTCGCCGTCAATTAGATGAAGAATGGCAAGAGCAAGTATTCACCTTGTATGAAGATGGCATTAGAGCAAAATTCCCGTTCCACTCTAAAGGACCCGATGCGGCTATTGCTGATGTATCTGAACTACTAAATAAGCGATCAGGTTCCTTATGGAAATTTGTCGATGAACAGTTATCTCCCTTTTTGAAAAAACGTAAAGGAAAGTGGGAAGAGCGTACATGGAATAATATGGGCATTGGCTTTAGTAAGAAATTTTTATTAGGTCTACACAAAGCAAATGGAGTTACCCGTTCATTATTTTCTAAAGGTAGTGAAACATCTCAATTTCAATTCCAAGTTCTACCCGTACCACAACGTGGAGTTCGTGAAACGTATTTAGGTTTTAGTGAACAAGCTTATCGCTATAGAAATGAGCCTGAAGAGTGGCGGAAATTTAGCTGGCCAGGAAAAGGTACAACTGAAGTCGCTCGAATATATGCTATTGATCGTCAAGGAAATAAAGTAGGAATTGAAAGATCAGGCCCTTGGGCGTTATTGAGAGTATTAAGTGTTGCTAAAGTTAAATGGATTAAAGGTACCGAGTATGCTGTGCATTGGTCATTTACCGAGCAAAACAAAGAGGCAGAGAAAAAGCTAACAGCTAAGTTCATGCTTAAATCCGGACGGAGTAATGGTATTTTTAATAAAAGTACAATGACGTCATTCTATTTACCTAAAACACTTTTTGTACAGTCGAAAGATAATTCAAAAACGTTAGCTCGATTGAATTAGGAATTAACAATGTTTGGCTTATTTAAACGAAATAAAGAAGAATCCCCCGTCGTTTTACGAAAAAATGAGTATGGCTACTTAGGTAAAACGGAATTAAAGCCTGACTTTATTAAGTTTCAAGTGAACTCTCGGGAGTCTATTTCACTGGACCATTGGATAAAAGAAGGGTTTGCTTACGCATCACGTAATACGTTACAAAATAAAGAAAAATCTGATGCTTTTGGTTTGACTAATTTATTTTTTATGGCAGGAAATGATACCGAAGCTAGTTTAGTTGGCGTGATAGCGCCTAGTCTAGATAGTAGTGGTCGTCATTATCCTTTTGTGAGCTTTGTTAACTCAGGACAAGAGTTATACCGTATGCACCCTGCAGCATTATTTTTAAATGAAAATAATGACTTTAGCCATCTTAATCAGATTGTTGACGAGGTGTTCACTGCATCTTCTGATGAAGATATGCAGAAAAAATCGACTAAATTAGAACATATTGTTTATGCATTAAAACAGCCCGCAAACATTAATCAATTATTGGAAAAATTTCGTCATGTGCCGATGGAAACGTTATGGGCTGCTGTTGGTATTGATGATATTCAGGCGCGAGCCCTACTTATTCATGAGTCATCATTGATTTTAAAATCGATTGCTAACCGAGGCTGTTTACGTAGTCAACAAGGCTTGCGTTTTCCAATGCCTAATTTAAATGATGGCTTTGAATTAATTGCTGCTTTTTGGTTGCACTTAGTTACCGCTGTCGTTGCCGATCATAATTGGCGACCATGGTTATTTTATCAAATAGGACGCAATGGTCATTCAGCAAGTTTGACAATATTTACGACGCCAATGGCACCGTCATATTTTGATAGTATTTGGTCAGAAAAACCTTCGAGTAACGCTGTTATTGAACTTAGTCAATTAAAGGCAACTCAGCCATTATCAGAGTCATCTTTATCACTAGCAAAAATGAATAATGCCAGTATGTATGATGCTTTACGACGTTGGTGTAAAGAATAATTATGACGACTAAGCATTATACTCACGATAATTGGAATACGTGGTTAGCGCATCTTTCTTGTGCTTTACCAGAAACTTCTTGCGGTGAAGACTTAAAGTATGAGGAAGACTTTAAATATTTAAAGTCCAGCTTTTCAGGAATAAATGAACTTGACTGTAAAAATATTTTTATAACAGGTACACACTTATTATCTGAGAAATCAAAAGACTTACGTATTGTTAGTTACGTACTTTTTGGTGCAGCAAGTGAATATGGTGTTGAGGGACTTGTTAATGGTTTAGCGTTATTTAATCGTTTAGTCTCAGAATTCTTATCAGATATTCATCCTGTAAAAGACAAAGCACGTAAAGCAGTTCATACGTGGTTGCTCAGTCAGCAAAGTCGTATTGTCGCTTTAGCTGAGCAACAGGGCAGCTTTGATCCAGAACATATTGTTCAATTACAAGAGCAGCTTGATATTTATGCGAATGTAACCATAAGAAGAATTGACGAAAATGCTGGGCCATTATCTGACCTTGCACAATGGGCAGATAAACTACATAAAAAGCATCCAGTAAAAGTGCCGGATGTTGTCGCAGAAAAAGCCAACACGCAAGGTAATAACGTTACTGATAATGTTATTGACCTTACAGCTTCGGATAGTAAAGCTGAAGATAGTACAGTTGCTGATGTTACAACAACTCAAAGTATTCCGTCTTCATCATCGCAAGCAATTGATACCGACACACAGTTCACTGAAGTATTACGGAAATTACTATCGTTTGATAAAGAAAAAAATAACTTAGCGCGTTTAATTGCTTTATCAAGAGCAGCCCGTTGGTCGGATATGAAATTACCCCCTAACGAGCAAGGAAAAACTCGAATTCCAGCACCAAGAAGCACTGCATTTTCTCCCATTTTAAATGCACTGGCTAATGAAGATTTTATAAATGCCTTCATGTTAGGTGAAGCCTTGTTTATGGAAGGTGCAATGCACTTTAATTTAGATCTGCAAATCATGCAGTTAAGTGCACTAAAAGGGTTAGGAAAGGCTGCGGTTATTAGCCAACTTGAGTTTTCAATATACCAGCTTAGCTCACGATTTCCACAATTGAGTCAGTTAACTTATGACGACAGCAGTGCGTTATGTAGTGCAAAAGCAAAAGATGTTATTGCTGATATAGCGGCACAGTTCTCTCAACCGAGCACTGAAAGTAGCGCTGATGATGAAGCCTTTGAGCAGATCGAGACATTAGCTAAATCTCATGTCGAGCAAGGGAAATTAGAAAAGGCTCTAGCTGTTATCAATGAGTTATCAGCAAGTAGTGCATGTGGAAGAGCTCAATTATTATTGATGAAGGCTAAAATGTGCTTGTTAGCAGAGCGATATGATTTTGCAGAGCCTATGTTAAAAGAGCTTGTAGATACCATTGAAAAGCATCAATTAGGTCAATGGCAACCAACATTATGCATGCAAATTTGGCGAAACGCTGTACTTTGTTTTGACACATTAGCTGCGAAAGGGAATGAACATTTGGCAGAGCAAAGCCAAATATTAAGACGAAAAATGATTTTGACTCAACCTGAAATAGCGTTGGGTTGGATTTAACGTAGTACCTAGCGTATGTCTAGGTTCATTGATAGTTCGCGCTATTTGCGCGTTGGATACATTGAAATAATAAAGGGAAAGTTATGTCTGATACATTTCAAAAAGAGATTCCGAGAGCTCGCGTAAATATTTCTTTAGAGCTTGAAACTAACGGAGCTTCAAATAGTAAAGAATTACCATTAAAAATGTTAGTGGTTGGTGATTACTCAAACGGTAAAAATCAAGAAGAGTTAGATGAGCGAGAACGTGTATCAATTAGCAAAAATAATTTAGATCAAGTGTTAAAGAATACAGCACCACAAGCTA
>PJEL010003149.1_pt1 | contig 14389 bp, 10 predicted proteins | sample 1853271 | NCBI WGS metagenome assembly PJEL01 (sample SAMN08108733, study PRJNA415343) | Invertebrate metagenome, whole genome shotgun sequencing project. | host: Globobulimina | place: Sweden: Gullmar Fjord | collected 2015-08 | reverse complement strand
TCAGCTCCGAGGCGGTGACATTCACAGGCAACATCACAACCCACATTCCCGGCCCCAATGATAACGACCTGTTTGCCGGTTGGAGGTGGGTTATCGCTCTTTGCTTCCTTCAGGTAGTCAAGGGCAGCAATAACACGCTCATGTCCAGGAAATGGAATACGGCGAGGTTCATGGGTACCAACTGCAACGATGACATAGTCAAAATCCTTTTGCAATTCAGCAAATTTGTTTTTACTCATGTCAACGCCGAAATGGACATTGATGTTGGGAGTGTCCATGAAGCGGGCAATTTCAGCATCCCAAATAGCCTTGGGCAGTCTTTCCCAGGGAATTACCTGGGATAATTTTCCGCCAAGCTTATCATCCCGCTCAAAAATATGGACCTCTACCCCACGCAGGGCCAGCTGCCAGGCTGCATTCATACCGCCGGGGCCGCCACCGATAATGGCCACTTTTTTGCCAAGTGATTCAGCCACATGCGGAGCAGAAACATCTTTGACCGCTCGACCGAGCATAGCCACGTCAATACTTTGATCAACCATCTGACGTGAACAGCTTTGCATACAGAGGTTTGGGCAGATAGATCCACAGACAGAAGCTGGAAAAGGTGTGTATTCAAGCACCAGATCATAGGCATCTTTTTCCCTTCCTTCCCGCATAAGCCGAAGACGGTCAATGGTGGGAATATGGACCGGACAGTAATAGGCGCAAGGAGCTGCGGATTCCTGGTTGGCCCAGAAAGGTTTTTGACGTCTCAGATCTCCAGTTTCTATAAGGCCAATGGGGCTACGGTCAAGTCCGGGGGCAAGATCCCTGATAGGGTCGCCACCGTCAAATCCTTTATCCCAGATGTTTTTCCTGAATTCATGCATTGGCATGGGGCCGGAAAACATAAGGGCTCTTTCCTGGGGTGGAATGGAAACAAGCATCTTCCATTCATCGCGTTCGGAAAGGGTTGCCAGCAGATCATTACGACCTATTTTGTCGAGATAGGCGGGTAGCTGGCCCATGAGCCACTGCCACTGCTCATCATCGGGCAGAACTGCTTTAACGTTGGTGCGGGAGTAGGATTTATCCGTTTTACCACGATAGTAGATTGTTCCGCCAACCATACCGACACAGGGGCGGTAGCCAAGGACATTGTTTGGTTCTTTAGAATTAACACCACAGACAATGGCGGTGCCGCCACAGTTGAATTCTGCAAAGGTATCGCCCACGGAACCAAGAACCCACAACTCAGGCTTTGAGTATTCAGGATTCCACTTGGTCATGGTCAGACCACGGGAACCGATGGACCCCCCTATCATTACCTTGCCGGCCGCCATGGCATTACAGACGCCGTTGGTGGCATCACCGAGTACGGTTATTGCAGCGCCGATATTGAGATAACCAACATCGTCAGAGGCAGAGCCGTGGCAGGTGATGGTGGTACCGGGCATACCCATGCAACCAAGTCGCTGTCCGGCAGGTCCCTTGATCTGAATATCAATGGGCTGACCGTCGTTTTTTAAACGCCCGCCGACATTGTGCTGACCATAGGTTTCAAGAACAAGATTATTTGAATTTTGAAAAGCTTGTTGTACCAGTGCCTCAAAATTCTTGGAACTGATACGGTTTCCCTCGTCATTCAGTCCTTTAACGGTAGTCGCTTCACTCACTTCTAAACCTCTTATATTTTAACATACGTATTGAATTTTCAAACGTTTCGCTGCTGACTCATCTGCAATACCAAGGGCATCGGACATGCCAATGGGCAGGCACTGGGAGCGTCCAAGCGGCGCCATGATTTTTTTCATTTCCGTACTGATAGCCATAAAGGTGTCAACAACACGCTGGGCAACCAGATCAGGATCAAGACGACGATACAGCTTCGGGTTTTGGCTGGTGATACCTTTAGGACAGATACCGACATTACAGACGTTGCAACGGTTCTGCTCGCTGCCCAGACAACCGGCAGCAGCCTGCATAATGTATTTGCCCATATGCACTCCACTGGCACCAAGCATGATGAGTCCCATGCCATTCTGGGTAACGTTGCCGTTTTTACCTACACCACCGGCGGCAAAGATTGGTATCTCGTTCTGCTTGCCCTGGGCACAAAGATCAAGATAGCAGTCGCGTACATTAGAGGCAATGGGGTGGCCCATGGTATCCATACTGACGTTATAGGCTGCACCAGTGCCGCCATCGATGCCGTCAACGAGCAGGGCAGAGGCGTATGGATTACGCACCAAATTGTTGAGAACGGATTTTGCAGAGTTGGAACCGGATATTTTCGGGTACACCGGTACCCGGAAGTCCCAGGCCATGGACAGGGTCTGAATCATCTTCATGACAGACTCTTCAATGGAGTACAGGGTTTGGTGAACCGGTGGAGAAGGAAGATCAACACCTTCCGGTACACCACGCAGACGGGCAATAAGTTTACTAACCTTGAACCACATCAGCAGGCCACCGTCACCTGGTTTTGCGCCCTGACCATATTTAATCTCAATGGCGGCAGGGTCACACTGCATATCAGGAATAGCGCGGATAATCTCATCCCAGCCAAAATATCCGGAAGCAATCTGCAGGATAATATATTTCAAAAAGGGGCTTCTCAGGACCCAGGGAGGACAACCACCCTCACCGGTGGCCATGACAACCGGAATACCAAGCACCTCATTGCAATACGCCACACCCTGAAGTAGACCAAGCCACATATTCGGCGATAGGGCACCAAAGGACATGGAGCCGATGATAAACGGAAAAATCTCCCGTACAGGTGGAATCCATTCACCGGTAGTTTTTCTGCGTACATATTCTTCAGGAGAAAGGACACGACCAAGCAGGGTGTTTAAATAAAACTCATGGCGACCGGCATCAAGGGCCGGATCGGTGAGCATGGAAATACGGTTAAACATTAGCTGGTCAAGCAGGTTGGCGCCAGGTTGATTTCTCCTGCCACCGCGTTTTGCTGCTTCACCGTTTTGGGTATTAAGAAACTTGAAACGGTCGCTGATGTTATTGGGCTGTGGTTTAATAGCTGAGTTAGGACAAACCATGGCACAGCTACCGCAGCCGATACAGCGGTTTTTTATTGCAGTCTTCTGCCGGATACCGACAAAGGTTCTGAAAGAGCTGCCGCGTTCACTGGAACTAAGCACCAATTTCGGCATGCGCTGGCGCATATAAGTTAGTTTAATGGCACCCACCGGACATACTGCAGTACAGCGTCCGCACAGGGTACATCTGTCTTCCCGGTGCTCAATGACCCAGGGGAGATCAACCGGATCTAAGCGGCTTGGGGTAGAGGGAATTGATCGAATTGAGACCATATCTTAAACTCCTGTCTGTCTGGAGGAACAATTATTGTATGTTGACGCATGGGTTGGAAGTCAAGGGATTGATCCCGGTCAGGAATCATGGCATCAACCCCGCACATTTCTGAAGCAATGGCCCATTCGCCGGGCTTACCACCAATGGTTGCCGGACGCAGTTTTTTTGCGTCCATGGTGAGCAGGCAGGTTTCATCTGGCAGGGTGCCGATAACGGCGTTGGGGCCGTCAATGATCAACCTGCGGCAGGCATCACGTAAACCACGCAAGAAATCACCCTGAGGGTGCTCAATAAGCTCTTTGGTTTTCAGGGGGGTGATGATGTGTTTGTACGCCTCAAGAGGCAGTTTCAGCTGTTTGGTGACATAATGGAGGATATGGGCAAACACCTCACTGTCTGATTGATAGCCGAGGTAGCCGGGAAAGTTTTTGCCGATCAGCCAGTCTTTAATTGGAATAAAGGCGGTGTTCTCACCATTGGTCATGGTTGCCACACCTTGAATAAAGAATGGATGGCAGGCGTAGAGGTTGATGCCCCAGTTAGTATTCTGACGCCCCTGGGCCATACAGACCCGAGATTTAATGCGTCCGTTGTCAAGGCCAAGGGCCTCGCCAACACCAAGCGGCCAACCAACTTCTTTGATCATGGCCACATCTGGCCAAAAAGAAAAGGCGGTAAGATCGGCTCCGTTGTCCTCGCCATCTTTACGAAGGGCAAGACGGGTCATCATCATCTCATGCTCGACTTGGTCTTCACTGAGGAGGTCCCATGCAGCAGGTTTTTTATAGACACGAAGTATGTATTTATGCCTGTCCGTTGCTTCAACCTTGCTTGGGTCAACATCAAATTCGTGATCATATTTAAGTTGAAAACCACGATCCTGCATAAAGCTGTTCAGCCGATGCAGGGCATCTTCCGTATGAGCGATTCCTGAAAGGATCGGATCGCCGGATTTATAGTTGTAATCAGAAAATTGCAGCCCCCGTAACAGGAGCCCCAAGCCGCTGCCATCATACCCCTCCTGCATTGCCTCCATGGCCTGCAGAACTGAAAATGGGGAAAATGGATCACTGGCGGTCTTTAACGCTAACCGGCACATCAGTTACTCCTTTATTTTTGAAATATTTGAAAACAGCATAAAAATGCAAATTAGAAATTTATAAAACGTTTAATTCCCTGTATTGAAACGTTAACGACATACAATTAATGAGCACTATTGTCAAGCAGGAAGAAAAATGCGGTTTTTTATCATTAAAGAAATCACAGTCAAAAAAGTAATACATTGTGGTGTGTTTGGGAATGTCTGGTGAAAAAAAAGAGGAGTACATATTGCAAATCTGACAGAAGCTGTTATAAGAAAAAACCACATATTCCACCCGTTTATTGACCATAAACCATCCCGGGTGGGCAATGCACAAAAGAACGCCAGTTATATTAGATGTAACAGTGCAATTTTAGGGAAAATCATCCGTCATGTTATGGTGACGTGAAATACTTTGAAAATCTAAACTACATTTCTGGAAATACTTAATGTATATAAATCCGCTAATCAAGAACCTTGAAGGAGTTACTCTATGAAAATCGCGGTAATGAAAGAACTTCACCCCGGTGAGACCAGGGTACCGCTGATACCACCATCGGCAGATAAGCTTGTTAAGCTTGGAGCTGAAGTGGTCATTGAAAGCGGCATGGGTGAGACGTGCCGTTATGACGATGCGGCCTACACAAAGGTCGGTGCCACAATCGGTTCCTCCCGGGAAGAAATGTTGAAGAGTGCTGACATTATCCTGCGTCTGCGCAAGCCTCCGGTTGAGGAAATCGACCTGATGAAAAAAGGGGCCATCCATGTCAGCTACCTTGATCCATTTAATGAAGTGGATCTGGTGGATAAGATGACCGCGGCCGGCATCAGTACTGTCAGCCTTGAGATGATTCCTCGTACCACTATTGCTCAGAAGATGGACGTGCTTAGCTCCCAGGCTAATCTGGGCGGCTATGTGTCAGTAATTATCGGTGCCGAACAGCTCGATAAGGTGCTGCCCATGATGACCACCCCGGCCGGTACCATTAAGCCTTCCAAGGTGTTCATTATTGGTGTCGGTGTTGCCGGCCTGCAGGCCATTGCCACAGCCCGTCGTCTCGGTGCCCGTGTTGAGGCCTTTGATACACGCCCCGTTGTGGAAGAACAAGTTAAGTCCCTGGGCGCCAAGTTCGTCAAGGTGGATCTGGGCGAGACAGGCCAGACCAAGGACGGCTATGCCACCCAGCTTACTCCGGAGCAGATGGAGATGCAGAAACAGGGCATGGCCAAGGCCTGTGCCAGTTCCGACATTGTCATCACCACGGCTCAGCTCTTTGGCCGACCGGCACCGCGTATCGTTGACCGGCCGATGATTGCCGGCATGGCCCCGGGTTCTGTTATCATTGACATGGCGGTTGAGACCGGTGGCAATGTTGAAGGCTCCGAGGTTGATAAGATCGTTGAAATCGAAGGGGTCAAAGTGGTTGGCCTCGCCAATCTGCCTGGCCACGTAGCAGAAACCGCCAGCCAGATGTACTCTGCCAACCTCACTAACTTCGTTGACCATTTCTGGGACAAAGAGGGGAAAACCTTCAACCTTAACTTGGAAGATGAAATTATCCAAGGCGCCCTTATCACCCATGATGGTGCCCTGTTTAGCGAGATGTATAAGAGTATAATGAAGAAATAAAAGGAGTAAAAATGGAAGCTGTCTATTTAACATTTGTCTTTGTGCTGGCGATATTTCTCGGGTTTGAGTTGATCTCCAAGGTCCCCTCCACCCTGCATACGCCTCTCATGTCAGGGTCCAATGCCATTTCCGGTATTACCCTGATTGGTGCCCTGGCATCCCTGAAAACCGATAATATGCAGCTGGCCGTCATTTTGGCCACCTTGGCTGTGACCTTGGCCACCATCAATGTTGTGGGCGGCTATGCTGTCACCAACCGCATGCTGGAGATGTTCAAGAAAAAAGATGAAGGAGACTCCAAATGAGTTCTGCCCAGATCGCTATTAACTTTGCCTACATTATATCGGCGGGCCTCTTCATCTTTGGACTGAAGATGCTAAGTTCGCCAGCCACAGCCCGGCGCGGTAACATGCTGTCCGCTGTTGGTATGCTGTTGGCCATCGTCGTTACCTTACTCAATCAGGGACTTGATTATAAATTTATTGTCATTGGTATGGCCATTGGTACAGCAATTGGTCTTTTTGTCGCCTATAAGGTTGAAATGACCTCCATGCCGGAGATGGTGGCCCTGTTTAACGGCTTTGGCGGTATGTCCAGTATGTTGCTGGCCTGGGGAGAGTATGCCCAGCACCCTCAGATGTCCAGCTTTATCGCCGTTGTTGCCTTTCTCTCTGCCTTTATCGGCGGCATGACCTTTACCGGTTCTATGGTGGCGTTTGGTAAGCTATCCGGCAAGATTACCCAGCAGGCCGTAGTTTTTTCCGGACAGCACATTATTAACAGCATTCTCTTACTTGTCACCCTTGCTGCAGCGGCCTTTTTTGCCATGCAGCCTGATACCGCTATGGGTCTCAATGCCTTTTATGTAATCCTGGCCCTGGCCCTGGTCTTTGGTATCTCCTCCACCATCCCAATTGGTGGTGCAGATATGCCGGTGGTCATTGCCCTGCTTAACAGCTACTCCGGTCTTGCCGCCTGTGCTGCTGGCTTTGTTATTGCTAATAATATCCTCATTGTCGCCGGTGCTCTGGTTGGTGCTTCTGGTCTTATCTTGACCAATATCATGTGCAAGGCCATGAACCGTTCCTTGGCTAATGTCCTTTTCTCCGGCTTCGGTACCACCACCAAGGTTGCTGCTGGTGATGGTCCCCAGGGTGAGGTTCGTCCTGCCACTGCTGAGGATGTCTTTTATATTCTGGAAGCTGCAGATTCCGTGGCCTTTGTGCCCGGTTATGGTCTGGCCGTTGCCCAGGCTCAGCATGTGGTAAAGGAGCTTGGTGACCTACTTGAGGGAAATGATACCGAGGTCTCCTACGCTATTCATCCGGTGGCTGGTCGTATGCCTGGCCATATGAATGTGCTCCTGGCCGAGGCCAATGTACCTTATGATCAGCTGGTGGAGATGGATGATATTAATCCGCGTATGAGTTCCGTTGACGTTTGTGTGGTCATCGGTGCCAATGACGTAGTCAACCCGGCGGCCCTGGAAGATGAGAGCAGTCCGATTTACGGTATGCCCATCATTGAGACCTTTAACGCCAATACCGTTATTGTCCTCAAGCGTTCCATGAACCCTGGTTTTGCCGGTATCCAGAACGCTCTCTTCTTCCGTGAAAACACCAGAATGTACTTCGGTGACGCCAAGGTTGCTATCCAGGCTTTGGTTGCGGAGTTTAAAGGGTAAACGAATTCTCTTTTCATTTTAAGTAAGACTGGCCGGTTCCCTTTTTCGTCGGACCCGGCCATTTTTTTTGCGGCCTCTGTGATGGGGCCCTTTCTTAGTTATTTCTGACAGGTGACTTTCATGCTTGTGCTCAAATGTGCAGCCTGTAAACGAAAACTGTGGCGATATGATAAAATCGGTCCTGGTGAGGTTTTACGTTGTCACAAAGACCGCATTAAAAAAATGTACAACTCGCAGATGAACGGTCACAAGATTCAGTGTACGTGTGGGAAGGATGTGGGCATAGATAAAGGAACCTTTTACAAGATGGTTGCCAAGGCTTTCACCTATGCCGGCACAAAAAGAAATGGTTAAGCTGCTAAAGGTGGAGCGCTCAGTCCCCCATGGCGATTTTTAGTGCCGCATCAATGTCGGCCACATAGTGAAAGGTGATGGCATTTCGCACCTCTTCCCGTATCTCTTCAACATCTTTTTCGTTTAATTCCGGTAAGATAACATCAGTAATGCCGGAGCGAACCGCGGCCAGCACCTTTTCTTTAACTCCACCCACCGGCAACACATCACCGCGCAGGGTAATCTCCCCTGTCATGGCTACATCTTTACGCACTGGGCGATCAGTAAACAGAGAAGTAAGCGAGACCACCATGGCGACTCCAGCAGATGGCCCATCTTTTGGGGTGGCTCCTTCAGGAACATGGATGTGCAGATCGTTTTCCGAGAAAATCTCTTCATCAATATTCATTAATTCTGCATGGGCGTGAATATAAGTGAGTGCCGCACTGGCAGATTCCCGCATTACTTCGCCGAGTTTGCCGGTCATCTTCATGCCTCCTTTGCCCTTCATTTTGGCTGTTTCAATAAAAAGAAGCACCCCGCCCACAGGTGTCCAGGCAAGTCCGGTGGCAAGCCCCGGTCCCCAGGAATGCGCTGACGATTCAGGGAAAAATTTTATCGCCCCGAGATATCGTTTCAGGTCTTCCGCATCCACCTTGGGATCTTGTGATTCGCCTGTGACAATATCTTTGGCAATTCCCCGGCAGACCCCGGCGATTTGCCGCTCTAGATTACGGACTCCTGATTCTCTGGTATAAGAACGTATCATTTCGCTGATGGCATCATCGGTAAAGGTCAGGTCATCACTGGTCAAGGCATGGGCTTCAAGTTGTTTTTCAATGAGATGGCCTTTGGCAATGTGCAGCTTTTCATTTTCCGTATAACCTGACAGGGTGATGACCTCCATGCGGTCACGCAGAGGACCGGGGATGGTTTCCAGCATATTGGCAGTGGTGATAAACATGACCTTGGATAGATCAAAAGGGATTTCAAGGTAATGATCGCTAAACGTGGCATTCTGCTCAGGATCAAGTACTTCTAGTAGAGCAGAAGAGGGGTCGCCGCGAAAATCACTTCCCACTTTGTCAATTTCATCAAGCATGAACAGCGGATTGTTTGAACCTGCTTTTTTCAGGTTTTGGATAATTCGGCCCGGGAGTGCTCCGATATAGGTACGACGATGACCGCGAATTTCAGCTTCGTCCCGCACTCCACCAAGGGATATTCGGACAAATTTTTTCCCTAATGTTCGGGCAATTGATTGCCCTAATGATGTTTTGCCCACTCCGGGAGGGCCGGCTAGACAGAGGATAGGTCCGTGCATGTCATCTTTTAATTTCCGTACTGCCAAAAATTCAATGATGCGTTTTTTGATTCTCTCCAGGCCGTAGTGATCGTTATCAAGATCTTGCTGGGCTTTTTTGATATCAAGTGAATCTTTTGTTGATTCTTTCCAGGGAAGCTCCAGTAGCCAGTCAATATATGTTCTGGAGACAGTGTATTCCGGTGATGAAGGGGAGATTCTGCCCAGTCGAGCAAGTTCTTTCTTAGCCACCTTCTCTGCTTCATCGGTTAAATTCGCCTTAGAAAATTTTTCCTTTAATTCGTCAAGATCAAGGTTCTCATTATCCTCACCAAGTTCTTTACGAATCGCTTGCAGTTGCTGCCTAAGAAAAAATTCCCGTTGTTTCTTGTCAATGTCTTCCTTGGCGGATTTCTGGATATCTTTGCTCATCTGTGCTGTATCAATCCGCTTGTTTAAGTCGGTGGTCACAAGGCGCAGCAGGTCTTTAAGGTGATAGATTTCAAGAATTGCCTGTTCTTCCTCATGATTAAGGTGAAGTTGGGAGGCAACAAGATAGGACGAGTGGTACAGATTTTCCAGCGAATCAACCGTCATGATCAGTTCCGGGGGCATCATGGTCAATTCTGCAAGTTTTTTAAACTGTGTTTTCAGGTTCAGGTCAAGTGCCTCAATTTCCTGATCATGCTCTTGGTCTTCTTCTTCCTGAACTTCTATCTTGGCTGTGAGATACGGAGATTCCTGGGTGTACTCTATGATTTTAATTTTTTTTAAGCCGCTGGTAAGAACCTGATAGGTATTTTCTTTTCCTTTTACCAGTTTATGGATATAGCCCACCACTCCATAAGTATAAAGATCCTCTGGTCTGACATCATCCCGAGGAGTTTCTATTGGCCGATGAGTCACCAGGCCAAGTAAGCGGTCTTTTAAGAGAACATCATCTATAAGCTTCTGGGATGCCGGGTTTTTTACCTGAAGCGGAAAACCCATTCCAGGGAAAAAAACAAAACCGTGAAGAGGGATAATAGGGAGTTCTTCAGGTATTTCAAGTTGATTGGGTGAAATTTCATGTTTAGCGTCTTTTTCATCACTCATCAGTTGTGTAACTCCTATGTAACTGTTCACTGGGGGGCAGCCAATGTGGGTTAAAACGGTTATTCGCCATTAATTGTGACCTGGATGTGTTTTGGCATTGTTTTCTTGGGCAGGCGAATCAACAAAAAACCATTTTTATAGGTAGAGATTGTAGTATTGGGATTAATTGGGCTTTGGAAGGGAATGGTCCGCTCAAAACGACCATATTCCACTTCGAGTTGATGGATACAGGTAGTGTCGTCAAAGGTAGGTTGCAGGCGTTTACCTGAGACGGTCACGTTCGCATGGGCAGCAACAACAGATAATTTTTCCTTATCAACACCGGGTATTTCCATGTAGACGATATATTCATTAGCTGTTTCATAAACATCTGTTGCCGGAATATGGTTATCTGAACTGTATGGAAACATACGATGTGTAGACATATTTCGTAGCATCCGTCCAAATTCTTTTTCAATTGCACTAAAAGTATTGATTCGTGTTTTTTTGAATGGATCCATAAGGTTGCCTCTGTTTGGTCTGAATTATCATTTATTCTGCAATTTTTTATTTTTACATGCTTTGACTCTTAAGTGAAGTAAAAAAAGAAAGTGTTTGATGATTCATGGACAAAAATAATTATATAATGCTGTGAATTTTTTTAATTCGTAGTGGAAGGATGAAATAGGATATTTACGTTGTTCTTTATGTGTGTGCGTTAAGTTTTTGATTGTTAAATTAAATAGTTGTTTGTTTTATTTTCATAAATCCTTTCCAGGCAAGGTAAGACGTAATAGTGGGTGGAATAATTTTTGCAAAAACAGTGGTTGAATAGATAATGAAACTTCATTTGCCGAGGATTTGAGAATAGAAAAATGTTCAAACAAATCATTAAAATAATCACTGTGATCTATGCATTGTCTTTTGTCAGCTGTGCATCTGTTCCAGAGGATACTGTTCTCGAAGTGAGCTGTGTGGGAAACGGTCTGGACTCTTTGGAGATAGCCGATGGTTGCCTTACAAGATTACCCATCAAAGTTGCTATAATGCCATTTGAAAATGAAACGGCAAAAAGTGAGGCCAAGGATCTTGTCAGACAGTCCTTTTACCGTCATTTTTCATCAAAGAGATACAGGGATGTTGAGCTGTATGAAGTAGATGGCATTTTAGAAGATAATGGCCTGAAAGATAATGATGAGTACCTTGACATCCCACCGGAAGATTTAGGTGAAATCTTAGCAGCAGACGGGTTGTTGTACGGGAAAATAACAGGTTTTAATAAAGTGTTTCTTGGTATTTACTCAAATGTATATGTTGAGCTTGAAGTGAAATTGGTTGATCCTGGTTCAGGGAAAATTTTGTGGACCGCAAAGCACAGAACTATCCATCATGAAGGAGAAATTCCTTTGGAACTGATTGGGATTATTTCAGCCATGTTTCGCACCTCCATGCACATCAGCGATAAAGAGTTGCTGCGCACTGTAGATGATCTGTGTCGCACAGTAGTTGCTGCCCTGCCTGAACCGGAAGCTGTCAATGTGGTTGCTGGTAAAGTCATGACAAAATATAGCGCTGCCAGGCCGGTTACCTTCTGTCCCTAAGGTTAGTTCCCAAAGACTTATAAGAATTTCCCCCAAGCCAAAATCTGTTTATTAAGTGTTATTCGTGTTTGCTGTTGGCGCAGGTCATAGCCTGAATCATCAAATGGAAGATAGAAAAGGGTGGCAGAGCTTGCAGCCACCGAAATTTGGGGTAACATCGGTAAAATTTTTCTTCGGTTGGCTGCGCTGTTGGCAAGTATTACTTTCAAGCTCTCCATGGCTTCACTTTTCGGCATATTGACCGGGTGACACCGATCCGGCATTACTTCTTCTTCAGCCATTTTCGTATATGAACTGCTCAGCTGGGTTGCAAGTCTTAGGAAAATTTTTGGTCTGACTTTGAATGCCGGTATCCAGAAACTCATTTTTCGTTCTTTCCAGGCTGGTTGAGGGGCAATTGGCATATTTGTCAGCTGAGCAAAATCAGCAAAATTGTCCAACTTTATTCCTTGACAATTCACCTCAATTTTCCAAAAAGGCAGAAAGATAGGCTGCTGGTTCTCTCCTTGGAAACTTGTAAAGTTTACCCGGGTAAATTTATTGCCGTTTGCCTCCCAGGCTGTATTGCAATGAGAGCATGTCAGCACCACGCTGTCACTGGCACCGTCCAGATCCCATCCACATTGAGGACAGAGCGTGGGCAGAAATTCCAGGTCAAGAAAAGGATAAGGATCAATTGCTTTAGCAAGACTGTCCATGCCATGGGGAAGCTTAGCCAGCAAATTTCCGGTGATAGCGTCACCCAGCTTGTTGCCTGAAAGAAAAAGAGGTTGGTAAATACGACTCACTGTTTCACCAATACAGGCTCGGTGAAACAGTTGCTGACCTTGCTGTGCAGACTGTAGAGTTCCTGCTCGTTCAATGACATCATCCACAGAGAGATAGCACTTTAGAAAAGTGCCATTTAGTTTAGTCGTGGCAAAAGAGGATTTCATTGCCTGGGGACGAATACCAAGAGATGGCGGCAAAATGGTAAGTTGCGGCACGCCGATCAGTGAGGTGTCGACAACCTGGTGTTCAATGTTGTTGTTGATGCAGGAATAGACACTTCCTCTGAAGCGCAAGTACGGGACATAAACCATGGCATCGTACTGTTTGGCTGGTGGTAACACAAGGGCTGGCGCTAAGGTTGAAAGACAACTTTTCACTTCACAGTATGGGCATGTTAGAATGTGATCAGCTTCTCCGTGCTCAACCATGCCGCCGCATTGGGAGCAGGGATGTTGGATAGTTATGTTCATTATCCGTCAATTTTTTCCCCGCATTGGTTGCAAAAAGTTGAACCAGGCAGGTTTTCGGTGCCGCATTTGCCGCAGAATTTTGGTTGCGGTTTTTCGTCTGACGGATGTCCGCACTTTGAGCAAAATCGGGAGGTTGGAGTGAGATTTTTGCCGCAATTGTTACATTGTTGCAAGATCAGCTGCTGATGCCCGCACTGGGGGCAAAAGTGTGCGTCTGCTGGAATCATCTGTTTGCAGTCCGGGCACTGGGTGGTGTTATCCTGTGAGGCCGTTGGCTTGTCCTGTTTGTCAAGCATTCCTGAGAACATGGCCGGCATCATCATACCCATTCCCATACCCATACCGGCCCCTGCTTCTCCCTGGTTTTGCGCTGCTTTTTCCATGGCCCCGGCAGCTTTGAGCTGAATCAGTTTGTCCATGTCCGTGATCACCTTCAGTCGGCTCTGGTCATCAATGGTCTGCTGCACTTCAGCAGGGGGAGTGATGGAGGTAATGTACAGATTGGTAAGTGAAAGGCCAAGATGGCTGAAGTCTTTTTGCAGACGTTGTTGCAATCCTTCAGAAAGTTCATCATAGCGTCCCGGCAGGTTAAAGATGGTGTCAAGTTGCTCGCCGAGATAGTCATTAAAACGGGAGATAATAACCCGTTTTAGGTACTCTTCTATCTCCTTGGTGGTGTAGCGGCTCATGGTGCCAGCCATGGTGTTGATGAACAGTACCGGTTGCGCCACCTGGATATTAAAGACACCATGGGCTCGAAGACGAATCAGGCCGAGTTCATTATCCCTGAAAGCCACTGGGTTGCGTGTTCCCCACTTGAGGTTGGGGAACATTTTCATGTTAGCGAAATAGACCTCTGCCCGCAGTGGACTCGTACCGCCCCAAGGTGTTGAAAGAATCTTGGTGACAATGGGAATATTGCCGGTTTTTAATGTGTGTCGACCTGGGCCAAAGGCGTCGCAGGCTTTCCCCTTGTAAAAAAGAATACCCGCCTGACTTTCGCGGACAATGAGCTGGGCTCCCAGCTTTATTTCCGCTGAACCGTGTTGAGGAATACGGTGCAAGATTTCTTTGCCGCTTTCATCCATCCACTCTATGACTTCAAGAAAAATAAGATTGTTGCT
>PJEL010003147.1_pt1 | contig 14395 bp, 8 predicted proteins | sample 1853271 | NCBI WGS metagenome assembly PJEL01 (sample SAMN08108733, study PRJNA415343) | Invertebrate metagenome, whole genome shotgun sequencing project. | host: Globobulimina | place: Sweden: Gullmar Fjord | collected 2015-08 | reverse complement strand
TTTTACAAATTTTTCCGCTAAAGTATTGAGTCTAAGTTATTTTTGCGGCTATAGTAATAGAATTGAACAAGCATTCATAACAACTGTTAAGAATAAATAGGCTTTTTTTATTCCTTTAAGTAATTAAGGAATTGCTTTATTTCCCTGTTAATTTCATAAACTATCCATTTTCTCGCCTTACGCTTTGCTGTTTAAAGTGTTCTTAGGAGCCTTAGTGTTGAAGCAAAGTCCCAATGATTTAAAACAATATCAAGCGATTACTCTAGATAACGGTTTACGAGTATTGCTTATCCATAACGATGAAACATCAAAATCAGCTGCTGCTTTAGCAGTAAATGTTGGTCACTTTAACGATCCAAAAGATAGGCAAGGTTTAGCGCATTTTTTAGAGCACATGTTATTTTTAGGTACTCAAAACTTTCCCGATGGTAGTGAGTACCAAAAGTTTATTAACCAACATGGTGGTAATCATAATGCTTGGACGGGTACTGAGCATACCTGTTTTTTCTTCGACATCACTGCTGATTACTTTACTTCGGCACTAGAGCGTTTTAGTGAGTTTTTTATCGCGCCTTTATTGGCGGATGATTTTGTCATTAATGAGCGAGAGAACATTGATGCAGAGTTTACTTTAAAATTAAAAGATGACATCAGACGTTTATACGATGTTCATAAAGATACCATTAACCCTAATCACCCATTTTCACAATTCTCAGTGGGTAACCTAGATACACTGGCAGATAGAGGCGGTAAAAATATTAGCCAAGAAATACAAACATTTTTCAATCGCTATTATCGAGCAAAATACATGACATTGGCGCTTGAAGGGCCACAAAGTTTGGCTGAACTTAAAGAACTTGCCGAACAACTCTTTACTGATATAAAACCTGCCAACAAGCCACTACCGAAAATTAAACATCCTCTATATTTACCTAAACATCAAAAAATTAAAATTGACATATGCCCTGTCAAAAATGATCACCAATTGATACTCAGCTTTGCCATGGAAAGTATCGATAAATATTATCAGGATAAGCCTGAATCAATTCTTGCTTATTTATTAGGTCATGAAGGTGAAGGCAGTATTTTGTCTTCACTTAAAAAGCATCAATGGGCATTAGCATTAACTGCCGGGGCAGGTATTAATGGCTCCAACTTCAAAGATTTCAATGTCTCTATTGCCTTAACCGAGTTAGGTGAAGCACACATTAATGAGGTTGTTGATATTGTGATGGCCTATATAGACTTACTTAAAGATACCGAAATCGCTGAACATTATTATCAAGAAAAACAAAAAATCAGCAATTTAGCATTTATCTATCATGAAACAATGAGACCATTGGATAGTGTCAGTCAGTTAGTTATTAACATGCAACATTACCCTCAAGAGGATTATATCTTTGGTGATTACATCATGTCAGGTATGTCACGTCCTAATATCAACCAATTACTCAATTATTTACGTGTAGATAATATGCGACTGATGCATGTCAGCCAGAATAATCAGTTCTCTAAAAATAGCTTCTGGTATCAAGTGCCCTATCATATCACCACTATTTCAGAGCAACAGTTAACTACGTGGCGCAATATATCGCTGACGGATAAAGAACATATTAAGGGATTATATTTACCGGCACAGAACCCATATATTGTCGAGTCACCTCAAGTTTACCAAAGTGATAACGTGCAAAGTTCGGTAACATTAACTGCAAATACTCCTGAAAAAATCATTGATAAAAATGGCTTAGTTGCTTGGTATAAACAAGATCACACCTTTAAAGTCCCAAAGGGCTATTTGTATATAGGCATAGATTCTCCCTATATTGTCGCCAGTGTCGCCAATATCGCAATGACACGTTTATTTGTCGACCTCTACACAGATACGGTTATTGAAGAAAACTATGATGCTGAATTAGCTGGAATTCACTATCATCTATATGCTCACCAAGGTGGCGTAACTGTACAGTTATCAGGGTATAGTGAGAATCAGCACCTGCTACTAGGTAAACTATTACAGCGATTAAAAAGCCATCAAGTCGACGAAGCTCACTTTAATTTGTTTAAACTACAGCTCATTAAGCACTGGAAAAATAGTGATAAAAGTAAATCTATATCACAGCTTTTTGCCACGTTAAGCTCAGTAATGCAGCCTAATAATCCTTGCAGCAAAGACTTAGCCAAGGCCTTGGAGCAAGTAAGTTATAGTCAATATCAACTATTTAGTCAGCAATTATTCAAGCAAGTAACTTTAGAAGTACTGATTCATGGTAATTGGCTTATGGAACATGCTCAGCAAATATGTGAAGGCATAGAGCAAGCTTTTCATGAAGATATTGATGAGAAATATGCCATACAATGCCCGGTAACCGATATTTCAACTAAACAGACACTGTTTTTACCCATTGTCTTACCTGAACATGACCATGCCTGTGTTATCTATTCTGCATTTAATGAAAAAGATGATAATACTGTCGCCCTTGCGATGATCACCAGTCATATTTTATCACCACTGTTTTTTCAACAGATGCGTACTGAACGACAATATGGTTATTTAGTTGGCGTCGGTTATGTGCCAATCAACCGTTATCCTGGCATTGCTTTTTATATTCAATCCCCTCATTGTGATGCCTTTACTTTGGCCAAGGCTATGGATGAGTTTATTAGCGAAAGTACTGCCGTATTGGAAGATATTACCACTGAGCACTGGCAACATTTATCACAGGGTTTAGCGAGCCAATTACAAGAAAAAGATCATAATTTGCGTATAAAAAGTCAGCGGTTTTGGGCGGCTATTTGTAATAAAGATGAAGCATTTATACAAAAAGAAAATCTGCTCGCGGCAGTATTGAATTTGACGTTAGCGCAAGTGAAAACGTTTGTTAAAGAAAAGTTAGTACTTGCCTGTCAACCTGATCGGTTTATCCTGCACTCTCAAAGTGAATTACTTGAACAAACGAATAAACCTGAAGGTGTAACAATTACTGATATTGATGCATTTATAAAAGCTAGCCCAATAAAATACTAGGGCTAGCTTCTCTACGTCACTATATGCATTTTGCTATTGTTGACTTGGTTCTCATTGTCCTAGTTACTTAGGGTAATAAGCTTGATCATTCTCAGCCATAGTGATTAATGCCTGACAAGGTGTGTATCGCTCACCATGCTGCTCAGCCCATTGGCTTAATTGCGCAACCACTGATTTAGCACCTATTTTATCAATATAGCGTAGTGGTCCACCTAAAAATGGTGGGAAGCCAATACCAAAAATAGCGCCCATATCACCATCTCTAGCATTACGAACAATACCCTCATCAACACAGCGTGCTGCTTCGTTAAGCATCATATAAGTACAGCGTTTGCTAATTTCAGCTGCTGATAGGCTGCCTGCAGGTGTAATAGCTAATAAACTATAAATGCTTTCATCTACTTGTTTCTGCCCTGCTTTAATACCTTTAAAAGTATTGCTTAAGGTTTTGGCAAAGCTTTGCTTTTGATATTGATAAAAACCTTTATTAACCTTTTTACCTAGACGTCCGTCAGCTAATAACTTATCAAACGCGGCTGGTGCGGCAAATCGCTCACCTAAGTCAGCTTGTAATATTGGACCTATTTTAGCGCCAACATCAATGCCTACTTCATCAAGTAATTGCATTGGTCCTACAGGGAAACCAAATTTCACTAACGCCTTATCAATTTTATCAATAGGCTCACCAGCGAGTAATAAAATGGCGGCTTCATTCATGTAAGGAGCCAAGATACGGTTGACATAAAAACCAGCTTTATCTTTCACTACAATCGGCGTTTTACCTTGTTTCTTAGCAAAAGCTACCGTGGTTGAGATGGTTTCATCAGAGGTTTTATCATGAGGAATGATTTCAACCAATGGCATTTTATCTACCGGGGAAAAATAATGTAAGCCAATAACATTTTCAGGGCGTTTGGCCTTAGCGGCAATATTCCCTATCGGTAAACTAGAAGTATTACTGGCAAAAATAGTTTTCTCATGACAGTTAGCTTCAACCTCTGCCACCATGTTTTGTTTCAATGATAAGTCTTCAAAAACTGCTTCAACCACAATATCAAGGGCTTTAAAACCAGTGTATTCAACACTACCCGTGATCATTGATAATTGTTTTTGCATTTCACTATTGAGCATAAAGCGACGTTTTACTTTTTTATTTAATACTTGATAGCTATATTTTAACGCTTGGCCGATACCTTTATGGTTAATATCTTTAACCCTAACCGGTACATTGGCTTTAGTCGCGGTTACAAAGGCAATACCGCCGCCCATTAAACCACCACCTAAAACACCTGCTTTGGTTATTTTTTCTGGCATTACATCGGCAACACCCTGCTCTTTTTTCATAGCGGTACTAGCAAAAAATAATTGGCGTAATTGCGCTGACTCATCACTCATCACCAAGTCAGCAAAGTGCTCAGCTTCAAGTTGGTAGCCATTTTCTTCAGAGAATTCAATACCAGTTCGAACACAATCAATAATCTTAACTGGCGCAGGATAATTACCTTGGGTTTTAGCCTGTACTGTTTTTTGTGCTTGTTGATAAACAATATTACGACCTACGCTATTATTTTCTAGCAACTTATCAACTGTACCTTGCTTGCGCTTAGCACTACTTTTACCACGTTGATGAAGTTTAATAGCCAGTTGCTCTGCAACGGTTAATAAAACACTGCTAGGAACAACGTCATCAACTAAACCAGCTTTGAGTGCTTGCTTTGCGCGAAGTTGTTTACCTGTAAGCATCATATCTAAGGCTTTTTGTAAACCAACTAACTTAGGCAAACGTTGTGTACCACCACTACCGGGTAGTAAGCCTAATTGCACTTCAGGTAAACCTAAGGCGGTTTTAGCGTTATCTGTACATACTCTTGCATGACATGCCATAGCAAGCTCTAAACCACCACCTAAACAACTTCCATCAATAGCCGCAACAATAGGGATAGGTAGTTGCTCTAGCTGGGCAAAAATTCGTTGTCCTTGTCTAGACAAAGCAACCACTTCATCTCTGCTTTGACAGTCATCAATCATATTGATGTCAGCGCCAGCAACAAAAGTACCTTCTTTACCACTACATAGCACAATGCCGGTAATGCCTTTATCACCTTTGATCTCAGCTAGAACAGCATGAATTTGGTCAGCAAATTCAGCTTTAAGGGTATTCACATTTTCGCCAACAACATCTATCACTAAGTGAGCAATACCGTTATCGTGACGAACTAAGGTAAAAGCACTGCATGAAGAGTTATCTGTACTCGTTGCTTCAGTGCTCTTTGCTTCTTCAGCAATGTTGCTTTTCTCAGCATTACTCTCTATTTCAGTACTGCTTTTCATTTCATCTTTATCAGTTGTTTTGCTCATTAATCTGTCTCCACAATCATTGCTGCGCCTAAACCACCAGCAGCACAAGCCGTTGTAAGACCTACACCACCGCCGCGACGATTTAATTCATTAAGTGTTTGCGTGATTAGTCTTGCGCCTGTTGCAGCGAATGGATGACCATAAGCAAGTGAACCACCCATAACATTAAATTTATCCATGTCTATATCACCAATGGCTTTATCACGGCCAAGGTGCTCTTTAGCAAATTTTGCGCTACCAAACATTTTCATATTCGCTAATGCTTGTGCAGCAAAAGCTTCATGCATTTCTATTAAATCTAAATCAGCTAAGTTCATGCCTGCTCGTTGCAGTGCGATAGGAGTAGCATAACTTGGTCCCATCAACATATCTTGCCAAACATCAATGGCAGCAAAACCAAAGCTGCGAATATAACCCAGTGGCTTATAACCCAATTCTTTAGCTCTACCTTCGCGCATCAATAAAATTGCTGCACCACCATCAGTTAACGGCGTACTTGTTGCCGCTGTTACTGAGCCATGTTTGCGGTCAAACACTGGCTTTAATTTAGCATAACTTTCTAAAACAGAGTTTTCACGAATACAGTTATCTTTATCGATAAAGTTTTTGTAAGGCTCGGCATGGGCTGACATTACTTCACCAGCAAGTTTACCCTCTTTCCAGCTTTGTGTAGCTAAAGTATGTGATCTATGTGCTAATGCATCTTGCTCATGACGCGATATTTGATACGTTTTCGCCATCTGCTCAGCAGTTTGCCCCATAGAAATACCAGTAGAGTATTCGGCAACAGCAGGTGATATAGGTAATAAATCTTTTAAGCCTAACTTGCTAAGCAATGAAAGCTTTTGTCCAAAACTTCTCGCTTTGGTTAAATCAACTAAAGTACGAGCCAATTTCTTAGAAACGCCAACAGGTGCCACTGATGAAGAATCAGCGCCACCAGCGATACCAACATCAACATGACCGGCCATGATTGATTCAGCAACATTCACTGTTGATTGAAAGCTTGTCGCACAAGCACGAGATACACTATAAGCATCGGTACTAACATTCATGCCAGTTCCCAATACGATTTCACGAGCAATATTTGGCGCTTCTGGCATTTGAACCACTTGACCAAAAACCAATTGGTCAATGATACCTGGATCAACATCGTGTTTTTGCAATAATTCATTAACAACTATTTTGCCTAAATCAACGGCAGGAACACCATGAAAAGCCGTTGCTTGTTTAGCAAACGGTGTACGTAGGCCAGCCACAATGGCTATACGTTCACCTGTTGAGGTTGTTAGTCTTTTTGTTGTCATTTATTACTCCAAACACGCAGATGTTATTTTAATTTTGTTCTGAAACTCAAGAGGTCGGACCTCATGAAACTTACCTGATTCTAACTAACTAATAAAAAATTTCAATCATTACCTGCAAATGAAAAAGAACTTTTGCTACTTTTTCCAGTCTATCTACCCAATATCTATTAAAATTTTGTTACTTTTCACTTGTTTTCTTACATTGAAACCTTATATAAAATACTAGCTTAATTTATATTAATTATTTGCTTAGTTTATTGCTTTTTAAATTGATGCACTTCTTATAGTGTACAAAACCAAGTTTTTACTAAGTATCTCCTTATCAACAAGCAATAATAAAAGAATTTATCCGTATGGCAATTGAACATTTTTCTACGTTAAAACAACATTTATCTTCACAAATTATTGGTCAAGAAGCCTTAGTTGAAAATTTGCTTATTGCCCTACTGGCTAATGGTCACTTGATTGTTGAAGGTCCACCAGGTTTGGCAAAAACTCGTGCTGTTAATGCTCTAGCACAAGGATTAGAAGCAGATTTCCACCGTATTCAGTTCACCCCTGATTTATTGCCTGCTGATTTAACCGGTACTGATATTTACCGACCTGAAGATGGCACTTTTGTTTTTCAACCCGGTCCTTTGTTTCAAAACTTAGTACTGGCTGATGAAATTAACCGTGCGCCAGCTAAAGTTCAGTCGGCACTATTAGAAGCAATGGCTGAAGGACAAATTACTGTGGGTCGTAAAACATACGACTTACCCGAGCTATTTTTAGTGATGGCTACACAAAATCCAATTGAGCAAGAAGGTACTTACCCGCTTCCAGAGGCACAATTAGATCGCTTTTTAATGCACATAGAAATAGGTTACCCAGACGCGGCGAGTGAATTAGATATACTAAAACTCAATCGTGGTGAAGCATTAAGCTCTAATTCTCATCAAACTGATGAAGAAGTAGCAGAAAAGAAAAAAGAGTTGCGTGTATTGAGTCAGTCAGAAATATTCTCTGCTCGTGATCAAGTCATTAATATTCATATGGCGCCATCTTTGGAAAGCTATATGGTTGATTTAATCATTGCTACTCGCCAGCCTGAAAAATATGATGACAAATTAGCATCTTGGTTAGCATTTGGTGCCAGCCCACGTGCAACTATTGCCCTTGACCGTTGTGCCCGTGCTAGAGCTTGGCTACATAATCGTGACTTTGTTAGCCCTGAAGATATTCAAGCTGTTTTCCACAATGTGCTTAGACATAGAATATTGCTAAGTTATCAAGCTGAAGCTGAAGGTATTACCTCAAATCAAGTACTTGATCATATTTTAACCCTAGTTGCTGTAGCTTAGTATAAGAGCTCACTGCAATTACTGTTAAATATTAAATCGAATGAGCAAGTTGAGTAGTTTTATGTGGTTTAACCGTTCAGTACAACCTTCTTCTAACAACGCGAGTAAAGAGTCTCCTCAATCCTTACTGGCAAGCCTCTATAGCAATGGTATAGATTTATCTATGCAAGAGCTGTTGCAATACCAAAGCAAGAGCGCCTTAATTGATCTTGCTGGTAAGAAAAACATACAAGGTAAACAAGCAGGTAATTACTTATCACGTAGTAAAGGCCGTGGTATGGAGTTTGACGAAGTTCGCCATTACCAAACCGGTGATGATGTGCGGGCAATTGATTGGCGTGTTACCGCGCGAACAGGTAAAACACATACTAAGCTTTTTCGAGAAGAAATTGAAAGACCGGTATTGGTTGCCACCGATCTGAGCGAAAACATGCATTTTGGTAGTCAGTTGCTGTTCAAGACAGTGCAAGCAGCTCATTTAGCTGCACTTGTCGCTTGGCATGCAAAAAACCGTGGTGATCGCCTAGGTGGCTTAGTCTTTCGAGATGAGCAACATATAGAGTTAAAACCTCGAAGCCGTAAAGCGGGAGTGCTTCACTATTTACACGCATTGACCACGTTAAATAATCAAAAAAAGTCATCATTGACCGAAAAAGAAAATAACAAACATAATAACTTCGAGCAGCACTGTGCGAGGTTACGACATATCGCTAAACCTGGGTCCTTGGTCTATTTAATTACCGATGGTTATGCACTACTTGATAGCGAGCAGTGCCAACACGCGTTGCGACACCTCAGTAAAATTAGCCAACATTGCGAATTAGTTGTTTGCCTGATTAGTGATCCCTTAGAAAAAACACTACCTGAAAGTGCAATAAAACTCGCAGTTACCCTTACCGACGGTAATAACCGACAACAGTTAACCCTCGGCGATAAAACCACAGCGCAGCTCTATCAAGAGCAGGCTATTGATTTAACAAGTAAAATGCATTCTCAATTACGATCAGCAGGAGCTCGAATCATTAATTTCAGTGCTGGGAAAACCTTAGAGCACCAGTTAAAAAGTCGTGGAGCATCATTTTAATGGCTATATCAAATGCACCAGCACCCTCTGGGCAACCAACACAATTGCAGCTTCATGATATTCACGTGCCTGAGCAAGTCAGTAATTTACCGATAGCACCCGGTTGGTGGCTCTTACTTGCATTACTCATTTTTATCGCGGTTTGGGCGTACAAAAAGTATAAAAAAAATACCCGTTTAAATGCCGATAAAAAACAAGCTTTAGCTATGTTAGCCAATAATGAAAGCATTAGTGCTAAAGAGTGTATCGCGTTGTTAAAGTGGGCCTCTATGCAATATTTTAGTCGCCATCAGTTGGCTAAGTTGTACGGAAAGAACTTTCAAGATTTTTTAGTAAAACAATTGCCACAACAACATCAAGACAACTTTAATAAATTGATCTCGGCAGGTTTTGATAGTCAATACCAAGCTGAGAAAATGTCTACCCCTAAAGTTGATAAAGATTGCCAAGATGCTGCCAGACTATGGCTAAGCCATGCTTTGCCTACTCAGCATTCTTTAGCTGGGGCAAACAAAGTGGGGGTAAGCCAATGATTAGTTTTGCTTGGCCTTGGCTATTTGCCCTACTGCCTTTACCGCTAATAATTTATTTATTACCGGCAAAGAAAAGTGCTAACCAGCAAAGTGCATTGATCATGCCTGCCTTAATCAATGTACCCAATAGCAAAGTGACAGAACAACACAAACGAAAAGCGCCACTTATTGTTTTATCAATCTGCTGGTTATTGGTGATTATTGCCATTAGTCGACCTCAATGGCTTGGTGAAGCAATTGATATTCCAAGTGAAGGTCGTGAAATGATGATTGCCGTTGATCTATCAGGCAGTATGGAAATTGAAGACATGAGCCTCAATGGTCGTGGTGTTAATCGCTTACAAATGCTTAAAGTAGTATTAGGGGATTTTATTGAACGACGAGTAAGTGATCGTCTTGGTTTAATTTTATTTGCCGATGATGCTTACATGCAAACACCAATGACCTTTGATAGAAAAACAGTAAAACAGATGTTAGATGAAAGTGAGCTAAACCTAGTTGGCCGTAAAACTGCCATTGGTGATGCTATCGCATTGGCAGTAAAACGCTTCGATGCTAAAAAAGAATCAAATAAAGTTTTATTATTGCTAACAGATGGTCAAAATACTGCGGGTAAAATTACACCAGAGCAAGCGTTAGAACTAGCAATAGCCAAAGAAATAACTATTTATACTGTAGGTATTGGCGCCGATAGCATGATCAAGCAGTCACTTTGGGGCTCTCAGCGAGTGAACCCATCAGGTGACTTGGATGAGCAAAGTCTATCCAATATTGCCGAAAAAACAGGTGGAAAATACTTCCGTGCCCGAGACAGTCAAGGCATGAGCGAAATATATGCTTTGTTAGATCAACTTGAACCCATTGAACAAGAGCAACAGCAAATGAGACCTCTTAGTGCATTGTTCTATTGGCCTTTAGCCTTTGCAGCACTGCTTTGTTTTGCTTATTTACTTAGTTTACACTTCCGTTTTTTATTACCTGCAAATACCCTTAGTAAACATGAAAACTATGTCGATGGAGGGAAATAATATGTCTGAGCAACAAACAAGCCTATTTAATCAGCTAAGTCATTTTTTTACTTTTGACTTTACTATCGAGAGTTTGATCAATAACTTCCACTTTATTCGACCATTGTGGCTGTTAGCCTTTATCGCACTAATGGTAGTGTTATTTTTATTGAAGAAAATTCGTTACTATCAATCCCCTTGGCAGCATTTTTTACCACCCCACTTAGCCAATGCCTTATTGGAGAATGCCGATGGTGCTTCAAATAGCTCGACCACAGAAATAACGTCATCTTCCCAAAGTCGCTATTGGTTAAAGCCATTAATAATTGGTAGCTGTATTATCATTGCACTCGCAGGTCCCGCTTGGCAAAAACTACCACAACCTGTTTACCAACTTGAACGCGGGTCTGTGCTTATCATGGACATGTCATACTCTATGTATGCTACCGATGTAAGCCCTAATAGGTTAACTCGTGCGCGTTATAAAGCGATAGATTTACTTAAAAAAATTAATGAAGGTGATGTCGGCTTAATCGCCTATGCGGGAGATGCTTTTATTATTAGCCCCTTAACACAAGATGTTAAAAATATTGAATTACTGCTGCCCTCGCTTTCACCTGACATTATGCCAGTACATGGATCGAATGCATTAGCAGCGTTGACTTTAGCGGATCAAACGCTAAAAAATGCCGGTCATATTAGTGGCGATATATATTGGTTTGCTGATGATATTGAAAATGAAGAAATGAGAGATGTTTATAACTGGGCAAACGATAATAACCACAAACTAAATATCTTAGGTGTTGGTAGTAAAGTTGGCGCACCAATAAAACTCAGTAACGGCAAGCTACTCAAAGATAATAGCGGCGCTATCGTCATTCCAAAGTTACCAGAAGGCAGATTATCGGCGATTAGTAGCCGAAGCCGAGGAATTTATCACACCATGACAAATGATGACTCCGACATAAAAGCACTAACCGCACACTTAGCTGCTGACCTTGATGATAACTTAGACTTAAATGCCTCACAATCAACACAAGAAAAAGACAGTGAACAAGCATTACAAGGTGATAAATATCAAGAGCAAGGTCCATGGTTACTACTTATTGTTTTGCCATTGATACTGAGTTATTTTCGCCGTGGTTCAAGCATATTATCTATAGCATGGCTGATGCCGTTAACTTTCATATTTAGCTTAGTTAGTATTAGCCCTGTGAGTTATGCGGCTCAAACTAACGCAACAAGTACAAACTCTGCATCTGATAAAACGGCTGTTGCAACTCAAGCAGCTACGGCTAATGAAAACTATAGCGCAAGTCAACTGTGGCGAGATTTATGGCAAACCTCAGACCAGCAAGGACAACAGCATTACCGACAAGAAGAATATCAGCAAGCGGCTAATCAATTTGAAGATAGTCAATGGCAAGGTAGTGCCCATTATAAAGCCGGAGAATATCAGCAAGCGCTTGATGCTTTTAAGCAAAGTGACAATGCCCAAGCTTTATATAATCAAGGTAATGCCCTAGCTCAACTTCAACAACTTGATGAAGCTATTGATGCTTATAAAGAAGCACTTGCTAAAGACCCTAATTTGTCTGACGCTCAAGATAACTTGGAACAATTAGAAGCCTTGAAAAAGCAGCAACAGGAGCAATCACAACAATCTCAAGATGGTGATAAAAACTCTGAAGATCAGCAAGGAGATCAGCAAAAACAAGATTCTGAGCAAGAATCAAAAGATCAATCCCAAGCAGATAAACAAGAGGGAGAGCAAGAGCAAGGCGAACAGCAGCAAGGTGAGCAACAAGAGTCTAATGAAGAGCAGCAACAAAATGAAGCTGAGCAAAAACAACAAGACTCTGAAAAAAGCCAAGAGCAAAAGGAACAAGAGGAACAAGCTCGCCAAGCAGAAGAGTCAAAAGAACAGCAAGAAACAGATGAAGAGAAAACGCTAGCTCAGCAAGCTAGCGATAGCAAAGCACAAGAAACTCAACAAAAACATCAACAGCTATTAAATAAGGTCACTGATGACCCTTATTTACTATTACGAAATAAAATGCGCCTAGAATATCAAAAACGTCGAAATGAGGGTGCACCCAGAGGAGAAACTAAAAAGTGGTAAGAAATTCTTCAGTGCAGACCTTAATGTTAACTTTATTATTGATGGTCACACTTTTATTGAGCAATAACGCTTTGGCCTTATCTAAAGTTACTGCCTCTGTTGATAAAAACCCAGCGATGATTACTGAGTCAATTTTACTCACTGTTATTGCAGATGATGATGTTGATCGAAATGGGTTGAATACCAGCCCATTACTTAAAGACTTTATTGTTGGCCAAACATCGGTAAGCTCACAAACTAGTATGGTTAATTTTAAGACCACTAGAACAACTAAATGGCAAGTAATTCTTATTGCCCGAAATGCCGGTCAATTCATTATCCCTGCTCTAACTATTGAAAATCATAAAACAGCGCCGATAGAGCTAACTGTTGTAGAAGCAAACGATCCCAGTAGCAACCAGCAAACAGATATCTTTGTTACCAGTGAGCTTTCAACAAATAGTGTTTACGTACAGCAATTATTGACGCTAACAATCAAGCTACATTTTGCCGTTGAATTAAAAAGCGGTAACTTAACAGAGCCAAGCTTAACCGGTGCTACTATTGAAAAAATTGGCCAAGACAAACAAACCGATAGTATTATTAATGGCAGACGTTACCGTGTAATTGAGCAAACTTATGCTATTACACCTGAGCAAAGTGGTGAATTTAGCTTAGCCGCTCCATTATTTTCCGGTGAAGTATTACAAGCATCAAAACGCCGCTCTAGCTTTTTAAGCTTCGCCCAAACTAAACCTGTTAGTATTCTAGGTGATGAACTAAAAATCTCAGTATTACCTATTCCAGCTAACTACCCTAATAATGCTCGGTGGTTACCAACCGAGATATTAACCTTACACCAAGAATGGCAGTCAGGTGATGGTCAGTTTACTGTAGGTGAGCCCATTACTCGCACTATCACGCTAACGGCAGCAGGCCTTTCAAAAGCACAATTACCCAAACTTGAAATGCAAAGCAGTCGTGGTTTAAAGATATATCCAGATCAAGCTGAGCTACACTCAAATCTAACTAATGACAGACTTGTTAGCCAAAAAGTACAAAATTTTGCTTTAGTACCCAGTGAAGCCGGTGATTTTGTATTACCCGAAGTGAAGATTACTTGGTTTAATACTGTAACTAATAGGGTTGAGCAAGCAACCCTTCCCGCACAAACCATTTCAGTAGAAGCTGCTGAAGGAAGCTATGCTGTATCCCCTAATAATGACCACAGACAAACAACAGCCAATACACAAGTACCTGTTGAAATAAAGACAAGTGATGCCGAAAAACAGCTCAAAAATACAACTGACATACCTACAGATAAGAACTTGCAATGGCTGTTCTTAGGCTTATGGCTGTTAACTTCCTTAGCTTGGTTTTCCCACATAACTTACCTAAAAAAATCAGCAATAAAGAGCGTTGAGTCGCAGACAAACTATAGCATTGATAATGGCAAACAATACCTTACCCTACTTAGCGCATGTAAGAAGAACAATGCTGAGCTAACGTTAGCTTTAGTTTTACCATGGCTAAGACAGTTATTATCTAATAATAAGCAGGGTCTAGAAATTCATAATATTGCCCAGGCGCAAACAATCATTCAAGAGCAGAGTTTTGCTACCGCCTTAAATGAGTTA
>PJEL010003146.1_pt1 | contig 14400 bp, 10 predicted proteins | sample 1853271 | NCBI WGS metagenome assembly PJEL01 (sample SAMN08108733, study PRJNA415343) | Invertebrate metagenome, whole genome shotgun sequencing project. | host: Globobulimina | place: Sweden: Gullmar Fjord | collected 2015-08 | reverse complement strand
GAATGAGCTGGCCAAATTGGGCAACATGTCCACGTGAAACTAAGGAATAGTTATGTCGCAAATTACACAAGATATCGAAAAGATTGAAGTTGCAAAAAGCGCTGCTGGTGCTCCATGGGATGCAATCAACCCTGAATCTGCAGCTCGTATGCGAGCTCAAAACAAATTCAAAACAGGTCTGGATATTGCGCAATACACGGCAGATATTATGCGTGCAGACATGGCGGCTTACGACGAAGACAGCTCTCAATACACTCAATCACTGGGTTGCTGGCATGGTTTCATCGGCCAACAAAAGCTGATTTCTATTAAGAAGCACTTTGATGGCAAGACAGACCGTCGTTACCTATACCTTTCAGGTTGGATGGTAGCAGCACTTCGCTCTGACTTCGGTCCACTTCCAGACCAATCTATGCATGAAAAAACGTCAGTTGCTGGCCTAGTAGAAGAGCTATACACCTTCCTACGTCAAGCGGATGCTCGTGAACTAGGTGGCTTGTTCCGTCAACTAGACGCAGCACGTGAAGCGGGTGATGTGAATCTACAAGACCAAATCCAAGACAAAATCGACAACCACGTAACACACGTAGTGCCAATCATTGCGGATATCGATGCAGGTTTCGGTAACGCAGAAGCGACTTACCTAATGGCTAAGCAGATGATTGAAGCGGGTGCATGTTGTCTACAAATCGAAAACCAAGTAGCCGATGAGAAGCAATGTGGTCACCAAGACGGCAAAGTAACGGTTCCTCATGCTGATTTCCACGCAAAACTTCGCGCACTTCGTTACGCTTTCCTTGAACTAGGCATCGACAACGGCGTTATTGTTGCTCGTACCGATTCACAAGGTGCTGGTCTAACAAAAGAAATCGCCGTAGTGAAAGAGCCAGGCGACCAAGGTGACATCTACAACTCTTACCTAGATGTTGAAGAGATTGATGTTGCAGATATGGCTGAAGGTGATGTTTGCTTCAACCGTGACGGCAAACTAGTTCGTCCTAAGCGTCTGCCTTCAGGCTTATACCAATTCCGCGAAGGTACAGGTGAAGACCGCTGTGTATTCGACTGTATTGAAGCAATCAACGCGGGTGCTGACCTTCTTTGGATTGAGACTGAGAAACCACACATCGGTCAAATCAAAGAGATGATGGACGGCGTACGTGAAGTACACCCTAATGCGAAACTGGTTTACAACAACTCTCCATCATTCAACTGGACATTAAACTTCCGCCAACAAGCATACGATGCAATGGCAGCAGCAGGTAAAGATGTATCAGCTTACGACCGTGCAAGCCTAATGAGTGCGGAATACGATGAAACTGAACTGTCTGCAAGCGCTGACGAGAAGATTCGTACATTCCAAGCGGACGCATCTCGCGAAGCGGGTATCTTCCACCACTTGATTACTCTGCCGACTTACCACACAGCAGCACTGTCTACCGACAACCTTGCAAAAGAATACTTCGGTGACCAAGGCATGTTGGGCTACGTTGCTAATGTTCAACGTAAAGAGATTCGCCAAGGTATCGCATGTGTTAAACACCAAAACATGTCTGGTTCAGACATGGGTGATGACCACAAAGAATACTTTGCTGGTGAAAATGCACTAAAAGCAGCGGGTGAAGCGAATACGTCTAATCAATTTGATTAATCGTTAACAGCGTTTCCCCCCTCTAGAATCTCCCCCTCCCTTTTCCCTGTTAGGTGCTGGGAGGGAGGAGGTTTTGGGATGAAGCTTGTACTGCCGGCTTCATCTCAAAGCCTCAAATTTGTGTTCCACACCACTGTGACCCTGAAAAATTCTGTTTAAACTGATCACATTCCTGTTTGTTGATTTTCCTATTTATTGATATGCCTATTTATTGAGAGTGCCTATGACTTCAATACCGACACACCTACAAGATGCTAAAACACTGCTGTCAGAAAATGGTTTCGCTACTGGTGATACTTGGTATCACGGCACATCTTCAGCCTTGCTCGCTTCAATCCAAGGCCAAGGGCTGAAACGCTCAGGAGACAAAGCACTCAATGAAGCCGCTTCAAAAACCATGGCAACCATTGGCAATAACTACACAGAATCCGTTGAGCCCGTTTTCTTAACTCAGAGCAAAGAACTGGCCTACTACTGGGCTCAGCAAACTATTCGCGAACGCAGCACTCGTTTTGAGGGTGAAGAACACCCTATCGTATTAGCGGTAAATTTAACGGACAAACAACGTGCCAAAGTAAGGCCTGATGTTGGCGCAATGAGCCTATTAATGATGAGTGTTGGCGAGCAATTCATGGCTCACTTAACTGAGATCTATCAAGAGAACAACATCGCAGGCCCAGACATCGAACTGCGCACTGCGGATCGTATGGACTATCTCAATAAGCTTGGAATGGCCTACATTGATGAAGACATCAGCCGTGCTTGTGTGCAAGAGCTTTATGAACCAGAGCTGTCAGAGCCGGAACTGGCCAGTTAATCAAGTTCATTACGTCAGCACTATTCAGAATAAAAAAGGGCTCCTAATCTAGGAGCCCTTTTTATGTGTGACGTTATTTACATGCTCGTTAATCAATGGGTTAGTTGATCAATAGACAAGTAAATCAATGGACTAGTTAATCAACGGACACAAGCGACCTTGTTGTGCAGCTTGCGTCATTGTCATCTCACCCTGCAACGAACGATACACAATGGTGTTCCAAACTTCGCCATTATCCATCTCAAAATCAATAGCATAGTTCAAACCACTGACAACCTGAGTTCGAACACTCAAGATTTTATCAAGCTTCGCAGCAGTATTCATTTGTCCCAGAACCACATCTAAAGCTTGTTTTGCTTCTGGCGTGATATCACTTTGCGACCAACCACCTGTCATGTTTTTTGTGCTACAGATCGGATTCGCTTTCTCTTGCGGTTGAGCGGGAACATCAGATTCCTGACTGCATCCAGCTAACGCAGCGACACTAAACACAGTTGCTAATCCAAGTAATGATGTTAATCGTACTTTTTTCATGAATCCTCTCTACATCGTTCATTCAGTCATTTACGAGAAATTACTCGTAATGATGTTTCATATGCAGGCAAGCTTAGACCTTAAATGTCATTACTTCATCAGAGATTATGGTGTAACTACTCTATAAATACAGAGCACTGTCAGAAAAACAAAGCCGGACACTACTGCCCGGCTTTTTACCCGTCTATTCAATTGACATTTAGATCATTTAGATTAGGTGGCGTTTTCGTTAGTGCTTTTTAATTGCTGCCTGTTTTGCTAGTGAAAGAACACCAACATCTCGACATCATCCCCTTGCTGTTCAGCACTCAGTAAAAAATGCACATAACCTTCTTCTGTTACAGGGATTTGCAGGTACTCATTGCTACCACGGTAATTAGAGGCATAATCGTGTTGCCCTGAAGTAGGCCAGTATGAACGACTTGCAAATAGATCAACGTTGCCAGCATTCGACTGTCCACTCTCCCCAACGTCACTCTTATCATTCAACCATACTCTTACCTCTTGCACGCCCTGTGGAACATAAACCGCCGCATAACGTCGTTGGTGCACGGTGAGTATTTGAGGCTGACCTGATTCCAGTATTATTGGCGTTAAATCATCTTGTTCTTGTGATGGCGGCGTTGGCGTTTCTGTCTCTAGTGATGCCAACAGTGTTACGTCATTGAAATCAGTGCGTCCTGCAATACTCATGTAGTAACGACCCGGTTTGATGAAACCCGATGACTCTGGTTCAAACGTCACCATCTCATTACTTCCATTTCCATATTGGCTGAATTCAAAATCATAGTAATGCGCTTCTTTGTTGTAGCTCATGTAAAGATCAGCGTCACCTTGGCTTTGGTCTATGGCATTACCTTCAATCGAAATCTCAAAATGCGTGGTGTTCTCTGGTACATCGACGTAGAACAACTGCTCACTGTACGCCTCGCCATTCAACACCACACCTTGGTTTGCGACAAGCACCATGGCTTGGTCTGTTGGATTTGTAGGGTCAGTCGGTTCTGTGGGATCAGTCGGCTCTGTTGGTTCACTTGAAACGGTGTCTAGCCAACGCTCAAACTCACCATTGTATTGCTGCCCAAGCACTTTCACTTGTTGCGCCCATTCTGAAAATTTGCCAGCACGAGACAGTGCCAACAAGCTCTGCACTTCTTGAGGGTGTTCTTCCATCATAAAGCGCACCGCCAAGTAGCCCCATCGATAGATACGGTTGGAATCATGAGAGTAAGTGGTCGCAAGCACGTCCGATAAACTCATCTTCCCGCTGCTAATCAAACCAACAGCGGCATCGTAACCTTGCTTGTAATGCATGAACTCAGCGAAACCTTCTAGCCACCATACAACGTAACCATGTGCCAAGTTGTCGCTAAAGGAGCCGTATTGGTTAAAGCGCGCATCGAGATAGTGAGTGTACTCATGCTCTAAATTGAGAATTGAAAGGTCATCGCCGTTAGCGTAACGGTAAGCAACGAAACGCGCCACGTTACCCACTTCTGCAGGGTTACCTTCTAAATACTGACCGCCGTTATCGGTGGTGTTTCCAAACAAGAATGCCGAGTAATCGGTGTAGCTACCTTTACTGCCAAACACCGCGACTTCAACTCGCTCGTTATTATCGTCGGCGACAGGTTGTTGCCCTGTGTTCGCAACTTGATGAAAGTCCGCCTCTTTCGCCGCGAGTACATCACATGCTTCAATTGATTGTGCTTGCGTTAAATCTTGTGAGCGGATAATCGCAGGCCCTTGGCACTCATGACGATTGGGAAGTGCACGCATTGCTAAATCACGTTTCGCTTGCTCTAGATCCAATCCATTCAAGCCACCTGGCGCGTAATACCCCATCATCTCAACCGCCGCTAACCAAAGCTTGTCATGCTCACTGCCAAGTGGGTTTTGTACCATCACTTGCTGCATAAAACGCAGCGCTTTGTCTTTCGTTAATTTATCTGGGCTTGCCAGCAAACGACCAGTTTCACGCACGGCATTGTAAACAAGGAAGCTCGCATCAGTATCTAAAGCCCACGTGTTATCACGAGCGAATGCTGCAAGCGTGTCGATATGCTGGGTATGGCTCGCCATGTAATCGTAGAAGTCATCTCTAGCCGAATGTCCAGCCATTGCTCGGAACAGATTGTTTAACCCGTCGACCCATTGTGAGTCTTGCGCCGTTTCTTGGTTGAAGTGACGTAATGCCGCAAGTTGCGCATCCATTGTCAGTGGCAATTGTTTAACGTTGTCGACCATTAGCGTCAGGCTTTTCAATGCACCTACCTGCTCACGGCCTTGATCTAACGCATTAGGGTTAGCTAAGAAAGCAATGATCGACTGAGCAAAACGCTGACTCAACGCTTCGCTGAAGTCTTGCGCTTGCGCGTTATAGCGAACGTAATAAGCGGCACGAACAAACTCACCAAGGTTTTCAAGTTTACGGGCTTGTTCAGCTTCACCTCGGTAACGAGTAATTTCTAAGTTCAGCGCAGCTTGAACCCGGCTTAGGTTCGCTTCGCTATAGATATTATCTAGTGAATTATTCGATGCAGAGAACCAAGAACTGTAGCAACTGTTGTCTGCCGAAGAGACAGCGAGTGCAAGATTGGACGCCTGTTGAAGATCAAGCACCTCACACTGATTTTGAGCAAAAGAGAAACTGGACACACTGGCAAGCATACAAGCGGTCGCCAAGCGATGACGTGGAAATAGACGGAGATGAGACATACTACACTCATTAGTTAATTATATATTTGAGCGTGCTGTTATATTCCTTACAATTCACAAGGTGAATTGAGTTGCGTATGATTTATGAGCTTGGTTCAAAAAATAAACACTCAGAACCAATTTATAAATTCAAAAAGATATTCTCGGATTGAATAAATTAACTTCAACGCATGATCAAACCATATAAGTGATTGAGAGCACTCTAATTTAGGGAATCATTAATTAATTCGTACATGACTAACCCATATTGTTAAGGGTCAGCACAAGTAGTAGACTTGCGCTCGATTATGCAACTTGTTTTTAAAAACAATAGACACAATTAGAGTTACGTTTGTTCATCAAAGTAACTTTATTTCAAATACTTACTATAAATCCGTGTCGAGTTGACTGGTGCAAATCAAATAAAAATAATTATATAAACCTAGGCTAGGTTCACACCATGAAATTAACGTCGTCTTTAGACTCACTGTTGGCTAGCAGTCTGTCTATCGAAAAGAAACAACAATCGCTGATCGAGCTCATGATCAACGCTTATCAGCCACAAGAACGTATCGCTCTTTTCCAAACCGTCACAGACTATCGTCGACGACTATTGGAATCGTTCTTCCCCGAACATCAACATAAAAGCCTCTCCGTTTTGTTTGAACTGATGGACTATCGCGATCTTATTCAACGCTATCCAAGTTCCTTATCGAAAGAGATGGCACTGTTAGAAGCGGCCGCAGGCCAGTGTTACATGCATTGGTTAGATTTTTGGTGTGAATGTGAAATTGCAGCCATCAAAGCAAAATCACCGCTGGATGTTAGCTCGCTCCCTTATATCGATCTGCCTATCAAAGACAGCGCTTACTATGGTGCAATCATTGAACGAATAGAAGATGATCCGCTTGTGGTGCAAACGCCCTGTCATCCTCAAGGAATGCCAATCAGTGATGCCATCGCTTTAAGTAACCTTGAGGTATTCATCAAAGGTGAGAAATGGTTTGAGATGTTGCCTTTACTGCACCTTTCACAAACCGGTAAGCACTTCATTCTACTCAAACATCCAATTGATGAAGCCTTCCCGACTCTGGTTTCTTCGGCGTTGGTTCAAGGCTGGTCAAAGAATGAAACATGGTTAAGCTATGCGCCACCGTTCAGTAATGAGCAATGGCAATACTGTTTGCCAAAGCATGGTTACGATGAACTCGCTGGGTTGCAGCTTTTCACGCCATCGACACTGTCAAAATGTTACTCTCTCCCAGAATTCGATAATCAATTCCAGTTACAATTGTCTGATTCACAAGCCATTTGTGAAGTGTTGCGTTTAACAGTCAGCGGTAACACCCAACAAAAACTCTACTTCCTTTATCTTGCTCAAAAAGAGCTGATGAGCGTATTACATCAAGTTGGGTATAAGATCGGCTTCACTATTATCGAGCAACCTTTCATGCTTCAGTTTTATCAAGCCATTGACCCCAAAGCGTATTTCCATTCTGGATATTGCGAGCTTAATGATGATGGCACCACCATTTATCGTGGATTTTGGAATTTTGAATTGATGGTCAAGGTATTCAACGATACCGATTTTCGCCACTACAAACGTGTAGTGCGTGAGATCAGAAAGCTAAGCTCAGCAGAACAAGCGAACTTAGTAAATAAAGCAAGCTCGGTAGAAAAACCAAGTTCAGTAAAAAAGGATGAACATGTTTGATTTCGGCCTAGAGGCAATCGTCTACGCCAAAGCAATAACACTGCTGGCAACGGTGGCCGTCGTCGTGATGTGGTTACTCTACTATTGCTATCGCCTTAAACTCAAAAATGAAGCGATCGCGGGCACACACCATGTCGCGTATATCGCCTACTCTGTCTGTATTGTTGCGTGGATCAGCAGTAATGCATACTTCCATACCGACTTACTACCACAGCTTGGCGCTTCATCGGCTGTGTTGGCTGCGAAATTTGCCAACCTCGCCTCTTTCTTTGCGTTTGCCTTTGCGTATTACTTCTCGTGTCAGCTCGCCGCAGAGCAACGAAATGGCAAGGTGCATGTGTGGCAACAAGCGATTTTCGTCACCCTAACCGTCTACTCCTTCTTTATTAATTTAAGCCCAGGGTTAACCGTTGAAGACGTTACTATTGTAGGACCAAGCCAATTCGTGATTGAGTTTGGACCGCACACATCGTACTTCTTCATTGGCATGATTAGCTTTGTTGTCCTGACTCTCGTCAACCTAGTCGCGATGCGTGCTAACAGCAGCAAGCTGACACTCACCAAAACCAGCTACATGATTGCGGGTATCTTGGTGTTTATGCTGTCGACGGCAACGATTCACCTTGGTATGACCTTTTTCTTGCGTGATTTCTCACTCACTTGGCTACCACCAGCCTTGTCGATCAGTGAGATGTTATTCGTTGGCTATGCCCTGCTGACTTCTCGCTTCTACAGCGTGAAATACCTTGCGTATATGAGCCTGAATGCTTTGTTAGTGTGCGCCATTTTAGTGATACCTTTCGGCGCGATCTTTATCCCGTTGACTGACGACAACCAATGGTTAATCGCAATCCCCATCTGTGCGCTGATTGGGGTGACTTGGCATGTACTCTACAAACGTTTGGGTCGCTACGCCTCTTTCTTTGTCTACGGAAACAAGGAAACACCCGTCCAACAAATCCTTGCATTAGAAGAAGACTTCAAGCTCTCAATTGATGATGCAATGCGCCGTTTAGGTAGCCTACTGCAAATCCCAGAAGACAAGTTGCGCCTTGTTAACAGCAACTACAACGAAACCTTCTACGAAGATTATCTTTCAACGAACAAGTCTGTTTTGGTGTTCGACGAACTGTCTGAAGAGTTAGATTACACCGCGCCAGCGAAAAGCTCGATCAAAGCGCTGTATGAAAAGATGAGTTCGAACAACACAGCCTTGGTGATGCCTTTGTTTGGTCAAGGTAAGTCCGTTACGCACTTGTTGGTGTCATCGCATAAGAGCAATGACCAGATGTTCTCTAACGAAGAGATCTCTGCATTACAGACCTTACTAACGCGTGTACAAAGCACGATTGAAGCAGATAGACGCATACGTCAAAGCCGTGCATTAGCTAACTCAATCGCCCATGAAATGCGTAACCCGCTTGCTCAAGTACAATTGCACTTTGAAATCCTGAAGCAGCATATTGATAATCAAGCCCCAGCAAAACAGATCCTACTGGATATTGAGAACGGCCAAGCTGCGATTCAACGCGGTCGACAACTGATTGATATCATCTTACGAGAAGTCAGTGACAGCTCACCTGAGCACGGGCCAATCACCATGACCTCAATCCACAAGGCCGTGGATCAAGCTGTCAGCCACTATGGTTTCGAGAATGAGAAAATTATTGAGCGAATTCGTTTACCACAACACGCCGATTTTGTGGCAAAACTGAATGAGACCTTATTCAACTTCGTTATTTTCAACCTGATCCGTAACGCGATCTACTACTTTGATTCCTATCCAGATAGCCAAATAGAGATCAGTACCACGACGGGTTCTTACGAGAACATCCTCGTTTTCCGAGATACCGGACCGGGCATCGATGAAACCATTGCTCATAAAATCTTCGATGACTTCTTCTCTTACCAAAAAAGCGGTGGTAGTGGTTTAGGTTTAGGTTATTGCCAACGCGTGATGCGTTCATTTGGTGGTCGAGTTGAATGTAAATCTAAGCTTGGTGAGTTTACAGAATTCCATCTCTACTTCCCTGTCGTGCCGAATGCACCGAAAGCGGATGCCTTACGTACGCCTTATTTCAACGATTGGAAACACAACCAACCAGCTGAAAATAAAGCCGAAACTGAAGCTGAAGCAAAACCAGAGAAGCAAGCACCAAGTGCTGATAACGTTCCTGAGCCTGCAACTGCAATTGAAAAGACGCAAGCAACAAACCCATCAGTAGCAAATCATCTCGCACCCACCGTGCTGATCGTTGATGACAAAGAGGTACAACGCACCCTTGTTCAGATGTACTTGAACCGACTCGGTGTGAATAGCCTTCAAGCAAACAATGGTGAGAATGCGGTTGATCTGTTTAAAACGCATCAAGTCGACTTGATCTTGATGGATGTACAAATGCCTGTCATGAACGGCTTTGACGCAAGCCAGATCATCAAGGCGCGATCGCCCAACACGCCGATCATTGCTTTGTCTGGTGAATCAGGACAACGTGAACTCGACATGATCAGTAAGTTGATGGATGGCCGCTTAGAGAAGCCAACCTCATTGGATGCACTGCAAGACGTGCTTGATAATTGGTTAAAAAAAGGCACAACATCTAATGCATCTAAAGAAGCCGAAGGTGAAGAGTAAACGGCTAACAAGTTAATCAACGACTGATTAAAATCCCCTCAAGAAAGGTTCTTGAGGGGATTTTTTTTGGATATTTCAGGAATTCGAAGAAATACTAAAGCTCTTTAATCTCGATCTGACGCAGCGTTTCCATGTACTCCAAAGTTTCTTTCACATCGACTGGCTCGTATAAACGTAACACTCCCGCCCAGCCTTCAGACACTTCAAAATCATAAGCTTCACCGGATCCACAATTAAATGTCACTGACACCGTGCCATCACCGTTATCACGCATGGACTCTCCTGACGCATAGAAATGCTCAGAATCAATCCAGCCGTCCGCACCATAGGTTGTCAAAGAGTAGTAACCTCCACGACCTTCAAAGTCCAAATTTGGTGTTGGAATCGTCCATTCTTGGCAGGTCGTTTTGCCTTGTCCCGGAACACGCTCTAGATACTGTGCAGTGTCTGCTGGTAGTCCGGCATAACCAAATGCCGTCACGTATTTGAAGTGGTGATCTTCTACGTCATCCAAAGTCGCACCAAATCCTTTTAATCCTTCAATAGGCGCACCATGTTCCATCACGTTATTGATCAGTTTCAATCGGTAGTTTTCAACGTCACTTGGGGTGTAGCCTTTGCCTTGATAAGGCTTGTTAGAGTTTGCTTTGATAGAAAGTAGACTCTGACGACGCTTGGTATCTTCGATTGATTCAGCGATACGTGTTCTTGCTAGTACATGGACATGAGTACCAGTCGTTAGATCATTGGCAGTCAGATTAAGCGTTTCACCGCGACGAACCACTTTATGAACAAGGTGGTTTTCGTCCATGATATGAATAATCTGGAAGTAGTCATTGTCCTCGTCCGGCACATGGAATGTCGCACCTTCTGATACATCCACAACCATGGTTGAGTAAACGACATCACGATTAGAACGAATCACCGTTTGTGCGTCTTTAGATACTGGGTCAGCGTGCAGCCAATGGTTTACACCTACTTTGTTTTGCAGACCAAGGAAGTTCCAGTCAGACTCCGCTTCAGGGTAGTTATCCCAATTAACACCACCGATAGCCGTGTGGTCATAAATCTCTGAACTATTATTGTCTGCAGCCGTTGCGCCGAATGCGGTTAACGCCAAGAACGTCACTAACGTCGTTTTCTTCATAATGGTTTCTCATGTTTGTTTCGATGAGCTCAGTATGTAGACGCACCGTGATATACTCCAATTGATTATGTGGAATCAAGATATACAATATGGGTATATCTAAACCATTTCGCTGATGGAGTCTCGCAATGATGAGTAACCGGTTTAAACGACTAGACCTCAATTTACTTAAAGTATTGAAGGTGTTGATTGAGGTGAAAAATACCCGCAAGGCTTCAGAACTACTGTTTACCAGCCAACCTTCAATCAGTCGCTCACTACAAAAACTACGTGATTACTTTGACGATGAGCTGTTCATACGCTCCCAACATGGCCTAGAACCGACCGCTAAGTTACTTGAAATTAAGCAGACTTTGTTACCAGTGTTATCGCAGTTAGAACAAGTGCTTGAACCAGAATCCGAATTTGACGTTGCTCAGTTTGATGGCACCGTTAACATCGCGATTAACGGATTTATTGCCAACAGCATCTCAGCAAAGCTAACTCAAATACTGTTAGCACAGGCACCGAAGGTGAAAGTGAATATTGTGGATTGGGGAACTCATACGTTGGATCTACTCACCTCTGGCGAGGTTGATTTAGGGGTCAATTATTACCCACTAGAACTATCTAAACAGGTTTACCAAAAACGTGTCGCAAGTGATGATTTTGTATTGGTATGCCGCACAGGACACCAGCTTGCCAACACATTATTGAAAAGTGGCCAGCAAGAACCTTTGCAATTAGCGAGCTTGGTCGTCAGTGATTGGAACGACAATATTGCGTTAGCACCGAACGTATTAGCCGATGTCGGCATCAAGACTGAGGTCAAAATACGTTCGACTTACTTACACAGCTTATTGTCTATCGTAAAGCAAAGCGATGTGTTGTTCCCTTGCTCGAAGCTACTGGCCCATTCGCTCTCAGATGAATTTTCCTTTGTGCTGTTTCCTCACATGCCCAATATGCCTAATGGCGATATTGGCATGACTATCGGTCGTAAGCAGCGCAACCAACCGAAAATGCGATGGTTAGAATCGTGTATCGAAGAGGTGTTCAAAGAGTAGTTATATGTAGTTCTGAAAAGTAGAGACAAACAAGCATGTATCTTACTTGTGATTAGCGTCTGCCATCGCCGTTTCGATCAAATCCAATAGCCATTTGTATTTGGCTGAGTGTTGATTTTTCTTGTTAAGATAAGCAAATACCGCCATATCTTCACTCCCCTCTTTTAGTCCTTCAATCACGATTGAGCGCAATACACCTTTATGTTGCTCAATCACAGGAGGCATACAAGGGGCGATAATATTAGAGTTCTTGATCGTTTCAATTAACCCAACGATGGAAGTCGTTCGAAGCGCCATGTTAATCGATTTATCTTGGCTTAATACTTCCTCTTCCAATCGCGAGTGCTTGTTTTGATCAAAATAAGCGAGGTCAACATGAGCGAAAGGAAAGGACAACAAATCATCAATCGTTGCGATGGACGCCTTGAAAGGGTGATCAGCTCTCACCGCCAATACAAACTTTAAGGTCACGAGAGGCACAGCTATGATCTCGGCAGGCAAATTCTCAGCTTCAAAATGAATGACAAAATCAATCTCGCCACTCTTAAGCCTTTCTAATGAATTGTGGGAACTCGTATGACTAATCAACCTTGAAAGTGGGCTTTCTACTGACAGTTGATGAAAAAGAGCGGGGGTCAACCAAGGGAGGACATGAGGATTCACCTCTAGCTTAAAATCTTCATTGAGATCCGCAGGTTTAAACTGCTTTCCTTCCTCTATCGCCATGACTAACCCGTCCAATAGCGGAAAAACTCGTCGATACAGGTCGTCTGAATAAGGCGTTGGTAGAAACTTCTGGTGAGATAAGACAAACAACTCTTCACCTAGCGACTCCTTTAGCTTCTTGATGCTCTGGCTAACCGCGGGTGTCGAGACAAATAACTTCTCAGCAGCTTTTCGCAAGCTCTTCTCCTGATACACCACCACAAACACTTTCAATAAGTTCAAATCGACATTGTTCAGTTTCATGAGACACCATAAACCATTGCTTAACGAATAGTTAAGTTTATATGAATTAACTTAATAAAGTCCACTTTGTATAGTTATCCCACCTTCACGAAGTACAAGGATGTGGTGAGATAATTCTATGAGGCAACTATGTTATTACGACGTTCCATCCTTACTCTAACCCCTCTATTTTTAGCAAGTAACGTTCTCGCGGAAGAGGCCGAAATTCAAGACATGTCAGACCCGTTAGCCGTTTATACACAACGTGGCTTCGGCTACACCGACAAAGGCTTAAACCTTAAAGTCGGACAAACCTACGACACTGGCAGCGAAACAACCATGGGCATGAATGTTTTTGAAATCAAAGGTATCGCTGGTGAAGCTATTGGTTGGAACGATCGAGGTGCTGACGACAGTATTGATTCCATCCGCTTTAGAAACTTCGGTGTAGACCTAACCAATGGCCGAGGTACTCAAGTTGATATGTCTTGGGATTTCGATAGCAACCAAGGCAGTGCGTCTTACAGCTTTATTCAAGCATTGCCACAAATGGGCATGTTTAACTTCTACCCACTCGCAGGTGTCGGTATCGCTGCGGGCGAAGAATTGGTTGAAGGTACGGGAGGCGATCTCGATGCAGATCAGCTTAGTGACCGATATAACATGCACGGTACTTTCTACGTGGCAGGTATGTACGCCAAAATGCAGCTCACAGACAAGATTTGGCTGAACTATAACCCAATGTATTTAGGCACAATGTCGGGGTCTTCAACGTTCAAGGATCATGGTTTTGAGGGCAGTGATTCTGTACTCGCGCATGAATTTGCAGCGAGCTACCAAATCAACCCAAGAGCGAACGTTCGTTATTTCGCAAACTGGACAGAAAACACAAGTATCGAAGACGGTGATCACCGCATCGAATTCAACTATCAGTTTTAACAAATCAGTTCTAACCAATCAGTTTTAGCAAAGCCGTTTTAACTGAGCATTTCTAACGAACGGTTTCAAATTAAAAACCAAGTTTCGAATTTTTGAGGACACAACATGAACATTTTATCTAAAGCGATAGCCGGTACTTTCACCTGCCCACTTCGATCGACAGCGATGCTCGTTTCTCTGACGGCTTTGTTTTCAGCAACGGCGATAGCAGGCAACGGCGATACGACAGAAACGATCCAAACGCGTGCAGGTGACTTTACTTTCGAAACCGA
>PJEL010003145.1_pt1 | contig 14405 bp, 6 predicted proteins | sample 1853271 | NCBI WGS metagenome assembly PJEL01 (sample SAMN08108733, study PRJNA415343) | Invertebrate metagenome, whole genome shotgun sequencing project. | host: Globobulimina | place: Sweden: Gullmar Fjord | collected 2015-08 | reverse complement strand
CAATTATTTTTTTACATTGCAGTGCTCTGTATTTCTTTTGTTATTATCAGTTATTTTCGCATCACCAGTAAACCATTAAAACTATTCTGGAAATTTATGTGTTTAGCAATGCTAACTGCTCTTATTTCCCATATATTGTTTAACTTTAATATTATTTCACCTAATTTGTTACTAGAAGGTTTTTTCAGTCTTTTTAGTTATTTTTTCATTCTTTTAGCCATAGAAACAAACCCACATATTAGCGAAACGAGGCTTAACCGAAATATAAGTAGTCGCGTACCGGCAATATTTTTCACCTTAATTTGTTTTAGTTACCTCGTGCTACTGCCGTTTGAGTTTGCCACCGGCAATAATGAAGAAACAATGTATTCAGAATTATTTCACTTGCTGATCGTTGCATTAATTTTTATCCGGTTAGTTGTGACTAGTTATCAATGCCAAGAAAAGTTCTGGTGCCGAATTTATAGTATGCTTGCCATTGCTGCTGTCGCGATGTTAATCAACAATTCAATTATCTACTTTAGTCATTTCAATACTCTCGTTCATATTAACACTCAAGATTCAACTTCACTGCCTAACTACTTTTTAAACCTATTAGCTTTATTACCTTATTGTGCACTTATTTTTGCCGCCAACAATTCTTTAACATCCTCAAAGGTAGCGATAGAAACTAAGGCTACATCTATGCCTGAACTGTATTTAGTATTATTAACTTTTACCTTAATATTGTTTCACTTTGCCGGTATTGAGCTTAATCTTCATTATAAAATCACCTCATATCTTCAATCGTTATTAGTTATCACATGGTTAACTATTGCCTTCTCGCTATTAATTATCATTACTTATCGTAAAGATAAGCAAAATATCAGTGTTCAACAGCAGATGCATTTGCACAAATTGGCCCAAAAAGAGTTAGTGAAATTAAATATGTTGCTAACAAATTCGATGATTAATAGCGAAGATAAAGCCATAGTTAATGTATCAAACAATGCTATTTTAACAACAACAGTCGATGGCAAAGTACTTTCAGCAAACCCAGCAGCCGTACAAATGTTTCAGTGCCTTGAACGTGAAATAGTCGGTTCTAGTGTAAACAACTTTTTTGCTAGCGATGATCAAATGCATTATTTTTTTGATTTCAAAAGTAATATTTATACCCTGCAGCGCAAAGAAACAGGTATTTCAAAAGAATGCACCGCTACCAGAAAAGATGGCACGCAATTCCCCGTACAAACTGAATTACAGTGGGCTGATAGAGATGAAAATCCACTGGTTGTGATCACTTTTATCAACCTTACTGCACGAAAACTTGCCGAGCAACAAGCACTAGATTTAAAAGATAAATTCATTGCCAATATCTCACACGAATTTAGAACGCCACTAACCATCATCAATGGCATATTAGATCGCTACTTACTCAAACAGCATACAGATGAGGAAGGAAAAGAGCTACAAACCGCTAAACGAAATGGCTTACGTTTAGTCCGCATGGTTGAACAGTTATTAGAGCTATCTCGATTGTCTGACAATCCACAATTAACCATGGCCACCTATCGTTTACAGACATTAATGAATATGCCCGCCGATTCTTTTTCTCGATTAGCCAAACAAAATAGTTTATCACTTAGTTGTGATATCCCTGACAACATATGGTTTGAGTGTGATGCTCAAGCATTTGAAAAAATAGTCTTTAACCTTATAGCGAATGCGATTAAATATACTCCAGCAGGTGGCGATATTAAGGTAATAGCGCATATGGACAATGACAACTTCACTCTCGATATTATTGATACTGGTATTGGTATAGATAGTGCTTATCAAGCGAAAATATTCGAACGCTTTCAAAGAGCAAATGATGAAAAGAATCAAGGGGTATTTGGTGTTGGTATTGGCCTATCTTTAGTTAACGAACTCGTTAAAGCCCACCAATGGAAAATATGTGTGGTAAGCGAATATAATAAAGGTAGTAAGTTTTCGGTAACTATTCCTTGTGCGCAAGCAGTAGAGGAAGAGAAATCCCCCCCCACTAGTATTTCTCAGACAGAAGTATCATCTCTTTTAGTTGAGCAACATAAATCTCATCAAGAAAATAAACCCGTTCACCAAAAAGTAATTTTGGTGATTGAAGACAATCTGGATATGCAGTCACATATAAAACAAGTTATCGAGCAGCAGCACCATTGCTTATTGGCTGATAGTGGTGAGCAAGGTTTAATCCTTGCGCAGGAATATATTCCTGACCTAATTGTTTGCGATATAATGCTCACGGGTATTGATGGTTTTACCGTGTTAAAACAGCTTAAAAGTCATGAAATGACCTCCCATATCCCCGTTATATTGTTAACCGCTCGTTCTGATTTAGATAGCCGCCTATATGGTTTAAATTTGCAGGCTGACGAATATCTAAGTAAGCCATTTAATCATCAAGAGTTATTGACCCGAGTTGGCAATTTAATTGCGGGCCGCGTGCAACTGCAGAAAAATTATTTTGAACACTTTAACAAAGATTTGCAAAAGGCGCGAAAAGACAATAGTTTCAACAATGTTGCTGAATTAACTCACGTGAATAGCGAGGAGTTATCGCTAGATAGTAAATTCCTTGAAAAGTTAGAAACGATTACGGCAAAAGTATATATGGATATCGATTTGGACATCATACAACTTGCGACTGAAATGGCGATGAGTGAACGTCAACTACAAAGAAAAATAAAAGTATTACTCGGTATAACGCCAAGTAGTTTCATTAAAGAATTCCGCCTTAAAAAAGCCAAAACATTATTACAAAACGGCTCACAAATTGGCCGAATCGCACTTGATGTTGGGTTTTCATCACAAACTTACTTTGGCCGCTGCTTTAAAGAACATTATGCTTGTACGCCAAAACAATATCAGCAACAGCATCAACAAGCACAACGTTCATCCAGCTAGACCTGACTTTACATTCACATGCTCTTTTAAGCAGACTAAGCTTTTCTGTTGCATTAAGATTAGGTAATTGAATATTGTTGATTTAGGCCCACAAAGCCCTAACCAAGCTAGCTGTTTATCTTGCCGAGTAAAATCTAATGCTTGCTCTACCAAAACACTGATTTGATCCCAATTCAATTCTAGCGGATTATCGCGGTTAAAAGGATAAAACGCATAAGCCATATTTATTGATACTTCATCACCCAGAACACCGTTAAAACGACAGGATAGCCGTGATGCCAAATCACTAGCATTGTTATCTTTTTCATAACCGATAATAGCGAATGTATCCTCCGACCAACGGATAACTAGGTCATCATTATTTCGGGTGTATAACAATAAATCAGCCAAGTTAATTAACTGGCTATTAGTTGCTTCGGAATAATGGCGAACTTGTACCATTAAGATATATAGTCGAGGTAGTATGTCTCTTTGAACAGGCAGTAAGCTTTGATGCATTTGATTCATCAACTGGCTGGTTTGTTCAATATAAATATCTAAATAACGACGACTTTTAACGCCAGTTACCTTGTCAACAATCGCAGCTTTTTCTAGCTGTTTATTGGCATGTGCTAGTTCTAAATTTTTAGATTTAAATTTATTTGTTTTTTCCAACACCTGCTGTTCTAAGTAAATTTTTTGTTGCTGCTCAACAACAAGTTTTCGATTTAAAAAGCGAGAATAAACTAGCAATAGTGTTGCGACAGCCAAAGTATACAAAATATATGCCCACCAAGTATTCCAAGGCGCGGGCTTAACTACTATGTTTAATGAAAGTCCGGGGTCACTCCAAACTTCATCACTGTTACCTGCGACTACTTGTAATTGATAATTACCCGCAGGTAAATTTGTATAAGTTGCACGTTGCGATTTTCCGGCATCAATCCATGCTTGATCAAAACCTAAAAGCCTATACTTATATTTCGTTGACTCAGGACTAGAGTAATTTAAGCCAACATATTCGAATGAAATAAGTTGGTCATTATGCTCCAAAGTTAGTTCCGATAACTCAGATAGTGTTGTCCCAACAGCAATAGGCTCATTTAAATTGAGAATATTAGTCAAATGTACTTGTGGAGCCGGTTGACTAGCATTTATTTTTTCTGGATTGACGCTACTAAGCCCCTTACCTGCACCAAAATATAAAGTATTGTTCATACCAACAAAAACCGACGCATGGGTATACTCAAGATCAACTAGCCCATGGGTTAAGTCAAAGTGCTTAAAGGTTTCTTTTTCTAATGAAAAGCGTGATATACCTTTACTTGTACTAAACCAAATATTGTCATAAATATCCTGTACGACCCCATAAACGGCCATGCTTTTCATACCGTCCCTACTATTAAGTTGGCGGAAAATATACTTTTTATTCAGTATATTTTCTCTAGATAGGATATTCATTCCAGAAGCTTGTGTGCCTATCCAAAGGTTTTTATCTTTATCTTCAAACATTATCCACGCTAAATCACTCGATATACTACTTGGATCATTATCATCATGCTTTATATGGACAAATGAGCGATTGCTAGGGTTAAACCGGCTTATTCCTCCACCATAGGTAGCTAGCCAAATATAGCCTTGCTCATCTTCTAAAAGTTGTAAAATATGATTACTACTAGGGCCTATTTCAGGCGTTTCAGTGCTTAATTCAAATCTTGTAAATAAACCATTTTCATTAAGTTTATTAACACCTCGGTGAAATGTTGATACCCATAAATTTCCTGATTTGTCTTTAATAATATCTGTGACACTATTCGCTGATAACGAAAAGGAGTTTTTGGCGTCATGCCGATAGGCCTTTATACTATTGTTATTAATGTCGACAGCAAACAAACCTGCAGCTCTTGTTCCGACCCATAAAGTATTTTTATCAGCAAATAATGTCATTACTCGATAATCAGAAAAATAAGCGTTAAGTTCAACACGAGTAATTTTATTGCTTTTAATTGAAAGCTGATAGATTCCTCCATTGTAGGTACTAAAGTAAATTGAATCACCATTGAACTGTGCGAAACTGGTTATATTATTATTTTTTAACTCTGGATTAGTTTGTGAACTATATTGACTGAATGTTGCCATGTTGGGATCCCATCGGTTAACCCCTGAGAACGTGCCAACCCACATCATATTCTTGTTGTCTTCAAAAAAGGTAATAACAAAGTCACTACTTAAGCTATAGGGATTACTAGGTGAATGCTGATATCGAAGAAAATTGTTTTCTTTTTTGTCATATACCAAAAGTCCTTTATCTGTACCTATCCAAATATTTTTTTGGCTATCTTGGTAAATAGATTCAATTGTATTGCTCAAAATTGACTTAGGATCTGCTTCATCAAATTTAAACTGCTCAAATTCATTCATTTTAGGATCATATTTAAATAGACCATTTTCTCCTGTACCAATCCATATATAGCCCAATAGGTCATAATGTAGTGAATTTATAAACTGTATGGCATTATTTTTAAACTTGGTTTTTGTATTCCCTAATGACCTAATAAATTGACCTTTAATGTCAAAAATAGAAATTCCACCACCATTTGTACCAACCCAAATTTGCTGTTCTTGTGTTTCTATAATCGAGTGTACCGTGTTGTGAGTTAGGCTATAAACATTACCAGCTTCTTGTTTGATTTTTTTTATTGACCAATCATTATTCTTCTTAGAAATAACATTTAAGCCATTTTCCGTACCAACCCAAACTTTACCTTCACTGTCTTCAAATAGAGCGTTAACCGTATCATTGGTCAGTAAAGCATTTTTATTTTTTGTAGAGAATTGACTGAAATCTTGACTGTCCTCTCGGTAAAGATTGAGTCCTCCACCGTATGTCGCAACCCATAAGCGTTGTTCTTTATCGATGATAATTCGGCTAACAACATCAGAACTAAGAGAATTTGGTAGTGAATTATCATGATGAAAACTTAAAAATTTATGACCATCGAATCGAAATAACCCCTCTGACGAACCAAACCACATAAAGCCGTTCTGATCTTGTGCAATAGTTCGCACAAACTTATAAGACATAGGGTTATCAATGCCAAAACTTTTAAAAAATTTCACCTCCTTAGCGGAGGAAGAAAACCCTATAATGACTAAGAACAGAAGTAATAAAGTTTTTCTCACCATAATTATATTCGTAGGCCCAAACTAGATGATAACGCTAACTTTCGTTATATAAATAAAAAACCACCATGGCAAACAAGTGTTTGCTATGGTGGTTTCACTCAACAGGTTAACTATTGGGGTTCAACCCAATGGTTGACATTAATCGTAGCAATCTCACTGGCATCAAAATTCACTTTCCAAAGAAGTGCATCTGACTCTAAGTTAACTTTCCAAAGTAAAGCATCAGTTTCGAAATCTACCTTCCAAAGTAGTGCATCAGTGCTCGCATAGTCTTGCGCAGGCATGGTTGGATCATTAAAATCCATTTTCCAAATCAAGCTTTCACCATTAAGCTGATCTTGATCGAGCCGCCAAACAAACTCAGCACCAAGCCCTTCAACATAAAAGTTACCATTTTGGTCGATATTAGCCGGCCCGGAGAAATGTTCTTCATCATTCAAGTCTTTGACTATATCTAAATTGTTATTCGCACAACTTTCAGCATCACTTTCAATAGCATAATAAGCACTTACTAAACCAGCCCCTTGCTGAAATACACTATAACGTTTACTCCCATCTTCATTGTCAGCACTGTATGCACTATCCATCAACTTACATTTTACTTGATCGGGCGTCAATGACGGATTATCAGTCAATATCAAAGCAACTACACCTGACACGACTGCCGCCGCTTGTGAGGTGCCCGACATTTCAAAGTATCGCCCACCATCATGATATTCTGGATGCTCTGATACGATTTGGGAGTCGAATGACATTAAGCCAGAGATATGCCCACCAGGTGCAATAACATCAGGTTTAACAAAACCTTCAGGTGTTGGCCCTGAAGCGCTAAAACTAGCAACTTTATCATCATTATAGTTAAATGCGGTATAATCATCTGTCATTGCCCCCACGGTAATAATGTAAGGTACATTGCCTGGTACGCCTATTGTCATCGGATCAGAGCCTTTATTACCTGCCGATGCAACAACAACAATTCCAGACTGCCATGCCTTCATTACCGCTTTATTTAATGGGTCCTCCCAATAGTTGGAACGAATAGGACCACTAAACGACATATTTAACACTCGTAGATTAATTTGATCTTTTACTTGTAGCGCCCAACCGATACCACGAATAACATCCGCGTAAGTTGCCTTACCTTCAGAATCAAACGCTTTAATACCAACATGCGAGGCATTTGGAGCAACACCATATATCTGGCCATTACGATCAAAGTCACTATTAGTGGCAATACTGGCAACATGCGTACCATGCCCGTTTGGTTCATCATCATAATTACTAACATTGTCATTTACTGCATCGTAAGTGCCCCACGCTTTATCTCGCCCATTTAAATCAACCGAAAGTCCAGGCAACTGCTCAAGTCCTGTATCTAAGAAACCAATAGTGACACCACCGCCAAAATTTCCGGTACGGTGTACATAAGTTGCATCGACTTGCTCAGTAACAACAGATTTCGGCTGCCATTGACGCGAACCAGATCTCATGCCATTTAACTTCACTTGGTGATTAATTGAAACTTTAAGCACTTGCTTCTCTTCCAAGATTTTTAGTTGCTTTGCTGTTAATTCAACAGCAACAGCATCTATAATACTCAAATCATGACTAGGATTAACACCAAGCTTGGCTATATTAGTTTTTAATAAATTTAAGTTTTTAGCGCTGATAATATAAGGCCTTAACTCATTGGCCTCATCCAAAATGTCATTATCCGAATTTAGATCATCTAATATCGTAGTAAATCCCATCAATAAAGCAGCTGAAATGGTAACCGATACTATTGAGAGCGCTCTTACATTTTTTATAACTGAAGTGAACAACATTTATTTCCCCTTTGCCCATGACATTTTTTTAAAATTATTTTTAAAACATTAGGGTGAATAACTTCATATGTTTGAATTCAGTAAACGATGATAACTGCAACCAGAAATCACTAGTAAACCGCATAAATACATTACTTTTAGTCTAAGTATTTAATTAAACAATATCACACTAACCGACAGATTTAACACCGCATTAACAAACGACAAGATGGTAATTAGAGAGTACAGGCTTAAAAACAGCTCAAACGTTTATGCACTTCATTTCATCATTCTGGCTAATCGCTTTAATTTTTTGCTGGCTATACATGGTTAAATCGGCAGTAAACCTAATAAGAAAGTGGATAGTAACATTTGGTGCTTCTGTCCCTAGTAAAATTGCGACTATTTTTGTAAAAATTACGACAACAAAAGAATTAATCAATAAAAAACAAATAGATGAAAAATCATCCAATAATAAAAAACGTCCGATGAGGCCGTAGCGCTCCTGTAGCTGATATCAGTGTTGCCCGTCGTACCTGGAAATACTATTCACTAGATGTGCCAGCAGGTAAGACAACATTGAATTTTACTACCAGCGGTGGCTCAAGTGACGCAGATTTGTTTATTAAGCAAGCTAGTAACCCAACAGCATCTAGCTATAACTGTAAATCAGAAAATAGTAACAATAATGAATCTTGCGATATTTCAAACCCTACAGCTGGTAAGTGGCATATTGGTATCCATGGCTATAAAACAGTCAGTGGCGCGAACCTAAATGCTACATATAACCCATAAAAAAACTAGCTCCCAACTAGTGTTTTCATTAGGGAAAGTGCATTATAGCTTTCCCTTTTTTTATCTAAAAATTATTTCCCATTTTACCTACCCTCCCGATAGAACCTCTACTTACTCGCCATCTGAGTTGTGAGTTTAAATACACATAAAATTTTTCAATTCAATCACTCAATGCTATAGTCGCGCCGTAATTTTTTTTAGGTGCTTGTTACATTGCTTTTTTACGAAGAGTAATCAAGAGAATAGGGAAATTGGTGTAAGTCCAATACGTGCCCAACGCTGTAATGACGTATAAGTCTGCATAAAAACCACTGGTGATATTTGCTGGGAAGGTGTCCAACTTCAATTCATTTACCATGAGTTTACGTCTAAGTCAGAAGACCTGCCTAAAAATTCTAATAAAGCGAAAGGCCGATCGCTGTAAAGATCCATTAAGGGGAATATCTTGGATTTCAAAGAACAAGTTAGCAATACTGATAACTCACAAGAACAGCATAACTTCAGAGAACAAGAGCAACATGGCTTATATAAAACCATTTTTAATCGTCGTGACGTTCGTGGACAATTTTTAACTAAAGCCGTTCCAAAACAAGTATTAAGTCGAATACTTTACGCTGCACACCATGCTCCATCGGTAGGGTTTATGCAGCCTTGGGATTTTATTATTATACAATCGCCTAAAGTTAAGAATAAAATTCATCAAGACTTCACACTTGCTCATCAAGAAGCACAAGCAATGTTTGATAGCAACAAACAAGATAAATACAAGAACCTAAAACTCGAAGGTATTATTGAATCACCAATAAATATTTGTATCACCTGTGACCGAGAGCGCACCGGAAAAACCGTTATTGGCCGAACGCATATGAAAGAAATGGATCTTTACAGCTCAGTTTGTGCCGTACAAAATTTTTGGCTTGCAGCTCGTGCTGAAGGTATTGGTGTCGGCTGGGTGTCTATTTTGCATCACGACGCACTAAGAAAAACGCTATCACTACCAGACAATGTTGTCCCGATTGCTTACCTATGTCTAGGTTACGTCAGTCATTTTAATGAAAAGCCTGAATTAGAGACGGCAAACTGGCTACTACGTAGACCAATTGACGAATTAGTGAGTTTTGATACTTGGGGGCAACCAGCAACTAGCAGTCAAGAGCAAGCACTCATTGCGCAACTACAGTTAGACGAGGCATTCCCGCGCTCGTTTGCCGATAAAAAATAAAGTAAGGTTAACTGAACTTTATTCGCATAGAAATAAAAGCGTTTACAAACAAACGCTTTTATTTCTACCGCTGTTCTTAGCCTGGTATAACGCGGTATCAGCTTGCTCAAATAGCGCAGTCCAATTAAGTTCATCCTGTCGTTCAGCAATACCAATCGATACTGATATTTTCGGTAAATAGGCCTTTGAATCGCGCTGCTTCAACTTCAATCCTGATATCGCTAGTCTTATCTTCTCCGCTATTTCATGGGCTTGAGTTATGGTTTTGTTAACCATTACCACGACAAACTCCTCACCACCAAATCTGACCGCAATATCTTGCTCTGTAATAGTCGACTTTATAACTTTAGCAATACGCTGAATAACTTTATCACCAATAAAGTGACCAAATTGGTCATTGATATTTTTAAAGTGGTCAATGTCTATCGCTAAAGAAGAATGTACTTGTTCAATATCCAATCCTTGCAACTTAATATCACAACCACGACGATTAAATAAACCGGTTAATGAATCAACAATAGCTTCATGTCTTGCCGCTTCCAGTTTCGATTTCAAAAAACTCACTTCACCGCAGGCATGGGTTAATTCTAACGACAAGTCACTATGCTGCTGCTGAGATGTCGTAATACTATTCATTAAAAAAGTAACAATATTTTGCATAGATTTCTGATATTCGTGCTGAGAAAGCGCTTTTTCTGCTTTTTTAAGATTCAACGCGACCACTTTATCGCTATCCACTTGTGCATTAATTTTCGCTAATGTCGATGTTAATGATTTTTCAATTGGAGCAAGTATTTGTTTATCAATCGCGTGAGAATTGGAAATATACTTTTCAAATAAGCCCTCAATAAAAGTTAAATCTATTTCTTGATAACTTTGAATATGCCGGTCCAATTCAGCCGTTAGCTTTTCATTACGTTTACTAGCATATAAGTAAATAACAGAATAATTTACTGGACTTGGCGGGATCTGATAATGAGATAAAAATTCATTAGTTGATTCACTGATCTTCAAAGCCTCATCAAAATTATCTTTAATAAGCACAGATTTTCCTCAATAAAATTTCAATTTTTACTATTTACAACAAATAATTAGATATAATCCAAGACTAAGTGTAAACATTTTGTTACCTACTATCTTAGAGTATCTAAACAATGACCTTTCAACAAGTATTATACGGCTAATCATCTAATAAAATTAGCTTTTAGTTCCACAACAGGTATTAATACCTAAAATAAATAACATTCCACGCTTAGCTACTCAGCATTATTGGCAATTTATAGTCAGAGCGCTGCTTAGTACGTTTAATTCAATGTTTTTTTGACTAACTTATAGTGATAAAGCAAACTTCAGCTAGTTTTTAACTTTAATTTTAGAGAAACAGACAGCATGAAAAAATTTGCTTCACTATGCTTTGCATTAGCTTCAACGGCGACAATGGCCGATGAAGGAATGTGGCAGCCACATCAACTCCCCAGTATTGCTAATAAACTGGTAGATGCAGGCTTAAAACTTGATCCAAATAGCTTAACCAACTTAACAGATTTTCCGATGGGCGCAATTGTTAGCTTAGGCGGTTGTACTGCTTCTTTTGTTTCAGATAAAGGCTTAGTAGCAACCAATCACCACTGTGTCTATGGCTCAGTACAGTATAACTCGACTGAAGAAAACAACCTGCTTAAAAACGGCTTTCTAGCCAAATCATTTAAAGAAGAGTTACCAGCAACTCCGGGGAGCCGTATTTATGTCACTGAAGAAATAACCCCTGTGACGAAGATGATTAATGCTGCGCTTAGTGAAAGTATGACTGGTGCAGAACGTTTTAAAAGCATTGATAAAAGCTCAAAGTCATTAGTCGCTGAATGTGAAAGTGACAGTAAATACCGTTGTAGTGTGGTTAACTTTCACGGCGGGTTGGAATACTACCTCTTTAAACAACTTACTATTCGAGATGTTCGATTAGTGCATGCTCCTGCGAGCAGTGTTGGTAAATATGGTGGTGATATTGATAACTGGATGGGGCCTCGTCACACAGGTGATTATGGTTTCTATCGTGCTTATGTTGATAAGGATGGTCAACCAGCAGATTATAGTACTGATAACGTCCCCTATGAACCGAAGCATCACTTAAAAGTTAACAAAAGTAGTGTTGATGAAGATGATTACATCATGGTGCTAGGATACCCAGGCCGCACTAACCGTTACCGCACCGCACTTGAAGTTGAAAATCAATTCACTTGGACTTATCCAAAAGCAAAAGCATACCGCGAAGAAATTATTAACTTAATTCATGACAACTCAGCGCCAGGTGGCGATGCTCGTATTAAGTATGAAAGTACATTAGCCAGTTTAGCCAATTATGCTAAAAATTATGGTAGCATGGTCGAAAGCTATAATAAGGGTACTACCCTTTCACGTAAACAAGCACTCGAAGCAGAACTTAGCGCTTGGATAAATGCTGACGCGGCACTCAAAAAGCAATACGGCGAGGCTCTTTACGGCTTAAACAAATTGATTAAGCAAGACCAACAAACCCAAGCGAGAGACCTAATTCTAGGTTATTTAAATTACGGAAAAATGTATAGCACTGCTAACCGTTTATACCGTTTATCACAAGAAAAAATCAAGCCTAACATTGATCGTAAACGTGGTTACCAAGAACGTGATATCGCTCGTTTCGAGCAGGGTATGAAAGCGGTTAATCGTCGTTACGATGCAGAAATTGATCAAAAAATAGTTCTGGCAATGTTTAAACATTATGTTCAACTAGCAAAAGCACAACGTCTGCAATCATTAGATATGTTTTTTGGTGTTGATAAAAACTTCAATGAGCAACAATTTCAAGCCAAGCTTGAAAAGATGTATCAAAAAACAGAGTTGAACAAAGAAGAAACTCGCCTTAACTGGATGAAGAAATCATCTGAAGACTTCAAAAACAGCAATGACCCATTTATTCAGCTAGCGATAGCAACTTCTGCAGAACGTAAACAACTTGAAGAAGCCAGTGAAGATCTTTCGGGGAATATTCAATCTTATCGTCCTAAATACATGGCCGCGTTGATTGCTTATTTTAACTCAAAAAACCTTCCAGTATACGCTGACGCAAACAGCACACTACGAGTGACTTACGGCAATGTTAAAGGCTATTCACCACAAGACGGCTTAGTTGCTACGCCTTTCACTACACTTGAAGGTATTGTCAGAAAAGACACCGGTATCAGCCCATTCGATGCGTCTAAAAAACAGCTTTCTCTTATTAAAGAGAAACAATATGGCGAGTACGCTAAGAAAGAACTTGGCAGTGTTCCGGTAAACTTTTTAGGCACGCTCGATATCACAGGTGGTAACTCCGGCTCTCCAACATTAAATGATAAAGCTGAATTTGTTGGACTCGTCTTTGATGGTGTATATGAAAGTATTATTGGCGATTGGGATTACGATACCAAGCTGAATCGTTCTATTCATGTTGATATAAAATATATGCTTTGGGTAATGGAGTATGTAGATGGTGCAACCAACCTTATTGAAGAAATGGACATTGTTGAATAAACGATAGACAGCTTTTCATAAAATTAAAATCCAGTTTCGGCTGGATTTTTTATATCAAAGATATCTTGAGTTACTTTTTTACGAAGCATTTCACTTCCCTATGTTGTCATTTATCAATAACACTAAGCTAGATATTCTTCATCAGAATACCAATTAAATTGCTATTGTGACGTATTGTTATCATTAAACCATCGTGAATGTTATCGATAGCATCAGTTCTTAATTTTTTAAATAGCTATAAGTTTTACTCTTCGAGTATCTCAACCTAAAAGTAAATTAACACTACCTCTAAAACATAATGAAATGTTTATAGTTGAATAGCTTCTCGAGCAGTACTTTTAGATACAACCGTCAAATGCTCTGCTACATAGAAATAATATTACAGCGTGTGCAGATAGAACATTATCGGCTTGCCATTTCCCGCGTAGATATAGTACTGCATGGCGCTATTAATAGGGTACGTAAGGGTAAGCTTAATAGCAGCCAATAAATGACGTACGGGATGCACTAATACAACAATGCCATTTCCTCCATGGATGTAGGACAGTAGGGCAATGTATGGAGCAATTACCGAGGATGGCAATGAGTTGTGTCCTAGCAGAGAACAACTCCCACACGCTATTAACCAGCGGCGTTAATGCATATTTTAAAACTTTAAACACCTGAACAGCAAAAAGCCCGTCACTTTAGTAACGGGCTTTTCTTAATAGAAGCCTAGCAATGTCCTACTCTCACATAATAGAGAACAACTCCCACACGCTATTTACCAGCGGCACTAACACACTCAACCACGCTTTTTCTGCGTATTGCTAATAGATGAATATTTTTAAACGCCAGACAGCAAAAAGCCCGTCACTTTGTAACGGGCTTTTCTTAATAGAAGCCTAGCAATGTCCTACTCTCACATGGGAACTCCCACACTACCATCGGCGCTAACACAT
>PJEL010003144.1_pt1 | contig 14408 bp, 7 predicted proteins | sample 1853271 | NCBI WGS metagenome assembly PJEL01 (sample SAMN08108733, study PRJNA415343) | Invertebrate metagenome, whole genome shotgun sequencing project. | host: Globobulimina | place: Sweden: Gullmar Fjord | collected 2015-08 | reverse complement strand
TTAGTGAGCTTAAATAGCAATAACAACAGTTATGTTATTCCCACTTTCCATTAGTAAAATTTCATGTTTTACACGCTCTCTCTTCTCTTTAAAAAACAGTTGGCTTCTTTTTTTGGCTAAAAATTTAATTGTCAAAAAGAATTAAATAAATCCAATAAAAGTTTGAACTAATTTATCTAACGACACTCTTACTTAATAGTTAGGTTATTCCCCCTAGTGTTTCATGTTTTATGCGCTCTCTTATTTAAGTTGGGCGCTTTTTTTTACCTAAAATTTAGTGGCAGGTTTAACAAAGGATGAAACAAGAATAACAGCCATGTTATTCCCACCTTTCATTAGCAGAGTTTCATGTTACGAGCCTAACATGCACATGAGTGAAGTTAATTAAGTTTGATTCTTAAGGAGTTTAAGTGAGATCTAACACTGAAATTTACGGGGATATTTGTACTGTTAATTGATTATTTTTTTATTAATGAGGATAAATCGTATTTTTTTTAAACAAAAATGAACTTTTTCATTTTTAGCGCGTCTTAATACTTGAAACTTCCTTCCCTGGATTGCTTTCATTTAATTTAAGTTTTGTTTGCTTAAATAACCGGCGCGTCAACTTGACGCGCTTTTTTTATAGTTATTTCTTGTATAACACATTAAATCTTAAGCAAAATAATCTGATAAGAAGTCATCAAAATTAAGGGTATCACTCGCTTCAATATCCGCTTGAGTTTGATGTGATGCCGGAACACTTTCATCAAAAAAGGCTTGATCATAAAACTGATAATCGCGTGCTTTAGCTTGTTGCTGATATTCACTTGCTTTGCCTAAAGCATATTCTGATAAACATTGCTGCTTAATGATAGCTAACAGCTGTGCTGATGGCGTTAAACTAGCATCATTTATTTTGGCTTGCTCTCGGGCAATGGCTTCGCTATATCGAGTAGTTTGATAAGCATTATCTAACAGCTGTGCAACTTGTGCCATTTGCTCAAAAAGCTCATTACCCCATTGAGGAACAGATTTTAGCGTAACTTTACCGCAACAATTTGCATCACTGAGCAATAGTTCAGGATCTCTACCGCGTAGAACCACTGCATCCATATTAGCTTCATGCAAACTTTGGCGTGTACAATCAAACTCTTTATTATCGATGAAGGCACAAAAAGTAAGGAATATATCTAAGAAGTGAACCTGCTCTATACTAATACCCGTATCAGAAAAAGGATTAACATCAAGCGCTCTTACTTCTATGTATTCAACGCCACGTTCTCCTAAAGCAATTGAAGGCTTCTCACCCGACTTAGCAACACGTTTAGGGCGAATAGGTGCGTAAAGTTCATTTTCGATTTGTAGCACATTATCATTGAGTTGCTGATATTCACCATTAACTTTCACACCTAAGTCAGCAAAATCTTTAGACTTCAATTTGATCGCTTGTTGCACACCATCAACATAATCAGCCAAGTTGTTATAACAGATCTTCAATGCCGATTGCTCAGAGCTAGTATAACCAAGATCACTCATACGTAGTGAGGTAGCATGCTCCAAATATAGCGCGCCATGTGCAGACTTCTTAAAAGGTAACTTGTGTTCTTTTCCTTGTAAGAAAGAACCACATATAGCTGGTGAGCTGCCATATAAGTATGGGATTAACCAACAAAAGCGTTTGTAATTTCTTAAGATTGAAAAGTAACGTTCTGAAATAAAATCATCTAGTGGTAATGACTTCTCACCTGACGATTGATGCAAGTTTTGCTGAACTTTCCAAAAATCTTGCGAGAAAGAAAAGTTAAAATGAATACCTGATATCACCTGCATCATAGAGCCATAACGATTTTTTAGACCTTGGCGATAAACGGTCTTCATTTTGCCTATGTTCGAGCTGCCATACTGGGCTAATGGAATTCTTTCGGCATCATTAACGAAACAAGGCATGCTCATTGGCCATAGTAGTTCACCTTCAATATTATCAAAGGTATACTTTTGAATGTCTTGTAATTGACCTATTGCTTGCTCAGGAGAGTGGCTTACTGGCGTTATAAACTCAAGTAAGGTCTCAGAATAGTCAGTCGTGATCTGACCGTGGGTAAGTGCAGAGCCCAGTTGATGATAATGTCCCTGCTCAGATAGCTTGCCTTCTGGCAATATTCGCAAAGCTTCCCGCTCTATTCCGCGCCCGATTCCAGCAACAGCGGCCAAATTTTCACTTTGGCTAAAGGCGCCAATATAATCAGTTAATGAGAGTGTCAAAATAGTTCCTATTGATTAGATAATAACAGCCTAAAAGAAACAGACCCCTTATCGATTACGTTATTAATAAGGGGTCTACTAGTACTTTTCAATGCTTTGCTATTTTTTATTTATCAAATAATTTATTTAGCTAGCGTTAGATCAACCACTTCAACATCAAGCTTTTTCAATTGTGGCCTAACAACTTGACCGTCACCAACAACAATCCATTGCATAGGTTTTGATAATTCTTTGTCAGCAATAGCATTTAACTGCTCAAGACTTATATTCTTAATGATGTCACTTTGTTTCTCACCATAATTAACAGGTAAGTTAAACTGTAATAACTGTCTTAAGAAGCCACTTTTTTGACTCGGTGTTTCAAAGCTTAACGCTTCATTTTGTGAAATAGCTTGACGCATAAAAGTAACTTCGCTTGGCGTTAATCCATGTTGTTTATAGTTCTTCAGCTCTTTTTCAATTTCAACCATAGCATCATAGGTATGATCTTTTTTAACACTAGCACCGGCACTAAAGCGGCCTAATGTTTTTCCTGCTGAAAAGTAACTTGATGCGCCATAGGTATAACCCTTGTCTTCACGAAGGTTTAAATTAATGCGGCTATTAAACGCGCTACCTAAAGGGTAGTTCATCAAGGTCGCTTTAAAGTGTTCTCCTGTTGCATCATAAACCATAGCTCGGCGAGATAGTTTGATCACAGACTGGCTTGCGTTAGGTAAGTCAACAAAATACAGTTTATTAGGTGTTACTTCTGGGAAGTTAAAATCGCTATTAATACTGTAGTTGTTACCCTTCCAGCTTTTTAGTGGCCATAGTTTTTCTAAAAAATCCGCTTTATCAATATCGCCTACCACCACTAAACTCGCTTTAGCTGGAGAGAAATAGGCTTGATAGAAGCCTTTAACATCATCAAGTGTAATCGCCGATACAGTGGCAATAGTACCGCTATCAGCTAAGCCCAAACGATTACCCTTACCGTAAGTCACTTGCTTTGCAGCATTACTTGCTAAGGTACGCGCGTCTTTACTTCCTTGCTGTAACCCTTGAATCAACTGATTTTTAACACGGTTAAAATCATCTTCTGCAAAAGCGGGCTTAAACATCATTTCGTTCATTAACGCTAAGGTTTTATCAAGATTTTTTACCAATGAATTGACTTTGATATAAGTATTTCTTCCTCCTGCACCAATAGATATATTACTGCCTAATAGCGCTAACTCATTAGATAACTCCTCTTTAGAATGAACAGTAGTGCCCTCATTCATTAAGTCGGCTGTGAGACTTGCTAAACCAGCTTTGTCGACTGAATCCAGCAAAATACCACCATCTAGGCTTAATAATAAACTTACTGTTGGCGTTTCACTGTTTTTAGTAGCGATAATTTCAATACCATTATCAAGTTTTTCACGCCATAGAGTAGGCACAGTAATTTGTGGGTTAGCGCCCGATTTTGGCATGACACTGCGATCAAAGTCGCTGGTGTTTTTCATAATTGGTGTATCAAGCTCTGCAAGTGTTGGAGGGTTACTGACATCAGGCAAAGTAAAGTTATTTGCTTTTGCCACTAAGGCTTCTTGCCCATGGGGCACTATTGATAGTACTGCAGCGCCTTTACCTTGAATGTATTGCTTAAAGACACGCATAACATCGGCTTTTGTCACTTGGTTATAACGCGAAACTTGTTGCTCGGTATAGTTGGCATTACCTAGCATAGTTTGATAGTGCGCTAAATTAGAGACTTTACCCGAGACACTCTGCAAACCATAGATAGTGCCAGTTTCAATACCAACTTTGGTTTTCAATAGGTCATCCGAGTTAACGCCACGCTCGACAAATTCTACTAAGGTATCGTTAATGACTTGCTCAATTTTTGATAAAGACAAACCTTGCTGCGGGTTAGGTAATGCAAAAAAGTTCATACCACATGCTAGCTCACGACATGGGTGACTTGCACCCGCTTGTACAGCAACACCTGACTTAACTAAGTTTTTATAAAGCAGAGATGTTGGTCCGCCACCTAAAATATTAGCAAGTACATCTAGTGCAGGTTCATCTTCGTGCATGCCGTAGACTGTAGGGAAACTAATGTAAAGAAGAGGCAATGAGACATTATCAGTAAAAGAGTAATAACGGTTTTCTTCAAGTGATACTGAAGTTTTGGCGATATTTTCTACCGCTGGACCTTCATTTAAAGCACCAAAGTATTGATTAACCCAAGCAAGTGTTTGCGCTTCATCTATATCACCACCAATGGTCAATACCGCATTATTTGGGCCGTACCAACGAGAGAAGAACTCTTTTAAGTCGGTTACTGTTCCGCGATCAAGATCTGACAAATAGCCAATAGTTGGCCATGAATAAGGATGTTCGCGTGGAAAAATCATTTGATTAACCGTTTCGTTTAAACGGCCATACGGGCGATTATCGACATTTTGACCACGTTCATTTTTTACCGTTGCACGCTGTACTTCAAACTTTTCTGCGGTTATAGCCTCTAATAAGAATCCCATACGATCAGACTCTAACCACAGCATTTTCTCTAATTGGTTTTTAGGCACTGTTTCAAAATAATTAGTACGGTCTGAGTTAGTGGTACCATTTAAATCACCACCACTTTGAGTGACTACTTTAAAGTGCTGCTCATCGGCAACATTTTGTGAGCCTTGGAACATCATATGCTCAAAAAAGTGGGCAAAACCTGACTTACCTAATTGCTCACGTGCTGAGCCAACATGATAGGTAACATCAACATGAACTAAAGGATCTGAATTATCTTGGTGCAATATCACCGTTAGACCATTAGCCAGCTTATATTTTTTAAAAGGAATATTAATAGCATCTTCTTTAGCTGTTACCGTTTCAACTAAGCTCACTCCTGTTGGTAATGAGATCGTATCTTGGCTAGTACAAGCAAATAATAATGCTGTGCTCGCGGCTATCGCAGTAACTTTAAAAGTAGATTTGAACTGAGTTAATAGCTGATTCGAAAAGCTGTTGTGGGGAAATTTTCGCAAAATAACATCCTGTAAAAAGAGTAAAATATTTAATATTGAATTATCATAGCAAACATAAAGAGTTAGCGGCTAATTTAAATGTTTAAAACTATTACAGAGAACCATGCTTTTATTGTTGTTGATAAAGTTGCAGGGGTTAATTTTCATGATGAAGGTGACATTGGCTCAGGTCTTTTTTCGCTGGTAAAGCAACAAGTGAAAGCTGCCAATTCAACAGCCGAACTTTATCCTGTACATAGATTAGATAAAATGACTTCTGGCTTGGTTATTTTTGCTAAAACTCTCGCCAGCGCACAAGTGTTTGGTCAGCTTTTTGATGAGCACCATATTGAAAAATACTATCTTGCTATTAGTGATAAAAAACCCAGAAAGAAACAAGGCTTGATTAAAGGTGACATGGCTAAAAGTCGCCGTGGTATGTTCAAGCTATTACGCACTATAGATAACCCCGCTATTACCCAGTTTATCTCTGATAGCATAGGTAACAAGCAACGTTTATATTTACTCAAACCACACTCAGGTAAGACTCATCAACTACGCGTTGCATTAAGTAGTATTGGCAGCCCTATTATTGGCGATCCTCTTTATAACACTCAATCAATTGCAGACAGAGGTTATCTGCACGCGTATGCCTTAAAGTTTACTTATTTAGATGAAGAATTTGAGTTTATTAGCGCACCAACTAGCGGTGAGCATTTCTTAACAGAGCAAGTGACTGAGCATTTAACAGCACAAAAAAAACCTTGGCAGTTAAACTGGCCAAGGCTTTAAGACTATTATAAAGCTGTAATTAAACATTTATCTTAGCTTTACAGCGACATGTTGATATTTAGGCAAGGCAGAGTATGTGACGTGTAGTCTACTACACGAACATACGATAACGCCGCATAAATTTTAAACAAGTGCTGCTAAAGAGAATGCCAAAATACTAAGGCTATTGCTGTCGGACAAACAAATTTAGTATACCAAGGCCAGATCTTCCAAAACACAGAGTGTTCAACAGTATCATTACCTTGTTTTATTTCCGCTAAAATATCACTTCTATGCCAAATCCAAGTAGCAAATACACAACATAGCATAGCGATAATAGGCTGACCATATTGCGTCGATAATATCGCAACAAAATCTAACATCCACTCAAGGTTCACTACAATAATAATGCTCAGCACTAATATGCCTAGCCCAATAAATGTTGTTGCTTTTTCTCTTGGCATATCATGACGTTCGACTGCAAAGGATACTGGCCCTTCAAGCATGGAGATAGATGACGTTAGTGCCGCAATAGACATTAAAACAAAAAATCCAAAAGCAACAAATAAACCGACAACACCCATTCCTGAAAATAGCGCCGGCAATACAGTAAATACTAAGTTTGAGCCAGAAATTAAACTGCCATCCTCGGCAAAAATAGCTACACCTTGTGCTTGAGCAACATACATAGCTGGAATAATTAATAACCCAGCTAGAAAGGCAATTGAAACATCAATTAAGGTAACTTGTGCACCTAGCGTCACTAGGTTTTCTTTTTTAGCAATGTATGAACCATAGATAATCATCACACTGGTACCTAATGACAAAGAGAAAAAAGCTTGTCCCAAGGCACTAATAAGCAAGTCTGGTTCAAATACACGAGAAATATCGGGGTTTAAATAAGCACGAAAACCTTCTCTTGAGCCCTCAAGGGTAAATACATAAATGATTAATAGGATCAATAACCCGATTAACATCGGCATTAAGCGCTTAGACCATTTTTCAATACCCTGTTCAACTCCACGTCGGATAATAAAGATAGTCAGCGTCATAAAGAAAGCAGTAAAAAGGATATTACGTGTTAATGAATGATTGATGAGCCAGTCAGCTGCTGATGTGAAGCCGCCAAGCCTAGCTATAGGCTCTATTGCATAAGACACCATCCAACCGGCTATAATGCCATAGAAACTTAAAATAAGTGCCGCACAAATGATGCCGCCGAAACCAACTACAAAACCAAAACGTTTTTGCCAAGTATTACGGGCAATTTTTTGCATTGAAGTAACCGCATTAGCTTGTCCGTAACGACCGATCAAAAGCTCTGCCATAAAGGCTGGGTAGGCTAAACAAAATGCCAGTACTAAATATACTAAGACAAAAGCAGCACCACCATTACTAGCAGTTTGCGTTGGAAAGCCCCAAATATTACCTAAACCAACAGCTGAGCCTGCTGCCGCCATAATAAAACCGAAACGCGAGCTAAAGCCGCCTCTTGAAACACCCATTTACTTCCTCACTCTCTTGCATTCTGTCTGAAAATTACCCGTTGAGTTCAGGTTGCCCTTACTTTTTCAAAGATAATATTATTTTTATTTAGCTCATATTTCTATGAGAGCACTAATCTACGCAATTACGACTAAGAAAAATAGAGTTAGCCGCTAAATAAAGTAAAAAGCCCCGTGTATCACTCTTTGTACAGAGTTTTTACACAAGGCTTTACATGTTTTAACCGAATAAATAGTTAACTGTATCTTTAGCTAAGTATTTACCAAGCGGATTTAACTGCTATAAACGATAAATATTATCAGCGCTATCTCGGTCAATATATTTAACAAAAGGATCTACACCGGCGAAGGTTGGTTTGCCTTGCACTCGAATTGTCACTTCATTGCTACCGGTTTTAATTTCATGCTTTGCTAAATAAAGCACAAAATCCTTTGCTGAAAGATCTTCAGGGTCGGCACTAAATAAACCAATATCAATCGAATCAACAAAATCGACTTCAGTTTCTTTACCTTGACCATCCGCTCTTTTCAGTGCCGCATCAATAGTCAGCGTTACATCATAAAAGTCATCCTTACCTTCAACTGCAACAACTTTAACGTCAGTGGTTTTTAAGTCATATAAACTAATATGCTCAAACATATTACTAACAAAAGATTTTTCTTCTTCCGTTGCATCATCGTTAATGTAAGCCATTAAGTCTAAGGTAGTTGGATAAGGTGTGCTTTGGTATTTAAAATCTTCTAAGAAGCGCTTCAACGATGCATTCATTCTTGCCTCACCAAAACGATCTTTAAGTGCCATCATCACTACTGAGCCTTTGCGGTAATGAATATATTGCTGGTTTTCACTACGCAGTAACGGCATTTCTTCAATAGACTCGACACTACGTCCACGCAAATAACGATCTAACTCGTATTTTAAAAACTTACGGATTTTATCTTTTCCGTATTTTTTCTCCATAACCATTAATGCACTGTATTGTGAAAGGCTTTCAGAAATAATTGCACTGCCTTGCACATTAGCAGCACCTACTTGATGACCCCACCATTGATGGGCAACTTCATGTGCAGTTACATAATAAGCTGGATCAATATTCTCAGGATCACGTACATCACTAATAAAGCCTATTCTTTCAGAATAAGGCACAGTATTAGCGAAACTTTGGGCAAAGGAACGGTAACCAGGAAACTCAATAATACGCATTTGTTTGTGCTGATAAGGGCCGAAGTTCTCAGTAAAGTAGTCTATTGAATCTTTGACTGACTCTACCATACGATCAACATTCATCCCGTGAGTTTCATGATAATAAACTTCAATATCAATGCCTTTATATTGCTCCTTCTTATTTGCTAACTTGGCAGACATCACTGAGTAGAAGTTAACCATTGGTGCATCCATTTTATAATGATATACCTTTCGATCACCTTCGACTGTTTCTGATTGCAAATAACCTGGCGCAATAGCAAATTGTTCTTTTGAGGTTGAAATGGTCGCTTCAAAATCAATAAAGCCTACGCCATTACCAAAGAAACTCTCATTATAAAAGCGCTCATCTTCAAGTTTATTTGCTCTTTGTAAAGGTTCTAAGTCGTGCTTTCTACGATCATGACGATCACTAAGTTGATAACCCGATTGATAACCAAATGCAGGAAACAGCGCAAAGTTATTAATAAAAGTACCATTTTTAACTAAGTTAAAATCATTGTTGCCATCGGTAAAACCATTATTATCGCGTATTGCCGTTAGCTTGCCTTGACGTATTTCTCCCGGCTGTAAAGGTTTATCAAATACAAACCATGCGGTATCAAATTTAGTATCTACTTTACCTAACTTACCGCCATCAATCTCGACATTCCATTGCTGTGTATGCTCAGGCTTAGCCACTAAAAACTTTTCAATCGCTTCGCTTGAAGTATTGGTCAGGGTTAATTCTGCTACGGCTTCAATGCGTCTTTCTTCAGGGAATATATCGACTTTAGCGTGAGTTTTAGTGATAGTTGGAATAGTTGCATTGAGATGTTCAACATACTTTTTCTCGTAGGCAGCTTGCAAGTCTTCACGATCATCACTAATCATATATTCATTTATAACTCTAGTGTTGTAATGAATAACACTACCTGCGCCAACAAATAATACTAAACCAAAAGCGATGGTTACTTTTCCTGGGGTAGCAAGGTAATAACTGACTTTATTTAAACGGGTTTTAAGCTTTTGTGCAGGACCTCTGTGCCACAGTGCATAAGTTAAACTCGCTAATACAAGCGTTAAGCCGCCCCAATAAACCATATACCAATGGTTACTTTCTAAAAAGCTACCATAGCCATTAATGTCTGAATAAGGTACTTGTGGTGCACTAGCAAACTGAAACATATTATGGCTAAAGCCAAAATTACTTAACGTTATCGAGCTGATAATAAAGAGTACAAATAGCATCATGCCAATGTATTTATTTGGGCTAAGAACTTGCAAGAAAAAGGCGAACACAGCTGTAAAAATTAATGGGATTAACCCTAAGTAGCCTAAACGAACAACGTATTGAGATAGGTCAATATTGTTATAACCTAATAACCATTGATTGATAACCGTAACCGCTACACCACAAACATAAAGAAGTACTAATACCAAGCTTATTGCGATAACTTTCGACAGCCAAAAAGTCATATTGTTTACTGGCATAGAATCAACAATATCGCCCATGCCTGAATTACGCTCGCGCCAGACAATTTCAGCACTGTAATAAGCAAGTACTATCATCATTAATAAGCCTGTTGAACCCGCTATAAGCTCAACCATATTTTGTGTTAATGGCCAATTAGGTGTACCAAACATACCTTGTGGATCGACAAGTGGCGCAACCAGCAGAAAAATAGTTAATACGGCTAAAACTAAGAATGGTGCACTAAATATGACTTGCTTTATTTCAAACAAAATTCGCATACGCATATGCGCAGCCGTTTGCACGCCAGCGCTTTTAGTAGCAATATTGTTATTTAATAACTGAGGGATTTTTTCGGTTTGCAACACTAATTGCTCTTCAGCTTTTTTAAGTGCTTTTTTACTTTGCTTTTTAGCTTTCATTTGGCTTAAACGCACTTTAGACCTAAAGCCACCAAAAATTGTCATGATGGCAATTGAAACGCCAAGCCAAAGTAAGCGGTTTTCAAGTAAAATGCCACTGAGTTCAATCGGACTATTGTTTTTATCAAACATAGTCCAATAACGTGTCACTTCGCCAAAGGTATTTAATGCAAATGGGTCAAGCAACGCCGCCATAGTACGGTATTCAGGCTCATTTAATAACTGACCTGAAATAGTATAGAGAATAAATAAGCCAACCGCTGAAAGGTATACCGCCATCATAGAGCGGAATTTAATGGCTACCGCATAGAAAAAACACGACAGTACAAATAAGCTAGGCAGTGATAAATAAAAGTAAGCGGTGAAGTAATGGCTTAAATTAGTAGCACCTAAACGCTCAGGATCAATCCAACCGACTAACCCACCAAGTAGACTACCGATAAGTATGCCTAATGGTACAAAGGCGAAAACGGTAGCAACAACAGCAAACGAGCCTAAAAACCGCCCTAGTTGATAGCTTAACGGATTTATAGGTTTACTATAAAGTAGCTCTGACATTTTACTGCTGTCATTTCTTGTTGCTGTACTGGCAACAAAGTTAACCACTAAAAACATGGCGAACAAGCCCATAATCAGTAGCGTTTGGGCAATTGAGAAAGGCCCATTGTATAAGACATTTCCGCCACCACCAATTTGTACATTCTCACTAACCGTTGCAAAAAAAGTTAATAAGAAGAAAATCAAACTAGTGACATAAAAAGAGGGTTGTTTGGTAAAATAGCGCCACTCAAAAGCGAACATTTTCATTAACATAAGTAATTCCTTATTCTTTGTTAGCGCGATTAAGCAACGTTGCCCTTAACGGAGGCTTCTGCTGATGTTTCAGTTGATTTTTCAGCTTGCGTTTCAGTGCTACTTGAGCGATGTTGATTTAATGTTGAGAAATAAACATCTTCTAAGTTAGCTGGTGCTGCTTCAAAACCAAATGGTGCATTATCAGCCATCACATGCACTATGGTTTGTCCTGCAAATAAGCGCTTAGAAATTACATTGTATTGTTGTTCAATAGTCGCTAACTCAGCTTGAGCAATAGCTTTACGCCATATTTGACCATTTAACTGATTAGTAACTTCAATAGGGTTGCCTTCAAGGACAATTTTACCTGATGCTAATACCGCCATATTTGGGCAAAGTTCAGTGACATCTTCAACAATATGGGTCGATAATATAATAGCTTTTTCTTCACCTAAGCTGACTAATAAGTTATGAAAACGGTTACGTTCTTCAGGGTCTAAACCTGCGGTTGGTTCATCAACAATTAATAAATCAGGATCACCTAATAATGCCTGAGCAATACCAAAGCGTTGACGCATGCCTCCTGAAAAACCACTGACGGCATTCTTCCTGTGCTGGTAAAGGTTAGTTTGCGCTAACAATCCTTCTACAGCTTCTTTTCGTTCAGCTGAATTTTTTAAGCCTTTTAATATAGCCAAGTGATCAAGTAATTCGTAAGCGCTGATACGTGGATAAACACCAAAATCTTGTGGTAAGTAGCCTAAACGTTGTCTTAGCGCTTGGGGATCTTTGAGTACATTAATACCGTCAAAATCAATACTGCCGCTGTCGGCATCTTGTAAGGTGGCAATAGTGCGCATTAATGACGATTTACCTGCTCCATTTGGACCAAGTAAACCAAACATGCCTTTAGGTATTTCTAGATTGACATCATCAAGTGCTTTAACACCGTTATCGTATGTTTTAGATAAATTTTTTATTGTTAACATTATTATTCCCTGCGTTAATTTTTATTTTTCACGACAGTAGACTACTGCATTGTTAATGTCGTGTAAATAAAGTGAATTTTTCACACAAAGAATAACAGTCAAGCTAATTTTACGGAGCAATAAAAAAGCCCGTAATCACTCAGTGACTACGGGCTTTTAATCATATTGTAATGATTGTATTTATTGAGAAGAGATTACTCTGCTTCAGGACGCATATGAGGGAATAAAATAACGTCTTTAATTGTTGGTGAGTCAGTAAATAACATTACTAAACGGTCAATACCAATGCCTTCACCTGCTGTTGGTGGTAAACCATATTCTAGAGCGTTGATATAGTCAGCATCAAAATGCATGGCTTCATCATCACCAGCATCTTTTTCTGTTACTTGTTTTTGGAAACGTTCAGCTTGGTCTTCAGCATCGTTAAGCTCAGAGAAGCCATTAGCTAATTCACGACCACCAACGAAGAATTCAAAACGATCGGTGATGAATGGGTTTTCATCATTACGACGCGCTAGTGGAGAAACTTCCCAAGGGTATTCTGTAATGAAAGTAGGTTGATCTAATAAATGCTCAGCCACTTCCTCGAAAATTTCACAGATATACTTACCAGGGCCCCAAACTTTAGAAGCACTGCTTTCTTTAACACCAACAGCTTTAGCCATTGCTTTGATTGCGTCAAAGTTATTTTCAGGGTCGCGTAATACGGCTTCATCAAGACTTGCTGCTGCGCGATGGTCTTTACCATAACTCAAGATAGCATCAACCATTGATAAACGTGCAAACGGCTTACCAAGGTCATAGAATTTTTCTTCTACTACTTCGCCATCGCTATTTTTAACGGTATTACGAATAGTGGTAGTACCTAATACATCTTGGGCAATAGTACGTAACATTTCTTCAGTAGTGTTCATCAAGTCATGATAATCAGCGTACGCTTGATAGAATTCAATCATAGTGAACTCTGGGTTATGACGTGTTGAAATACCTTCATTACGGAAACTACGGTTGATTTCAAAAACACGGTCAAAGCCGCCAACAACTAAACGCTTTAAGTTAAGCTCAGGCGCAATACGTAAATACATATCAAGATCAAAGGTATTATGATGCGTCATAAAAGGTTTAGCGGTAGCGCCACCCGGTATGATTTGTAACATCGGCGTTTCAACTTCCATAAAGTCACGTTGCGTTAAAAAGTTACGGATACCAGCAACAATTTTTGAACGAACTTTAAAGGTATTACGGGTATCTTCATTGATAATTAAATCAACATAACGCTGACGATACTTCATCTCTTGATCAGATAAACCGTGGAATTTTTCTGGTAATGGGCGTAGTGACTTAGTTAACAGTGAGTACTCTTCCATATTCACGTAAAGATCACCTTTACCTGATTTATGTAAAATACCTTTAATACCAACAATATCACCAATATCTAATGAGCCCCATTTAGCGCGTATTTCTTTTTGTACGGTTTTTTCAGCGTAACCTTGAATACGACCTGATGAGTCTTGTATTACTAAAAATGGACCACGCTTAGCCATAACACGACCAGCAATAGCATAAGTAACTTGTAATTCTTCAAGCTCTTCTTTGGTTTTTTCACCATGTTCAGCTTGAATATCAGCGGCTAAATGTTCACGATTAAAATCGTTAGGAAAACCATTAGCTGAACAATTAGAACGAATCTTTTCAAGTTTTACACGACGCTCAGCAATTAACTTATTTTCATCTTGTGCAACGGGTGCATCACTGGCTTTAGTGGCTTTATCTGTCATTTTATTTCCAAAGTTATCTTTAATTTGTTCAATAATTTAATTGGTTTGAGCTTAGCGCTACAATCCAGACTTTAAACTAGCTTCTAGGAATTTATCTAAATCCCCATCTAATACTGCTTGCTTGGCTTATACTACTTCTGTTTTCAATATTCTTGAAAATAGATTCTATAAGCCAGACTTTAAACTGGCTTCTAGGAATTTATCTAAATCGCCATCTAAAACAGCTTGAGTGTTTCTGTTTTCAACACCCGTTC
>PJEL010003143.1_pt1 | contig 14417 bp, 13 predicted proteins | sample 1853271 | NCBI WGS metagenome assembly PJEL01 (sample SAMN08108733, study PRJNA415343) | Invertebrate metagenome, whole genome shotgun sequencing project. | host: Globobulimina | place: Sweden: Gullmar Fjord | collected 2015-08 | reverse complement strand
TGTAATACCGACATTGAGATTACAAAGGGGTATATGGGATTCAAAGGCATACCCGGCCACGAATTTGTCGGGATTGTTGAGGAAAGTGATAACAGGAAACTGAATGGAAAAAGAGTAACCGGTGAAATCAATATCGGCTGTAACACCTGTTCTTATTGCAGGGACAGTATGTATAATCACTGTCCGAAACGTTCGGTCCTCGGTATTCTCGCCAAAGACGGGGTTTTTGCAGAATATACCACTCTCCCGTTAAAGAATCTTCATGAACTCCCTGATTCTGTTTCAGATGAGGAAGCAGTCTTTATTGAACCCCTGGCTGCGTCATATGAGATCCTTGAACAGGTCAGCATCTCATCTTCCGATAAAGTCTGCGTTCTTGGTGACGGGAAGATGGGCCTTCTTATCGGACAGGTCCTCTCCACAACAGGATGTAATTTAATTGTGATCGGAAAGCACCCTGAAAAACTTTCCATACTTGACGAGTTGGGGATCAATACAAAACTGAGTTCTCACCGGAAAGAGAAAGAATTCGATATAGTTGTAGACTGTACGGGTTCCAGGACCGGTATGGAGAAGGCCCTTGGCATTGTTAAGCCAAGGGGTAAAATCATCATCAAAACAACAGCAGCAAAGAAAAGTCAGCTCGATCTGAACGGTATTGTTATAAATGAACTTTCACTTATAGGTTCCAGATGCGGACCATTCCTTCCGGCAATTAAAGCCATAGCTTCACGTGATATTGATCTCTTCTCTCTCATCAGCGAAGTGTTTAAACTGGAGGATGGTTTAAAGGCATTCGAAAATGCGAAGAAGAAGGGTGTAATGAAGGTCATCCTGAAAATGTAAGAAGCAGAACTTATTTGATTTTCTTCAGCACTTTAAGGAACGCTTCTACAACAGTATGATCAAACTGCGACCCTTTGTACTGGTTCAGTTCAGAAAGTGCGAACTCAATCCCCGGGGCCGGTCTGTATGGTCTGTCAGAGGTCATGGAATCAAATGAATCGGCAACATGGAGTATCCTTGCGCCGAGTGGAATCTTGCTGCCCTTAAGCTGGTTGGGATATCCCTTGCCGTCAAGTTTTTCATGGTGGTATTTTATATAGGGGATTATATCTCTAAGCTGGTTTATTTCTTTCAGTATATCTGCACCCTGTGCAGGATGCATTTTCACAGCATCAAACTCTTCACCTGTCAGTTTCCCGGGTTTATCGAGAAGATAATCATCCGTCCCGATTTTACCGATATCATGGAGTAAACCCGCAAGTCTGATATTTTTTATTTCATCTGTGTCTATCAGCATCTCTATAGCAATTTCTTCTGCATCTATTATCGTGTGGATAATACCGAGTGTTTTTCCTTTTATTATTATTGGAGATGTATTAACAATAAATGTTTTTTTATGATGAGGTTCATACATTCTGGTCTTTTCATTTTTTCCAGTCCTTATTGTTTTTAACATCGGACAATTTTCTACAGGATTTTCAGAGTGGTGAAAAACCTCAAAGCACTTCTTGCCCGTATAATCATTGCTGTCTCCAAAGAGGTTCCTCATAGCATCGTTGATCATGATTATATTGAACTCTGTATCAACTATAGACATGGGATGGGGGAGGGCATCCATCAGGATTTTCCAGTCTTCCATATGTTTATCAGAAAGCCTGCTGTTTTTTTCTTTAGACTTTAAAGATTTCATCTTCCCTGTATTCGATCAGCTCGGTTTTCAGTTTTGCTATTTCTTTTTTCAGTTCCTTCATTCTTACTTCCCTGCCGATCGCCATATCGTAGAATTTTTCAAGGTCCTGGACCTTTTGCGTCAGTTCTTCCTCTGAAACCTTTAGCTGCTCCTGTGCGTTTTTAAGGTCTGTTACTTCTGTGGCAATAATTACCGAATGCAACGACTTTGAGTGTTCGTCCTTTATCGGGCGGTGGCTTACATACAGCCAGCGTCCTGTGTCTGTCTGTACTTCAATGGTTGCCAATAGTTCCTTTGATTCATTCATGTGTTCTTCACAGTCTTTGCACTGTTTATCGGGACAGTGGTAAAATTCGTGACATTTTTTACCGACAATTTCATTTGTCTGTTTCCCCACGAACTCGGCAAAGCTTTTATTGCATCTCGTAATCTGCAGATTCTCATCGATCAGGACAATAAACTCACTGACACTGTCAAAGGTCATTTCCCATTCGATCTTCGCCTTGGTGATGGCAGTTAGAAGGTTGGTATGGTCGTCCTCTATTTCCTTGCGTAAAGATATGTCTCTTGCAATATGTATTAAACCTACCAGTTCATTATCATTATTGATTCGCGGGATAGACCTTATTTCAATATATTTATCCAGGTGGGCCTCATATAATTCAAAAGTTGCCGGCATCTGTGTTTTGTAGCAGTCACAGCTTGGGCATCCTTCAGGGGCATACTCTGTCCCATGATAATACATATAACATTTGTTCATTTTATTGGGGTTCAGGAATGGCAGTTTAAGATTGGATTTGGCTGCCTGGTTTGCATGGATAATATTGTAGTCTTTGTCATGAATAGTGATCATGTCCGGAATAGTATTAAACGTATCCTCCCAGTCCTGTTTAGACTGGAGAACAAACTCTTTCATTTTCCTGCTTTCCGTAAGATCGGTTATTGTTAAAAGTATGTCAGTCTTTTCCTTATCTGAATTGATCCGGTAATCACCAATTCTGGATACAACAGCGGAAAATATCAGACTGCCCTCATGCCCTTCAGGTACTAACACGATCTCCTTCTTAATGGTATCACCACTCTCCATGTTGGCCATTATCTCATCTTTCAGTTGCGCTACAAACTGATCGGCCGAGAGGGAGGGGAACTGTTTTTTTGTGTCTTCAAAGGCTTTATTAGTGGAAAGTACGTTTAGTCTGCTGCTCAGGACAAGAAGTATGGAAGGCACCGAGATAAGGACATTGTCTGTATAATCCTTGGAAGATTTCAGCTTCTGCATTACTTCTTCGATATGCTCGGCCATGGCATTGAAACCGTCTGCCAGCTGACCGAGTTCATCATGGCTATTTATATTTATTCTGGTTTTTAAATTTCCCCGGGCAATATCAATCATTCCGTTTGTTAATATTTTTATTGGCCTGGTTATGTTTTCTGAAAGAAAAAGTGCGATAAACAAAACAATTAAAATACCCGCGATCGTGATTCCTGTCCCCATTATTGTGAAATGCTGGGTTATATTTTCTACTACAGTTCCGCTGAGTCCGTTATTTGATAATGTCGTCTGAATAATGTTCAGAAAAATCAGATTGATGGCTATCCCGCTTAAAGACAGCACGAGGAAAAAAGCGAGAAGGATATTGTTTCTCAGACTGGATTTAGGTGATTTTATTTCATACGTCATAGTTTTCTCTTCTTAAACATAAACTAAAGTAAATGTAATCCTATAAAAAAAGTTAGAGTTGCTGCAAAAAATCCTGTAAACGCCATGATAAGGGCCTTTGTCCCGTTATTGCTGATCAGCTCCTTTATATTTGCATTCAGTCCTATGGCTGCCATGGCTATGGACCATGAAATGTTATGGACAGGTTTGATGTAGGGAATAATAAAGGAATTATAAAATGATATTTCAGATACATATATCCAGGTGCCTGTTATCCCTGCTGCTAAAAACGCCCATAAAAACCACGGTATATATATCTTTTTCTTAATGAGACTTGCCAGGAGAGGTATGGCTACCAGGAGGCCCAGATACCTTATCGCCTTTACGGAAAGTGCAAGAGACACCATGTCCGCAGTAAGCATGTCTTTCTTTATATAGGGACTGAATTTACTGGCAACCTTGACCAGTCCCGTAAATTGCAGGATTGAGCCTGAAAGGAGTGAATGATTCCTGCTTGTAAGATCAAATAGTACTGCAAAAAACGGTAGTACTATGGAAAATCCGACAAAAGCCGCAATGGCAACTGACAACAATGATATGGATATGTCATCCGACTCTGCTTCCACAGCAGGTGATGTAACAGCAATGGCAGAGGCACCGCAAATGGCAGAACCGGATGCGGTCAAATAGGTTATCTGTTTTCTCTGTCCAAGCACTTTTCCGAGAAAAAGTATTGATACGAAATATACACACATTACAATCAGCAGCAATAAGATCATATTCTGTTCCACTTCAACAATCTTCGCAAAATTGAGATTATGCGCACCGTAAAAAATTATTCCTGCAGGAAGGAATATAGACGGCGCAAAAACATATCCTGCCTTGAATTTTGCATGTTCCCCAATTATTGATCTTCCAATAATTCCAAATAAAAGTGCCACCAAAAGTGGGTCGGCAAGTGGTGAATTTATAAATACCTTTGTTCCATACCCGATAAAACCTATAAGGATTGCGAGTAAAAGTCCGGGCAAGACTCTATTGATTGATCTGTTAATTTTCCCCTCCCGGTTAAGCTATTCTCTTTTTAATATCAACACTTTTATTTCAGTTTATTAAAAAGTATTTCCCTGTTATTTGCCTTCTTTGAGTGCGAAATGCGTTGTAATCTTTATCGGCATGGTAAATAAAAAACTTAAGTACTATATCCAGTTAGCTGCTGCTAATTAAATATTAAGGACATAAAAGAAAGAATTTTGATAAAGTAAGCGTATGGAAAGATCATTAACAGCGGGGATTATAATAATCGGAAATGAGATACTTTCAGGCAAAGTGCGTGATGATAATTCTTATTTTCTGGCATCAGAATTAAGATCTCTCGGCGTCCACCTGGAACGCATATCTACTATCCCTGATGATGTAGAAACAATCGGAAAAGAAGTTGCCGGGTTTTCGAATAAGTACGATTATGTCTTCACTTCAGGCGGTGTCGGCCCTACGCACGATGATGTTACAATGGCAGGAATAGCAAGGGGATTCGGTGTAAAGCTTGTAGAAAATCAGGATATAATAAAAATTCTGCGGAGCCACTTTAATGAAGATATTAACAATGCTGTATTAAAAATGGCAAATGTTCCTGAAGGCACTGAAGTTGTTGTCAGTGAAAATGTGCGTTTTCCGGTAATCTCTTTTAAAAATATCTTTATATTCCCAGGTATTCCCGAATATATGCAGAATAAATTTTCTTTGATCAGTGAAAGGTTCCGCTCCTCAAAATTCCATTTAAAAAGGCTTTTCCTTAACATTCACGAGTCATATTTTGCGGAAATCCTTAATGAAGTGGTTGCTGAAAACAGAGATGTTGATTTTGGATCATATCCGGTTGTTGGAAAACCTGATTACCGCGTAATGATCACAGCAGAATCCAAACTAAAGGAATCTCTGGAAAAGGCACTGGATGATCTGACAGGCCGGCTCCCCGAAAATGTTATTATCAGGATCGAATAATTTAGATTAATTGCATGATGTTACGCTGCCCTGCAAAGAATCCACTTTAAGTATTGCTGTGTTCCATTGCTGCTTGAGATGTTTAAGAAATCTCAATACAAACGATATTTTCAAAAGCAATCCGCTATAATAATTAAGAGCCTATCTGTCCGAGAATCTCAAATACTTCTTATATGCTTTTAACAAGAGGGTCATATTTTGAAAAACACAGATCATAATAATAGACTTGTCAAAAATCTCAAGAAGTTAAATGCAGATATTCCTCTGTCAGGGACAAAGACTGAAGAAAATAAGGAAAGCAATGCCGCGTTACGTGAAAGCGAGAGAAAATTCAAAAAGCTCTCTCAGGAATTCAACGTCCTACTGAACGCTATTCCTGATAATCTTGTCCTTTTGACGCCTGATATGAAGATCATATGGGCAAACAGGGCATCTGCTGCAAAATTCGGTAAAAACGTTTCTGATCTATACGGAAAACACTGTTATACTTTATGCTGTAATCTCACTGCTCCCTGTGACTGCTGCCCTGCTGTTAAAAGTTTCAAGACAGGCAAGGAAGAGACCTCGCAACGCATGAACACAGAAGGGAAGGTATGGGACATCAGGGCCTTTCCAATAAAGGATGAATCGGGAAATGTAAAAAACGTAATTGAAGTGGCTAGGGACATTACATCCAAAGTCTGCATGGAAAATGAAGCGAAAATAATGCAGTCCAAATTAATTCAGACAAATAAAATGACTGCTTTAGGAACCCTTGTTTCCGGAGTTGCCCATGAAATAAACAATCCTAACAGCTATATCCTCACTAACTCTCAATTATTATCAGAAATATGGAGTGATACACATAAAATTCTTGAAGAGCATTACAAAACTAACGGTGAGTTTCACCTTGGAGGACTAGGTTATTCTGAAATCCAGAGTGTTGTTCCAAAACTGCTTTACGGGATCAATGACGGTTCAGTAAGAATAAGCAATATTGTCCATTACCTGAAGGATTTTGCCAGACCTGACAGGTCAAATCTGGATGGGAAGATAGATATTAACAGGGTAATAATGAATTCCAGCACTATTCTTACTAATAAGATCCGGAATATTACAGATAATTATCATTTCACTGCTGATTCTGATCTTCCGCTGGTCAGGGGGAGCTCTCAGCAGATCGAACAAGTGGTGATGAACCTTATTATTAACGCCTTGCATGCTTTGGATGACAGACAATCAGGTATAACGATAAGGACGAGTTATGATAAGAAAACAAATTTTGTAACTATTATGATAAAAGATGAGGGTATAGGAATGAACGAGGAGACCCTTGAACGTATTACCGAACCATTTTTCACTACAAAACTGAATGACGGTGGCACAGGATTAGGACTGTCAATATCATATTCGATTGTTAAAGAACATGATGGCCTGCTCGAATTTAAATCTGCACCGGGCAAGGGTACAACAGCATATTTAAGGCTTCCTTTACACAATACCCTGTAGCACTATTTTACCTGGAGATATGGATGGATAACTATACAAACAATGTTCTGCTTGTTGATGATGAAGAGCAGATACTTCTAAGTTACAGCGTCATGCTGCGCACTTCCGGGCTGAAAAATGTCTTTGCAATACAGGACAGCCGGAAGGTTATGCCTTTTCTTGCTGAAAATAATATTGCTGTTGTAGTTCTTGACCTTATAATGCCTCATATTTCCGGCAATCAATTAATTGAAAGAATCAATCGTGAGTTACCGCATGTTCAGATTATAGTTATGACAGCTACAAATGAGCTGGAAATTGCCGTGGATTGCATGAAAGAAGGCGCCGTTGATTACCTGGTCAAACCAGTAGAAAAGAGCAGATTTATTTCAAGTATTAAAAAGGCACTTGAATTGAGGACTCTTCGCGACGAGCTATCTACCCTTAAACATCATCTGCTTGCCGAGGACCTCGATAATGAAGCTGTTTTTTCAAAAATTATTACGAGGAACAGCAAAATGCTCTCCATTTTTCATTATGTTGAAGCCATTGCAAAAACAATGCGGCCTGTATGTATCACGGGTGAAACAGGAGTAGGTAAAGAACTCCTGTCAGGTGCAATTCATGACCTCAGTGAATTGAAAGGTGAATTTGTTGCTGTAAATGTAGCCGGCCTTGATGACACAATTTTTTCAGACACTTTATTTGGACATAAAAAAGGAGCATATACCAGTGCAGACAGTGTAAGGGAAGGGCTGATTGTAAGGGCCTCCGGCGGTACACTGCTGCTGGATGAAATAGGCGACTTAAGTGAAGGATCACAGCTTAAGCTGCTTCGCCTGCTGGAGGAAAATAAATATTATCCTCTGGGTTCAGATATACCCGAGACATGCGACGTCCGAATCATTGTTACTACAAACAGGGATTTAAATAAGCTTATCTCTGAAGGGCTGTTCCGAAAAGATCTGTACTACCGTTTCTGCGTACACTCCATCCATCTTCCTCCATTGCGGGACAGAGAAGATGATATACCTTTGCTGCTCGCCAACTTCATTGAAGATGCTGCAGAGGCCCTTGACAGGAACAAACCATCTTATCCCAATGAATTAGCAACACTGCTTCTCAACTATCATTTTCCGGGAAATATCAGAGAGCTTCAGGCTATGGTCTTTGATGCCGTGGCACGGCATAAATCCGGAATCCTCTCGATGGACAGTTTTAAGGAATTTATAAAGCAGAAAAACGGAAGCACCCACCTAGCTCCGGAACTTGATTTTGAAGATAATAACCTGTTATCAATTCCTTTCATGTCCGGCCGTTTTCCTACTCTGAAGGAATCAGAGGAATTTATTATCACTGAAGCACTGAGACTTTCCAATGATAATCAGGGAATTGCCGCCTCACTTCTGGGCATAACAAGACAGGCTTTGAACAAGCGTTTAAAAAGGGCAGAGAAACTTTCCTGAACAACTGATTATCAATGCTCGTATATAACCTGTTTATCCCCTTTCATAGAAAATTATCGGTCATCTCCAGTACACCTTGCCTGTTAGGTAATTCATGAATTATTCATACTTTTTCTACGTCTAATGACAATGCCAACTGCACTTTCTGGATAACTTTTATTTCGCTGAATCTGTCAACCTGTCAATAATGACAGGTGATTATTAGAAAGATATTTGGTATTAATATTGAGAACTTAAATGACAACTACTAATATAATGTTGATTTGGAGTATAAAAATGGAAGTATCAACGATAGAATGTCCTCATTTGCTTGAATGGATATCGTGGCAAACAGTGTTCTGCAGGTTGAGATATGAAAATCCTGATGTCCTGGATTCTTCTGAAATTATGATTTATTGCAGGAGCAATAATTATATTAACTGTTATTTTTTTGTTAATAAAAAATGCAGAAAACAGGCAAATCATTAAAGACATCATCTAAATGCCCCAATCTGGTTGAATGGAAAGATTGGGTAATAATGATATGTAACGCTGGCAAGAAGCCATATGTTCCCAGTTTTTTTGAACTCCGGGAATATTGCAGGAAAAGATGTTTTTTGAAATGTCCTTTTTACTCAGGATATTCATAGGACATATTTGTCATTTCCCCCGGCAGTATTAGAAATATTAGAATTGAAAACAGAATGAAATTCGGTGCATAGATTGAAAAAACAGACAAAGACCGGTCATGAAAAAAATGATGATAAAAAAAGGACCTTTTATCCTGATGCAGCGCCTCAAGGGGGAAATAAAAGAAAATACCACACTATAATCAATCAAAATCAATCCATTATTCTGTACATGAAAGAGATAGCTTCTTATCCTCTGCTTACCAGGGAGGATGAAGTACTGCTGGCAAAAACCATTGATGATGAAAGAAACAGCATCTTACAGGTCCTCTTTTCAACTTCATTTGTTATAGAGCATATCATTAGTTTCCCCAAACTTATTAAAAAGAAAATAGTTGCAATTGATTCCCTGATTTCCTTAAAGAATGACGGTCCGGCACCAATAACAGATTTAGATGAAAATGAAAAAAAAGAGATCCTTTCCAGAGCAATGAAAAAGGTTAAATCAATAGAAAGGCTTTATCAAAAAAGAAGCCTTCTCCTGAAAGCTGGAAGTGCTGCCAATAAAAGATTTTCGCTGGCGAAGAATAAGGCAAAAATAGTAACCAGGATATTTGAATTGAATCTGAAGAGCGAAGTCTCGGATCCCCTGCTAGTACAATTAAAGTATGCAGCAAATAGACATTGGGAAATTTCAGATGTTATTCCGGAAATTGAAATAAAAAGCAATAATGGATCTGGAAGTGAATACATCAGTTTAAAAAGAGAAAAGAATAAAATAGAGAATATGCTCGGCATGAACTGTGCGGAAACACAAAGTTATCTGAATTCTATTCTGGAAAGTGAACGTAAGATAACCGAGGCCAGGGAAACACTGATACAGAGTAATTTGAGACTCGTAATAAGCATGGCCAAAAAATATATTAATAATGGCCTGGGACTTCTTGATCTCATTCAGGAAGGGAATATCGGACTAATCAAGTCCGTTGAGAAATTTAATTACCGCATGGGATTCAAATTCAGCACCTATGCATCATGGTGGATAAAACAGGCTATAACCAGGGCAATAGCTGACAAATCAAGGACTGTCAGGCTGCCTGTTCACATGATAGAAACCCTGAAAAAACTTGTTCGCTCCAGATCTGAGTTTATTAAAAAGAATGGGTGTGAACCAAAAGAAGAAGAGATCGCAAAAATAATGAATCTTCCTTTGAAAAAATTAAGAAAGATAATGGGAATAAGAAGGGACACAGTCTCATTAGAGCTGCCTGTCAATAGCGAAGATAGATATATGGGGAGCCTTATTGATGAGAATGAATCTTTTTCACCCTTAAAAACGCTTATTTGTAAAGATATGAAAAACCAGATCCGGAAGGCGTTTGAAGTACTCTCGACAAAGGAGACTGAAGTTATTAAAAAGAGGTTCGGGATTGGATACAATTGTACATATACACTTGAGGAGATCGGTAGTCATTTAAATGTTACAAGAGAGAGAGTAAGGCAGATAGAGGCACGTGGACTCCAAAAGCTGGGACATCCAAGAATGAAGAAGAAACTGGAGGATTTTCTTACTTAAGCTATCACTTTATTATACGCCTGCGCATAAGGCGGAAAGGGTATGGCGCAAGCAGGCCTGCCGCAGCAATAATCCATATAATATCCATGATTATGCCTTCTGTTGTTCCTGTTGAGAAAGCACGATAAATATTAACAAAATGGTAAAGCGGATTAAAAAAAGCTATCTTTTCGACAATATTCGGCATATTATCAAGAGGAAAGAAGATGCCTGAAAAGAGAAAGCTTGGCGTAACAAAAAGGGTGAAGAAATAACTGAATGAATCAATACCCGGTACAAGTGCAACCGCAATAATCGCTATTTCCGCAAATATCAAACCGCTTATGAAAAGAACAGGAATGGCAAGCACTATCATCGGAGATTCAATAAGGCCGAATGCGGATATTACTACCATAATTATTGTGCCGTAAAACATGCTCTTGGTAGCGCCCCATAAAATTTCACCGGCTATCAGGTCGTAAAGGTTTATGGGTGTAGCAAGAATCGCGTCAAATGTCTTCTGGAATGTCATTCTGATATATGTGCCGTACGTACATTCAGAAGCTGTTGCAAACATCGATGATGAGGCAATCAGGCCGGGGGCTATGAAATTAATATAGGGCATACCGTTTATCTCTTTAACAAAGGCCCCCAGACCGAACCCCAGGGCTAAAAGATAGAGAATCGGTTCAACAAAATTGAATACAAGACTCGACTTGTACAGTTTCGTATATACGGTCAGGTGTCTCTGCCAGACTCGAAATGCCCTCTTGAAATTCAACCGGTTATCCTTCAAGGCTTTTTCCGGTCAGGGCAAGATAAACGTCTTCAAGGTTGCCGCCCTGTTTTTCCATCAGGTTTATAGGTGAATCAACAGCAACTATCTTCCCGGAATCCATTATAGCAACTCTGTCGCATATTCTTTCCGCCTCTTCCATATAATGGGTCGTAAGGATAAAGGTTATTCCCTGTGACTTTAGCTGGTACAGCTGTTTCCAGACTGAATGCCTGCTGTGAGGATCAAGCCCTGTTGTCGGTTCATCCAGGATAATTATTTCAGGATTATTTATCAGCGCTCTTGCCAGAAGGAGTCTGCGCTGCATGCCCCCTGACAATTCCTTTATCTTTACATATGATTTGTCCCTCAACTCAATAAAATCAAGGAGCTCCCGGGCATGGGGTAAAGATTCCCTTTCCGGAATATCAAAGTATCGGGCATATACAATAAGGTTTTCGATGACAGAAAGGTCCGGATCAAGATTATTGTCCTGGGGCATTACTCCCAGTCTGGACTTTATCGTGCTGCCATATTTTGTTACATCCAGTCCGAAGACCTCAACCTTGCCTGACGACGGGGGCATATAACAATAGATTATTCCCATAACCGTGGTTTTCCCCGCACCATTAGGACCGAGGAAACCAAAGCATTCACCCTCTGCAATCTCGAAATCTATGCTATCAACAGCACAGAGGGAGCTGTAATTCTTAGTTAATTTTTCTGCAGAAACAATATTCACTTGGTCTCAGTCAACATCATTAATTTCAACTTCAATTTCATTTGGAGGAGGCATCTTCTTTTTTATGTATGGTTTCACCAGGTTTTTGATAAATTCCCTGGAAACCGGGAATAGCATTGTAAAGCCGACAATGTCTGTAAGAAAACCCGGGGTAAGAAGCAGCGCGCCTGCAACAAGGATCATCATTCCGCTGATCATCTCATCACCCGGAAATATGCCCTCCTGCATGTTTTTCTGTATGCGGTGCATGACGCTAATTCCCTCCATTTTGACCATATAAGCTCCGATAGCAGCTGTAAGCATAATGATCAGCACTGTATTAAGTGCACCGATATAAGAGCCGACCTTAATTAAAAGTGTAAGCTCTGTTATTGAAACTATTGTAAATAATAGGAATAGTCTGTGGAACATAATTAACCTTTATCAAACATTATCTGAATTCATTATAATCTATTTGCTGATCAAAATGATAAACTCTGGAAGATATGCGGGTCAATATACCGGCAGCAAAAAGATTTATTTGAAGTGTAATCATTTTCACTGCCGGCATAATCCTGTTTCGGACAATAGAATTAAATAAATTTTTTAAGTAAGTCGGTCATTTCAGGGGTCCTTAAATAACCATAGGATTTGTGATTAATCCCGCCCCAGTCATTTAATACAAGGTCATCCTTCACCTCGACGTCATACCCGTTAGGCTCATAGTCATCAGAGAGGTGAGTATCAATTGCGACCGGGTCTCTTTTGTCAGCAAGGTTTGTCCATTTCTTTACAATGCTCGGGGTACGCACAAGACTGTTCTCCCGGGCAATCTTATATTTAACATGCGGCATTCCCAGTGGAGACCCGATGGTAACCAAATGCTCTATTGACAGGGTAGGGTCATCGCGTCCCATATTTCTCAGAACATCATATGCGATGATTGACCCCATTGAGTGGGCAATGATCATTATCCTTTTGTCCCTGTTAGATTCGATCTCTGCTTTCAGGAGGTTTCTCAGCTTTTCCCTCTTGGCACTGTCATTATAGTACTTGTGCAGATCTTTAAGCTTTTTCTTGATAACACTTTCAGCAAGTGCATCGATGCCAAAGAGGTTTTTCATTGAGTCAATGACATCATCAGTCAGGTCAGATGCTTTTGCCCTCAATGCATCCAGCCATCCGTCCTTATATCTTTTTAAATCTCCCTTCTTTGCCTTACGGTAGAGGTCCGGTTTTTTGTCATACTGGCGATACATAACATCCGCCCAATATACAGACCGGAAATTCAGGGATGACGGTGATACTCCCGCATTCACTTCAAGACCTTCCAGTATTGCTTTTCTCCAGCCGTTCTCTAACACAGCCGGAGATGGTTTATTCGCTAACCCGTGAATACCAATAATTACATTACTCATGTTCCCCTCCTTTTTCTTTGTTAACAATGAATTAAATGCTGCGAGCTACAGGAATAATAACATTACAGTGAGTGATTAACAATAAGAATTTAAATATAGAGATAACAGATTAATTGATAATGAAGAAGGAGATGATGCTGAGAGCTTAGTTGTCAATAATACCTTTAAACACGTCTTGTACTTCATTTAATATTTCCCCATGAAGGGCAGGGGCAGCGGCAACAATATTCCCGGTGAAAATATGATCATAGTTACCTGAAAAATCAGTAAACACCCCGCCTGCTTCCTTGACAAGTATACTTCCTGCTGCAACATCCCACGGGCTAAGGCCGATTTCAAAGAAACCCTCACAGCGGCCGCAGGCAAGATATGCCAGATCAAGTGCGGCTGACCCGCCCCTCCTTATATCGCTTACCCTGTGAAAGATATTTTTGAACAGTTTAAGATAATCATCTATCATATCTTTTTTTCGGAAAGGAAAACCTGTTGCAATAATAGAGCTGTCCAGATTATTGATTGAAGATACCTTGAATGGACGCCCGTTCAAAAAGGCACCTTTCCCTTTTTCAGCCGAAAATATCTCGTCTCTCAGAGGATCATACACAAGACCCAGGATAATTTCACCCTGGTATTCAAGGGCTATTGAAACTGAAAATACCGGGTACCCGTGTATGAAGTTTGTTGTGCCGTCAAGTGGGTCGATTATCCATCGATAGTCATTTGTATTAGCATCCTTTATGGACTCTTCTGTTAAAAAATAATGGTTTGGGTAGTCCTTTTTAATTATCCTGATAATAATCTGCTCTGATTCCCTGTCTATGTCCGTTACAAAGTCCGACGCCTGTTTTATATCAATACCATAATTTGATATATTGCCGACGTTTTTACGGATATAGTCCCCTGAAAGGATTATTGCCCTGAAAGCTGTGCCGAGAAATTTGCCTTTATTTGTTCTCATTGTTTTGTTCCCCAAACAAGTATATGCCTGTCACTGATCACTTCGATGTTAAGATAATCAAGTTTTGCTGTCAACAACTGCTCCTTAAT
>PJEL010003142.1_pt1 | contig 14423 bp, 14 predicted proteins | sample 1853271 | NCBI WGS metagenome assembly PJEL01 (sample SAMN08108733, study PRJNA415343) | Invertebrate metagenome, whole genome shotgun sequencing project. | host: Globobulimina | place: Sweden: Gullmar Fjord | collected 2015-08 | reverse complement strand
CGAGAAGGCCATTAAAATCAAGGCTATGATTGTAGAGATGGGATAGTTTTTTCAACTCTTTCCAACCAGCCAAACATTGTATCTGGCTAGTCCCTTGCTGATTGTGAATACTGTCGCTAACATCCAATTCAGTATTGAAGTGTTCTGTTTGTTTTACATTAAGGGGAATAGTAAATGAAAAGAGTATCTGCACTTACACTGACAACGGCTGTAATGATGTTTACAGCATTGGGAACTGCACAGGCGGATAGTGCGACAGACATGGTTGTTGATAAAATGGCAGAAGGAGACGTTTCCGCCATATGCAGCGGTGGACGTGATACGATTACGAAAGCTAGTAAAGAAGCCGTAATGTCACTTGCGAAAGTAGGGAAAATCAGCGGCGATTTCCAGGAAATCGGCAAAAAAGCCGGTGGGGAATTTTACGAGAAAAAATGCTGATCTAATGCGAAAAGCGCCTTTAGGGCGCTTTTCGAAAATCAACAGACATCGTAGAGTACCGAATGACAATTCCCCGGTTGATACTATTTGAGGGTATGTTTGGATCGGGGAAATCATGGACCTCTCAACTGCTGGAGCAGGAGTTACGGACTTCAGGATACTCCGTTCGCTGGTTCCATGAATTATCAAAAGATCATCCTTTTGCAATCCCTTCCGACGCTAACGGAACATCAGCTTTATCTTTTCTGGAAAGATCTATCGCGCAATGGAGTGGTATTGCCAATAAACGGAAGAATGCGACTGACATCTGGGTTGTTGATAGTGGATATCTGCAGAAATTGGTAATGACAGCATTGCAACGCGGGATTTCCCATACCGATATTCTGGATGTGTTTATATCGAACAGTTCCTGTTTTAAGTCGTTGAACCTGACGTTCATTTATTTAAAACCTGAGGATCTCGCATCCCATTTAAAGCAAGTATTTAATCATCGCGGAGAAGTCTTCAAAAAGGCGATAGTGAATTGGGCCAGCGCGACAAAAGGCGGGGCAGACACAAATGCTGAAGAAACGAACCTCCGTTTTTGGCGAGATTATCTGGATATATGTGATCAGGTTTTGGATGTTTTAAGGTCTGCTTCGGTGGACGTTCGGAAATATGCTCTTTCCAATCGATTGCAATGCCTAGAAGACTTGGGGCTAGAGTTTGACTTTCAGGCAATTCCCCCAGAACTTGAGATTGACCCTCAGATTTTAGGTTGTTTTTCCGACGAAGGTGAAAAGCACCACTGTAAAATAGAACGCTCCTCTGGTTGCTATATAATCTCCGGTCTCATTCAAATTCTGGAAGAAAATACTCAACTTGAACGGACCGGGGATCAAGAATACAGGTTGGTTGGGCAGGATATCATTCTGCAATTTTCAGATGATTTGACTGAAATTTTGGTGAAGAGTAGTTGGATCAGGATAAATGGCATCCGGTTGCTACGCCGGTGAACAATATTGATCTGTAAAAGACTCGCATTGTCTGTCAGCTCAAGTTCTGTTGATGCTTCAAGTGAATGAAAGAAGCATCAACAGTATGGTTCTGAGATTATGCCGTTCGAATTTTTGTCAGAAAATGTTCAACGCGCTGGGTCAGTAATTCTGACTTCTTCATGACATCGTTGGTGACACTTAAAGTGAGACCGCTGATCTGAGAGGTTTCCTGAACAGCTTTACTGACATCTGCGATATGAGTGGAAACCTCTTTATTTCCAACAGTCGCTTCCTGAATATTCCGGCTGATTTCGGTTGTCGCCATTCCCTGTTCTTCTACCGCCGAAGAGATGCTGGCTGTTGTTTCGTTGATGCTGTCGATTGTTCTTGAGATCCCGTTGACAGCATCTACTGCTTCACTGGTATCTTTCTGCATCGCCGCAATATGATTTGTAATATCTTCTGTCGCTTTTGCGGTTTGACTGGCGAGGTTTTTAACCTCTGATGCGACAACAGCGAAACCTTTACCCGCATCACCGGCACGTGCCGCTTCAATTGTAGCATTTAACGCCAGAAGGTTTGTCTGTTCAGCAATGTCGCTGATCAAGCTGACAACTTCGTTGACCTTACCGGCTGAAGTATCAAGTTTTGTGATTTTCTCATTGGTTCGCTCAGCTTCAACTACGGCAGAAGAGGCGATTTTTTCTGAACGCGACACCCTGTTATTGATTTCCGATATAGAACTTGAGAGTTCTTCTGTGGCGGCTGCAACAGTTTGAACGTTATTGGAAGCCTGTTCTGATGCAGCTGCAACAACTCCCGCCTGACGAGAGGAATTTTCAGCGTTTTCGGCGAGATTTTGTGCTGTTTCTTTCATACTGGCGAGAGCGGTGGTCACTTCGTTCAGGATTTTTTCAACATCATTGTCAAATTCTTTGGTCATATTATCGATTGACTGGGATCTCTGTTCCCGTTTGGCCCCGCGTTCCGCCTCTACAGCTGCTCTATCAGCCTCACGCTGTCTTTTTGCATTTGTTTCTTCTTCAGCGGCCTGCCGCAAATTATCTTGCTCGATAGCCATTTGATTGGCGTGGATTTTGTTGTCCTTGAAGACCTGCACAGCTTTCGCCATGTCTCCCATTTCATCAAATCGATCAAGGCCAGGAATGTCGATACTGACATCGTCTGCGGCAAGGGTTTCCATTGCAAGTGACATTTCTCGAACTGGACCCACAATGCTGCGCGCTGTTATTGAAACCACAAAGAATGCGACCACAATCCCAAGGGCAAGTATGATATATTCAATAAGCTTCAACGTGCTGATTTCACCCAGAAGACCTGCTGCATCAACGTTCAGGAGTTGGCGCTGGTTTTCAACCATACCGCCGGTGCGAATACCAACTTCATTTTTTATGCCTGTGAGTATGTTTAACAGTTTACCGGCTTTCGGAGCCGCCTGCGTTACAAGCGTGAAGTTGGCCATATTTGCCTTGTTTGACTTTCGAATTTCAAACATTTTTGATGGGAGTTTGGTAAATACATCCCGAGCAGAACCCAGTTTTTTAAAACTGCTTTTTTGACTGGTGGTCATCAAATCAGTCAGGTTGGAAAGGTCCGCATAACGGCGGGTATTTTTTGCCCATAACCTTTCAAAATTGGTTTCGAATTTCGTGTCACCTGTGAGCATGAAAGCGCGGATGTTAGCAATGGATAGACCTATGGTGCCCCGCACATCCGCCATCACGCCTAACAGATTTTTCCGCTCAATTGTTGCTTCAAGGGTTTGCTCTTCGTCAATGAGTGCCGTTATTTCCTTGGCCATGATTGCAGCTTTTGGTGCGGCTTGATCGATGAGAATTTTTGTGGCCGGATATTCATCTGCGCTATGAGCAATCACTTCGGTTGCCTGTTGCGCTATTTTAAACTCCGCCAGAATGTTTTTGAAATCGGCCCATTTTTCCAGATTGGCAGGATTGGTCCAGTGTTCTGACAATTGATCCATCTTGGAGGTCGTTTTGCCGATATCCTGCCAAACAAGATCCCGTTCTTCCTTAAATATCGGATTACCAGTCAACATCCACCCGCGCAAGGAGGCGAGGGATGCGTTGATATTGTTGACCATCGAACTGCTGGCATTCGCTGTTGGTACGCGAATGTCAACCATACGTGACATGCCGTCACCGATTTGATTGACTTTAAGGGCTGTTATTCCAACAGCCAGAACAAGCAAAGAGATGATGGCGACAAAGCCTAGTGTAAGCCGCCCCTTGATTTTTAGTTGAGATAATCTGGAACCGATACCGAACATAATAGCCCCCTTTTATGTTCTAATTAGTAGATGTAAGATAATGGTATATTCAACTAATTAACATAAGATTACTGTATATTAGGCGGGCGTTTTCAATGCGTTAGGAGGTCATTAAAATGATTCTAAATATTGTTTGACGTCAAATCAAATATCATTTGGGAGCAAACAAATATAAGCAAAGCAATTGGTCAGTCTTCGATTTTTGCAGACTTGTGAGGATACTTCCCCTTGATGTTTTTGTAGAAAGATTTGATTTTTTTGACATCCGCTTCAACATCGCCAGTGGGATAGAAAGTTGGGCCAAAACCCCCAACTTTACGGCTGAAATCCAGAAAGCCAAGCCCGATGGGAACTTGGGCCCCATTAGCGATATGATAAAAGCCGGATTTCCAACCAGGGACTTTCGACCGTGTTCCTTCCGGCGGGACGACGATAATGAGCCGATCATGTTCCTTAAAAGCATCAATAGTGTGTTGGACCACATCATTGCCTTGTTTCCGGTCAATGGGCAGCCCGCCAAACCATCTCATAATGGGTCCGGTGGGTCCCTTGAAAAGACTGTCTTTCCCCATCCAGAAAATTTCGAACCGCATGATAAAAGCCATGGCGATCATCAGGGGGAAGTCCCAGTTTGTCGTATGCGGCGCTGCGATCAGAACATATTTAGGTTCCTTAGGGGGCGTGCCTTCCATGCGCCATCCAGTGAGCTTCAAGCTTACTACGGACAGGCCAAGGAAAAAATGGCGGAAAATGGGTGTTGTGTAGATGGTGGACTGCAAAATAAAATCTCAGGCCGTGAGTTAAAAAATACCGTACAAGCCTGATCAAGCTGGTCCGCTGAAAACAATGTATCACTAACCTATGTATATATAGTTACTTGTGCAATATTTGTTTGATGCAAATCAACATTTGTGCTTGAGATTAAACCATAAAAATGCCCGCCGGTGAGGGCGGGCATTTTCTAGAGGCAATACATCATCACGTTTCTTTTAATGCGCTACGCAGTCCGATAATCAAACTGATACACATCAGAAGAAGAACAATGGTGAACGGGAAGCCCGTCGATACAGCCATGGCCTGCAAGGCTGTTAAGGCTCCGGCCCCGCCTACAAGCAACAAGGTTGCTGCTACAACACCTTCAAAAGTACACCAGAATACCCGCTGTGAGACAGGTGCATCGGTCTTGCCGCCAGCAGTGATCGTGTCAATCACCAGGGAACCTGAATCTGATGAGGTTATGAAGAAGACCAGCACCAGAACAATTCCGATGAAAGACGTGATAGAGGCAAACGGCAGGGGTTTCAGCATCTCAAACAATTTAAGCTCAAGAGCTGCACTTTTAACCGGTGCCGCGGCATCCGCAATGACCTGTGCAATGGCAGTCCCGCCAAATGCGCCCATCCAAAGGATTGTGACGATGGTTGGAATGACGATAACGCAGAATACAAATTCACGTATTGTGCGGCCTCTTGAAACTCGCGCAATGAACATCCCAACAAATGGGGACCAGGAGATCCACCAGGCCCAGTAGAAGGAAGTCCACCCTTGTGAGAAATTAGTGTCTTCGCGGCCAAAAGGCATAGAAAGGGGCACAATTTCCTGAACATAGGCAATCCCGCCAGCAAACATTGTCTCAAAAATGGTAGCTGTTGGTCCGACAAAAATGATAAAAAGAAGCAGCAAGGCTGCAAGGGCTATATTGATTTCTGAAAGCAACTTGACGCCGCCATTTAGTCCCCGGACTACTGAAATCATGGCTAAGGTTGTTATGACTGTAATCAGGATTACCTTGGCAACATTTCCAGTTCCCCAACCAAACAGATAGTTAAATCCTGCCAGGGCTTGTTCCGTCCCAAAGCCCAAGGATGTGGCAAGGCCAAATACGGTGGCGAATACAGCAAGGATATCAATGATGTGACCTGGCCACCCCCAAATCTTGTCTTTCAATAAAGGATAGAAAGCTGACCGTAGGGTCAAGGGTAATCCGCGATTATAGGAAAAGAAGGCAAGGGAAAGTGCAACAACAGCATATATGGCCCAAGGGTGTAGCGCCCAATGGAATATAGTCGCCGCCATGCCAAGTCTTAAGGCTGCTTCTGGATCTCCCGCCGCAGCCCCTAAGGGAGCCCAATCTGTTCGTGCACCGATCTCGCCTGCCGTTCCTCCCATGGAGGATGCAAAATGAGACATGGGTTCTGAGACACCAAAGAACATAAGGCCAATCCCCATCCCCGCCGCGAAGAGCATGGCAAACCAACCAAGATATCCATAGTCAGGGGTTGCTTTTGAGCCGCCCAAGCGGATTTTACCGAAAGGGGTCACCATCAAAAAAATGCAGAGGAGTACAAAAATATTTGCAGAACCTAAGAAGAACCAGTCAAATTTTGAGGTGAGATACGGCCTTAACCAGCCGAAAAAATCCGTTGCCTCCTGCTGAAACATCAAGGTGATCAAAACAAAGGCAGCAATGGTAATGCCGGAAATCATGAAGACCGGATTATGAATATCCAGTCCGAAAGGCGTGACATTATGCTGCCCGATTTTATAGTCTGTTTGTGCGTGAAATTCAGTATTGGACTCATCGCTTTTACTAATCTCTGTCATATGTTAATCCTCCCGCTATGACAGTACACAGCCACCAAAGTGGCTGTATTTCCCTGTTTGTGACTGCCCATTTTTTTGGATCATTATTCACAAAAAATAATATAGGCTCGTATATTTTCTAAAACTGTTCTTTTTGCGACGCCCAGCGTTCAGGATGCTCCAAAACGGGTAGTGTCAGTTCAAGATATGTCTTCCGTTCTTAGTGCCATTAATACTGGCTTTCCAAATTCAAAGAAGAAAGAGTTTATGCTCTTTAACCGATAATATAAGGGGAAATACTCATGTGCTGTGAGAAGCAGACGATTTAACAATGAAAATTCATCTAAAAGATTCGATAAATCTAATAATATGTTGATAAATAATAAAATATAATAACTCATATATTAAATTTAGTATGGTTAATATTTATGTAACTGGTTAAATAAAATACCCTTAAAGCACGAAAAATGCAGGATTTTTGGTGTGCCTCACAATCACCATTATCTTGCCGATATCCCGACTTTTTTTGGTCACGATTAGCCAGCAGGTTCCCTCTGCACAGCGCTGATGGACACTCCCTGAATTGACGTGCTGGGCTAACGGACGACAGGTGCCCAATTGTGGGCATCTGTTCGTCTTTCTCAAAATAAACGGAGACGAATTATGAATAAGCTATTTGTTGCTGCAACAACCCTGATTTCCATCACGGCTTTCACTGCAATCGCAGCAACGTCTGATTTCAAAGCAGCGGACAAAAATGGAAACGGCACCGTTAGTTATGAAGAGCTGATTGTTCTGATGCCTTCTGCCAGTCAAAAGCAATTTGCTGCGGCCGATATCGATGGTAGCGGTGAATTATCAAAGGAAGAATACACAAAAGCGACAAGTTCGAAGTAATCATTCAGACCTGTCTAATTACCTTCCCAACAATACCTGGCCGTTCTTTGAGCGGTCAGGTTTTTTTGAGCTGATATGGAAAGGGCGAATACCCTGAATTAAAACTCTTCCATCGATAAATTAGAATGACTACAGTCTTGGGCGGAGAGACGAAGATGGCGGATCGAACCTATCGATCCAAGAGGAGGACAAAATATGACACTAAAAGCCTTGTTTACAGAACATCCCAATTCAGTGAATGAAACCTATTTTGAACATATGCATATGTCCTCAAGCTTTGGAAGCCAGTTATTTTTGGCTATGCTGTGTGCATTTGTGCATGCAGTTTTCCCCTTTTTGTTTGGGACAACTGCAAGCGGCATCATAAAGGGCCTCTATAGCCGGATGGTCAGTAACCGGGTTGTTAAAGGCATATCCGATCTTGACGGAAAGACTCCTTTTCAGCTTGCTTTTGATAGCGCAGCCCTCTGATTTAATTGAGGGATAATTGGCGCTGCGTTACCGCATCTATTCTCTTTCTATTCGAAAATCCCGTTGACCTTGCGCAGAAGAGGGCGCATAAATCGCGCTTGTTGATAATGAAAGCGGGATGAAACGATACGCAAAACTGGCTTTGCACGCGCCTCGTTGATGAGGTGTAATACGATCCAAGTGAATCTTTTGATACGCGCGCTTCAACTGGATTATTCGGGCCAATTGCAATTGTTGGATCGACGATGAGACCCATACTTTTTGTGAACGGCGCAGTTCTCGCCATTATCTCTTTGCCTCTCCTGTTGATTGAGATGCTCAATCCTGGGGCAGATTTTCCATTTTTTAAGGCGTTTTCCTTTATTCTTTTTATTGGAATGGGTTTAATGCTGGCCTCTCGCGGGGCAACAATTACGTTCACTCACAAGCAGATTTTTATCCTAACCACCTCTATCTGGATTTCACTGACTTCTGCTGCGGCTCTTCCTTTTTGGATGTGGGGTATGCCCCTTGCGGATTCTGTGTTTGAAGCAACGTCCGGCATTACAACAACCGGAGCGACGGTTTTAACCGGTCTTGATACGATGCCGCATAGTATCCTGATGTGGCGTGCTTTTTTGCAGTGGCTGGGCGGTATCGGTATTGTGGTGACAGCGATTGCCATGTTGCCGTTTCTGGGTATCGGGGGCATGCAGCTTTTTCGCACTGAAAGTTCTGAAGTTTCTGAAAAGGAACTTCCTTCCGCCGCTAAGCTGGCGTCAACCACGTTGTGGGTTTATGTGGCGCTGACGATCTTGTGTGCGGTGGCCTATAAGATTGAAGGGATGACTGTCTTTGACGCGATTGCCCATGCGCTGACAACTGTGGCGACGGGCGGATTTTCTACCCATGATGAGTCTATTGGTTATTTTGACAGCAAAGTGATTGCCTGGACCTGTATTGTATTTATGTTTTTGGGCAGCGTACCGTTTCTTTGGTACATCAAGGCATTACGCAAACGACAATTCGCCAGCGAACAATTGCGCCTTTATATCATTGCTTTGGTGGTGATCATCACGGTTCTCACGTCCTGGCTGTCATTGTCCAAAGGTGCCGATTGGGGTGAAGCGATCTTGTTGTCCACATTCAGCGTCGTTTCAGTCGTGACAACATCAGGGTTCGCCATTTCGGATTATTCAGCTTGGGGCAGTTTTTCGGCGCTGTTGTTTTTCTTCTTGATATTCTGTGGCGGCTGCACCGGTTCAACATCCGGCGGCATTAAAATCATGCGGTTTGTTGTCAGTATAAAAATGGTGCGTCAAATCGTTCGTCGCCAAATTTACCCCAACGGTATTTTTGCGGAAAAGTATGAAGGCAAGAAGATCAGCGACGGTGTGTTCGGTGGTGTCGCGAGCTTTGTCTTCGCTTTCGTTGCATCCTTCGTTGTTTTTGCCTTTGTCCTGATGCTGTTTGGCCTCGATTTTCAAACGGCCATCAGTGGTTCTGCGGCGGCAATCGCAAATGTGGGCCCCGGTATCGGTGATTTGATCGGGCCTGCCGGCAATTATTCTTCGCTTCAAGCGCCAGTGAAATGGATCTTGTCTATTGAGATGATCCTGGGGCGTCTTGAAGTTCTGACTTTGCTTATTTTCCTCACCCCGCGCTTTTGGAAAGCCTAAGGCTGATCATTCAATAAATCCAAACAGAACCGGGATCATCGATCCCACAAGTAGGATTGCCATGGTGATATTGAATAGGGCGATACGACGTCCGTTACCGATAACCCGACGCAGCACTACGCCTGATATTGCCCAGACACTGATGGAGGGGAGGTTCACGACTGCAAAGATGACGATCATCAACGCCAGGCTAAAAAGGTAATCATCCGGATTTGTGTAGGATACGGTCACAATAAGGGCCACCGCCCAGGCTTTGGGATTAACCAGTTGAAACAGGGCTGCCTGGATAAAGGAAATTGGTTTTTCGAGACTTTCGTTTTGGGTGCCCAAGGATCGACTGCGGCTTATTTTCCAGGCAAGCCAGAAAACATACCCCGCGCATATAAATTTCAGGATCGAATACAGAACCGGTATGTTTTGCAGGACCTGTCCAAGCCCCATACCAACACTAAAAACCATCGTCAAAAATCCGATACAGATCCCCAGCACAAGGGGGAGGGAGCGTAGGAACCCAAAATTGACCCCCGATGTCAGCAAAAGAAAATTCCCGGGTCCCGGTGAGATTGACATGACAAATGCGAAACCGATCAGGGCGAAAAAAGTTTCAAGAGACATGAGGGCCAGACCTTAATTTTATCAAATGTTGCGTGATGCATAAATTGACAGCTTTACGAGGGCACGTCATTCTGTGGCCATCTATAAAAATTATTGGATCGTCTATAAAGAGTTAGTAAATGGATAATAATGATCTTCTAACAGATGTATTTTCAACGTTGCGTATTGGAAGTAACCTCTATTTTCAGGCGATGTTCAAGGGCCCGTATTCTGTGGAAGTCCCGCAAGAGAGCCGCCGTATTCGGTTTCATCTGATAAGAGAGGGCGATTGCTGGGTCACAGTCCCCGGTGAAGAACCCGTTCATTTAAGGGCGGGAGATGTCGCGATTATTCCCAACGGTGCGTCACAGGTTTTATCAGCGGAGCCGGATTTGCAGTCTATATCCCTTCAAAGCATTATCGAAGGAGGGTATTTGAAGGACGGAACGTTGGAATATGGAAGCGGAGGGAAGGACATAAAAATTCTGTGTGGTTTTTACCAATTCGATGAAGCCGTGGATCATCCGATATTGATTAATCTTCCGCAAATAATGATCATTCGTCCCCATGATTTAGGGACAGAGCCATGGATTTTGGCGACCCTGCGCCTCATCGGCCTAGAGACAGATTTAAACGGAAATGGCATGGGCGGGATATTGTCACGTCTTCTTGAAATTCTGTTTATTCAATTCATTCGTATGATGACGGGAAATTTGGCAGCGCCGCCCAACGGTTTTGTCGCCGCCCTTTCGGATAAACAGCTTTCTTTGGCGTTGCACGCTATCCATAAGGCGCCAGAACAGCAGTGGAAACTTGGTGAACTGGCAAAATTGTCCGGTATGTCCCGCGCTCGATTTGCGGATCAGTTTGCCAGCCGGGTTGGTATGCCGCCGATTGCCTATCTGACCAGTTGGCGTCTCATGAAGGCGCGGTTACTTCTGGCAAATTCCGGGCTTGATATGACGGAGATTGCTAATCGGTGCGGTTATCTTTCCATGCCGTCCTTTTCCAGTCGCTTCAAGAGGGAATATGCAATTGGGCCGGGGGCCTATCGTCGCATGGTGCGCTCTGCTTGATCACTGCTCAGGAAGGGTTTGACCTCCGGAGCCCAGTGCTTTTTGCATAATCACAGAATCCATCCAGCGACCAAATTTAAATCCTATGGACTTGATCACGCCGACTTTCTCAAATCCCATTTTTGTGTGAAATCCAATAGATGCGTCATTGGATGAGTCCCCAATCACAGCAATCATTTGGCGGTATCCTGCAATTTCACAGCGTTTTATCAACTCAATGAGAAGGTGCTTTCCTATCCCGCGTCCGCGCGCGTTGTCTGAAATATAGATGGAATTTTCAACTGTGTATCGGTAGCCGGGCCGCGGCCGATAGGATGAAGCATAAGCATAACCCAGAATTTCACCGTCGTGTTCAGCAACAATATATGGAAACTCTCCCGCTAGAATGCTGTCACGTCGGCGGATCATCTCTTCCAAAGAGGGCGGAGTATTCTCCCAGCTTGAAACTCCCTGAAGGACTTCATCTGCATAAATACTGCAAATGGTGGGCATGTCTTTATCCTGCACGAGCCGATGAACAATTGAACTTTCTTCATTTAGCATCAACCAATGCTCCCTTTTATTATAATCCGGATCATTTCCCGAAGAAGCCGATCTTGTCCAGTGCTAGTATGAAATTTGTAGGCTGGAGTGTGTTTTTTACTCAAACGAGCCGTTAATATTTATTAGTAATTATATCTTACACTTATGTTAGAGAACATTAATTACAGGATGAAACCGGGCATGGCCTTCGATTATTGGGTAGATGAAGATCATAACATTTTGACCGAGCATTGGGTTGGAACCTTTAAGGAAGATCAAATTATTGATTTTCATAAGGATCTCAATACTCAACCGGTTTGGAAAGCCGGACGTTCAATCTTGATAAATCTATCCGGGATCACCTCCATTGAGCTTTCCGAAGAGGGCGTTCAGAATATAACAACCTGCTACACGGATCGGCAGATAAAGACCGATAATGGCAAAATCGCTCTCGTTTCAGAAAATGACATGATGTATGGCTTTGGTCGGATGTTCTATTCCATGATGGATAAACTCGACCGTAAACCCCGCCTGAGACTGTTTCGGGATCTGGAAGAAGCTTATTCCTGGCTGAAATCTACAAAAAACAAAGAATCTTCAAGAAATCAGACCGAAAAATCACAAAATATTTGACCCACACCATTTGAGTGTGAATAAAAGATCCTGACTTTTTTGAAGTGAGGACGAGATATGGACTGGATGAATGTTGTAAGCTTTGCGCTTGTCGCGGGTTTATTGGTGATGTCGCCGGGACCAAATGGTGTGTTGATTGCAAAGACGGTACCAACATCTGGCCGCGCTGCTGGATTTACCAATGTCGCAGGTATTGTTTCAGCTTTCTACTTGCATGGCGCACTGTCCATTTTTGGAATTTCCCTCATTCTTGTTCAGTCGGCTCAAGTCTTCATGGTTGTCAAACTACTCGGGGCGGCCTATCTCATCTGGCTTGGTTTTAAAGCACTTCGAGACGCTTATAAAGGAGGGGCAGCACCCGTGAACACAGAGCAAGCTCGTAGTTCTCGGACAATAGCAGTCTCCTTTGGAGAAGGGTTCCTCACCAATGCCCTTAATCCCAAAGTCTCCATGTTCTACTTGGCCGCATTCCCGCAATTCATTCCGGCAACGGGTAATAGCGTGGAAGCCGCCTTTATGCTGGTGATCGTCCATTCACTGATCGCCGCCGCCTGGTTTGCTGCCATGGTTCTACTGATGTCACGAATGACTTCTGTGGCCCGAGGAGAGAAATTTCAGCGCTGGTTAAAAGGCGTGACCGGTGCGGTTTTTATCGGCTTTGGGGTTAAGCTTGCGACGCTGCGCCCATAACCGATTTCTCAAGACGCGGTTCGTTTTAATCGCGGCCCGGTAAGAATGGGGAAGAAAAGCACTGTGAATAAGCCGTAGGCCAGCATCCAGAACGCGCCTGAGATCCATAGCAGGCTCACGTATAGCTCAGGTATGAACGGGGCAGCCGTTCGGACAAATGCGGCAATGGTTATTGCAATGAATATTACTGTAATGCCCTTTGTTGCCTTTAAGGGCCGCCCTGTGAATGTGAAGGATGCGCGGGCCATTACACCGAGGATCATTGTACCAAAAGCCCCGGTTGTCAGAGCATGCAAAGCTGCTGAAGCGGGTACATAATCGGTCAAGCCGGATAGGCTTGTTAACAGTAGGGCAAAAACCAGCCAGCCATACCCCAGATGCTGTACCCACATAATCGGTTCGGAAAATACGGCCCACCCTTTCCAGCGAAAGAGCCTGACGAGATGTAATGCACTTGCAAGAAGTGCAAGGATTGAGGGGAGGGGCTGACCGGGCATAAGAACTTGACTGATTACAAACAGGATCAATGCGCCGAGCGCAACTTTATCAAATAGACCTGCGGGTTCGGGCCTGATTTCGGATTTTTGTTTAACCAGCCAGTTTCGAGTAAAGCTGGGCACAATCCGCCCGCCAATCACTGCGACAAGAATGGTAAGGATATAAGTTGAAAGGCGAATACCAAGATCAGCAGTCTCCATTAGTCCCAATATCTCGGCATGAACCAACCAGTTGCCGGTGGTAAATAGGGAAATAAGTAGAAGCATGGGAAAGTTACGCCAGTTTTTCCCCGATATAATCTCCCGCGCGATGACGAAACAAAGGGTTGTCAGAAAAGCCAAATCAAGAAGTGTTGCGGAAATCGGCCCGATTAGGGGAACGCTCAGCATAGCCATGCGCCCGGCAAGCCAAAGAGCGACAATTAACGCTAATCGCCACCCACTGACCGGTAGATGCCCCGTCCAATTGGGGATCGTCGTCAGCATAAAACCCGCAATCGCCGCACTGGCAAACCCGAACAACATTTCATGCTGGTGCCAGAGAAGATCTTCGAATGTGTTCGGTAACTCCAAATATCCTGAATAACTCAACAGCCAAAAGGGAAGGGCGAGTGTTCCCCAAATGCCGGCACCCAAAAAGAAAGGCCGGAAACAGTAATTGAGGATATCAGGGCCAGCATCCGCTTGCCGTTTGATTTCGGTAATGCGTTCGTGGGGTTTACTGGTGTGTTTTGGCATTCATACTCGCGGATAGATGATGTCCGATCATCCTAATCCCCACACGGACATAGAGGCAAGTCTGACGGTTTAGAACCCCTATCCAAACCCCATTTATTCTCTTCTGATTTCAGCCAGTATTCAAACATATGTAATTATTGATAGAAATATGATATATACTTATGCGTGTAACAGGCGAGCGACAGGGTGCTTGCAGCCTCTTTTCAAGCGGGGATCAGGTGGCAAAACAGACAGGGCCAGAGCAAAAATATTCAGAGCAAGAGTATTCCGGTGAAAGCCTTTCATCTGCTGATGAGGGCATCGACAGAAATGAACCTACCCCAGAAGTAAACAAGCAT
>PJEL010003141.1_pt1 | contig 14427 bp, 15 predicted proteins | sample 1853271 | NCBI WGS metagenome assembly PJEL01 (sample SAMN08108733, study PRJNA415343) | Invertebrate metagenome, whole genome shotgun sequencing project. | host: Globobulimina | place: Sweden: Gullmar Fjord | collected 2015-08 | reverse complement strand
AAAAACCATTAAAAAACATGCTTGGGTTTTTACGTTTTTACTTGGACTCATTCTGAGTATGGCGGCGAGTGCTCAGCAGTCGGTTCAAACGAGTTTATCGAGCTATGGCTTTGTGGGTGATTATGGCTTGGAAACCGATACCTTCACTTTAGCCACGCAAGCATCAGTCAAGTACCAGCATGACCAGTGGGCCTTGCGCTTTACTCAACCCTATATATTTCAGGATGGCCCAGCCGAATTAATATTATTAGAAGATGGTGAAACTGGAGAGCAATTTCTAGTAGGAAGTGAAGAACGTAAGCAACGCAGTGGTTATGCAGATCCGAGTTTGAATGTAAGTTTTAATTGGCCAAAAAAATCCAGAGCAGGTCGTTGGTCGATATCTGGGCGCTGGAAAATACCGACGGCAGATCAAGCGCAAGGTTTTTCAAATGGCCGTCATGAATATAATGTTAATCTCAGTCGTAGTTACCGCTATCAACGTTGGATGCTGCATGGCCGGGTTGGCCGTCATTTACGTCAAGATAAAGCGTTTGCTGATAACAGTGCGCGCAATCAGGTTAGCTTGGGGGGCATGTACTTCCTAACACGGCGAACAGGGCTAGGGATGTCTTATTATCATAAAGAGGCTACTCAAAGTCAGAATGACGATGTTAGGAGTATCAATCTGGATATGCGTTTGAGACTCGATAGGCATTGGCAACTAGGGGTTCATGCCGGCATGGGGCTATCGGACAGTGCTGCGGATAGTTTCGCTGGGGTAGATTTATCCTATCGTTGGAAGATAGCCAATTAATTGATAAGAATACGTTAGTCTATTTAATAATAAAAATAATGAGATTAAATATGAATATTGAACATGAGAGTAAAAAGATATCACTTTCAGTAACCCTGATGGAATATTTCCCATTGTGGCTGAAAGTGAGTCTGCTGAAAATAATGACCTTAGGGATTTACGCACCTTGGGGGAATCAGGCTCTAAAAAGCTATCTATATTCCAATGCAAAATATAATAACAAACTTTTTAATACTAAAAACCAAGCTCTCAAAGTATTTAAAACTAGGCTGATATTAATCATTTGGATGTTTGCGCTGTATTTAATAGCCGCGAGCGTACCTCAATATGATCTCGTATTGCAGTTATTATTTTTATTAACGTTACCGGGGTTTTATTTGACAGAAAAAAAATATTCATTAAATTCAATACAGTTTGATCATTCAGAGTCTACCTTCACACTCTCTCTTGTTAAGTTTTATCAATCCATTATTTCTCCTATTGCAGTGTTTTTATTACTAAGTACAGTTATTTTTAACAGTGAAATAATCGATAGCCAATTTTTAGCCAGTATTGATAATAAAGAAGAGCCTGCTGTTTTTTCTGAAGATTCTTATTTATCTCGCACAGAAAGCGATATCTTAGCCATAGATGAACATGCTAGGAGCCACTCATCCGATCACGAAGCGCATGATTATTGGGGAGAGGATATTTCGGCGGAAGAAATAGTCTATTTAGACGAGCATGAAAAATCTCATAACCATGGCAATATTGCGCTATCACGTTTGCAAAAATATCAGCTAGCGAATCAGGGCAATCAATTTTTACAGTATGCCTTAATGTGTATTCTGATTTTAATTTTATGGCCTTGGTTAGATTTCAAAATTATTGAATATCAGGTGAATAATACTCGATTCTTAAATAGCCGCTGGCAACTAAAGTCGAGTCCTATTTCATTATATGGATTGTATGCCAAAGTATTATTTTTGATTGCGGGACTTCTGGTTATGAGTGGCCTAGTGATTTCAATGCTACTAATGGGGGATGAAGGAAGTAGCCCTGAATTTTGGAGTAATGCATTGGTTCATGGTTTTTGGCTATTGCCTTTGTCTATTATTATATTCGCCGTGGTTATGAATACCTTGCAGGCATGGCGTCGACAGTGGAAGTTGAATAATTTGTCGAGTGAGCAATTAACCATCACCAATAGCGATACTTATTTAAGCAACCTGTTATTGTCGCTTAGTAATACATTGGTTGGGCTCTTCACATTAGGTTTTGCCATTCCGTGGTGTCATCTGCGAAAATACCGCTATCAAAGTAAGCACCTGGTGATCGAGTGTCGCTAGAGTATTAGAAACTAGAGTATTAGAAACTAGAGTATTAGAAACTCGAGTGCTAGAGACTTGAGTGCTAGAGACTTGAGTATTAAAAACTGGAGTGCTGGTTACCATTAACATTAATCAATAAGAAGGGAACGTCTTGTTCCTTTAGCCAAGATAATCCCGCTTGCTCCGCAAGCATCGTCAAAGTCGCAAGACTACCGGCAACTAAACATTGCGGGGCGAGAATGGTAACCGAAGCCCAATGGTTAACTGGCCAGCCAGTTTTCGCTTTCAGTATATGGCAATAATGTTGATCATTAACCTTCATAAAGCGTTCATAGTTGCCGCTGGTCGCCATGGCACCATTATGCAAAGTTATTTGAGAAATGGCTCGTTGGGGCTGTTTAGGATCTCGTATACCAATATCCCAGCCAGACTCATCGACTTTGTCACCGATAATTCGAATATCTCCACCGAGATCTACTAGGCCGTGATGAATTCCCATCGATTGAAATATTTCAGCGGCTTTGTCGGCAGCATACTCTTTGCCAAAACCGCCAAAATCTATTTCCATACTTTTCTTGGGCAAAAACACTTCGTTTTGATCCCAGTGAATCGATGGCCAGTCTATGAGCGGTAATAATGCTTGAATATCTGTTTTATTGGGGGATGTTTTAGATTTGAAATTCCAAACTTTTCGCAGAATGCCCGAGGTGATATCAAATAAGCCTTCACTTTGCTGGTAGCAAAGATCGGCATAGTTAAGTAATGCCGCCGTTTCTGCGTCGATAGGGGTTGCTTTAATCCCCGCATTATTATTGATGGTTTGTAATAAACTGATTTCGCGATAACGGCTAAATTTTTGCTCGATTCGCTGAACTTCAGCTTGGGCTTTAAGGCAGGCTTGTTGCAGTAGGGCGCTATCACCTTGCAAGAAAAACTTGCAAGGTGATGCCATCGCGGTGAAATTATGCTGGTGAAAATTCATAGTGCAAGACTAACTAGAATTTGTAATCGATACCAGCGGTAAAGGTTGAAAAATTCACTAATGCCGGGGCTTCATCATCACTGGCACCAAATAGAGCTAAGCTTTCTCGACTGGTATATTGCTGCCAGTCAAAATGAAATGCCCAATTCTCAAGTTTTAATTCACTATTAAAACCAAAGGTAAAAGCGCCGTAGCTGGAGAGACGATAATCACTACTATTAAGCTGATCATCGGCCGGGTTTTGCTCTAGTGAATAAAAGTCAGCCTCGGTTTGAGTATAATAACGAACTAAAGGCGTGGCGATAAAACGATAGCGACCGAGATTAATCTGCTGCGCCCATTTCATATCAATCGTATGAGAAGATATGCCCCAATCATCATAATAATAACGATAACTTGAATGAAGAGCGGCCCCATCTAATACGTTGGCAAATTGCTTATGTTGAGCCGACAGTGTTATTTGATCGCGGCTATCAGGGCGTCTATCTTCAAACTTGTAAGGATCTGATAGATAACCACTTAACTGGGTAAAACCAATTCCGACTTGCAGGGTACTGTATTTATCCAGAACTTGGTTGATACCCTCATAAATAGAGAAACTGCGTTTTTTTCGTCCATCGGCTTCAGTACGGGAAGTCGATAAATCAGGATCCGTAGGGGATAGCTCGTCATTAGAAACGGAAAGCGAGCCAATCAAGGTGGTATGTTTAGCAAATATATCTAATGTGCCATCGATTCCCAAAGCTACCGATTGGTAATCATTTTCGGTAGACAGTGCAAATAAGCCACCTACAGTTCCATGATCTAAATATTTCTTCGGTGCAATTTTAATATCGGTTCTTTGTTCTTCGATACTGGCACCACTCATGAGAAGAGTACTTTGGCCTTCGTTGTTTTTATACGTTTGGGTCGGGGACGCACCACTCATTGTTTCAAACTGTAATTCGCTAGCAATATACCAAGATTCGCCAATAGGTGTACGATAGCCAAATTGCTGAACATCGATTTGATAGCGACCGGTTTCATTAGTAAAGGTGCGTTCTCTTGGCGCATCCGCTTCCTGATAACTAGTATAGCGATAACTAAAACTTGTGTCCGTCGGTGCGACTTCTGCTTGGGTTGGAATCGCCAAAGCGGCCGCAGACAATGCGCTAAAGGCTGATAACTTTTTCATGTTTGAATTCCTTTTCAGTTACAGCCACAGCCGCCACCAGCGGCTTGACCACCACCGGAAGAACCTTCTTTACTGAAATATATGTGATTATCGAGAGAGCTGCCTAATGGATCTGTTGATGAGGTCATTACATCTTTTGAAAGATAACCTCGCTGCCAAGGTTTCACTGTCGTGCAACCTGAAGCAACCATACAGCTTGAAATAATCGAAAGCAGAATGATGTTACGCATAATGTAAGTAGGTTCTCGTTATTATTTTTTCTTCAATAGGGCAGCGATTTTATGCTTAAGCTCTTTACTATCAGTCTTTTTAAAACCTTCATGAACTAAGCTTACTTTCCCTTTTCTATCGATTAAATACGCTGTTGGCATACCTTGCAAACCATATTTGTCCGGGGTAGTACCCTCGACATCACGAGCCGTTGGATAAGCGACGGGAAATTCTTTCAAGAACTCCATGGCGTCCTCTTTTTCTTCGTCTAGATTAATTGCAATAACTTCGAAGCCTTTCTTTCTATACTGCTTTCGTAGTTTATTTAATTCAGGCAGAGATAGGCGGCAAGGGCCGCACCATGATGCCCAAAAATCAACATAAACTACTTTACCTCGATACGATTTAAGTTGGATATCACCACTTCTTTCTAAGCGTGGCAATTTAAAATTGGGTGCCGTATCTCCCACACTAATAGCAAGAGCGCTGCTAGTATTTAGGGCCAGTACGAGGGAACCCGCAACGGCCAAAGGTTTTAGTAGCTTACTAATCATTCTTGTAATGTCCTTATCCGAAAATATCAAAGTCTTCGACGTTTAATGGAAACCTAACCGCTAAGGTATTATCAGCAATCCCCAACTCTTTACGTAATGCTTGGTTTACGTGAGCAGGAGTTAATAAAGTGCCAGCTTCATCTTTCTGGCCAGTGAGTCTATTAACTTTTTGCGAACGGAATAATTCATCCGATGCCCCAAAGACTTTACCACCTTTTCCACTGCCCGTTGGATGCATTACCATAACACTAGTAACAGGCCAATGATCTTTACCATTACCTGAATTGTAATAAGGTGTACGGCCAAAGTCACTACCGATAACCACGGTAGTTTTATCGGCTATGCCTGCAACTTCTAAGGCTTCTTGCAAATAGGCTACGCCTTCTAATAAATCGCCTAATGATTGATATTGGCTATTATCGTGGTTTCCGTGGGTATCAAAGCCACCTGTGCTTATGTTTGCACTGGCGGCAATGCCTGCTTTGAATGCTCCTGCAACCAATTTAGCCTGGGCTTTAAAGCTATCCGCTCTAGAATACATATGATCATTGGCAGGCACTGCTTCCTCGATAGCATCCATCTCTGTATCAAGTTTCGCTAGATCATTATCTTCTTGGCGCACCGTAAATAATTGGTTTAGCTGCTGGCGGCGTAAAGGTAAAGCTTCTTGCTGCTGCTGGCGAGCGAGTCGTTCAGTTTGAGCTTTTTTAATCTGTTTATAGATATCACTGGTATCATCATTACTATGGTATAGGAATTTATTACTATTAGGGTTGGCTAATTGGTTAATGAAATCAGCACTGCTAGCACGAGCCCGAGAAACCAGTGATGCAGTAAAGTCGTAGCCACCGTTACTAATATAAGCCATAGGCAGGCTGGGATTTTTACTGGCAGCAAATAAGGCCGCCAAACTTGGGTAGCCCATTTCTAAACTACCGCTCCAAGTTGCCCGGTTGCCCGTACTATGGTTATTGGTACCGTTATCAACGCCATTAATTACAGTTAACTTGTCGTGATAAGTGGTAAAGAAATTTTGAAACTGAGTATCAACTTCAAGAGTTCTTGTATCACTGTTATTAATTCTCGGTGTATCGCTCCACTGCATACCAGAATCTAAATTTTTCTTGGTGAGCTCATTGATAGCAACTGAATTAATCGATCCGTCATTCCTAACACCATTACGATCAGAGTATTGTTCTAAATTTCCTTTAGGGTCACATAGCGATGTTGGGTCCCATCCACCACCCGCATTAACAATAACAAGGAAATGATCAGGGGCAGCGGCATTCGCTTTAGCACTGACTAATGGAAGACTGGCTGTCATACCAGTCGCTGCAAGCATTTGTATAAAGTCACGACGTTTCATGGCAGTCTCCTTATTCGTAAATATAACGGTAGTCAGATAGTAAGTAGGTCATTACGGCCATCCAAGAACGGATTACATAATTTTTGTCATTTGTAATTCTTAATTCTTCATCGAGTTCACCTCCATTTTCCCAATCATAATAACCTTGGCAATGACGGTAATTAGGATAAGAGTTTCTAGGTATATCACTCGAAGGGCGCGGTTCATAATCGTCAGGATTATTAAGCATAGTCTGACCTAATTGCCATGTTGATAGGAATACCTGGTAAGTTGCTTCAATTTCAGGATCTGTTAGTGCTAGCTTTTCACTTAATAAGCTTGAATGTAAATATTGAATGTTTTTTTTGATCATTTCGATATTAGAAGCCAATTCAAAACCATCACTATCAAATGGTGTTACATTAGGGCTAACGAATTTGAATAAACGACGCTCATTCAACTCAGGTGTTCGTTTCTTAGTAAAGTCATAAGCGGTTGCACGGCAGGCCATGTCAACAGCCATTAACTCTTGCATCGCAATCATAAGGCCACTTGGTTCAGAAATACGAGTTGTTACTGAATCAGAATCAATACCACCAAACATAATTCGATTATTTTGGTCGTTAGCACGTAATTCATCCCAGTCGAAACCTAGGGTCGCTTTTAACTTTCGCTGCAACATTTCAGGGGTTAGTAGTCGAGTTGAGCCAATGTGGCCAGACGCAATCACTTTATTACTATCAATATTGTTGGCGCGGTAATATGGACTTAATAATATTCCTGTAATCGCAGTTTTTACATTCCAGCCATCAGTAACCATTTCTTGGCCAATATCCGATAAAATAGATCTCTGTGCATTAAATGCAGTCACTTCTGCATCGCTTGAATTTTCCCCAGGGGTGGGAAGTAGATCTTGTCCAACAACACCTTTAAATAGATGGCGAGTGATCGCACGAATAAAGCGTGGATCTTGTGCTATTTCATGACCAAGCCACTGGAGCATTGAATCTACAGCGCTACTTCCACCGGCGATAGGGAGTATTTTACCAGCGAGACCAGCAGCTTGAACGGTTGATGGCCAAGGACTTTCATTGGTTCTTGGAATGCGGCGACCATTGGTATTCCAATGCTGGAAGGTTGATGCTACAGGGTCCATCACTGTGTGGCAGGTATAGCAAGCAGGGTTGGTCAGTGTTGGAATACTGCTATTAGTATCATCAATCGAATCTTCTGGGCGTGAACCTTCAATTTCTAAAATGTCAGTATCTAAAAATAACTTATAAACCATATAAGAGCGATGACGGTTTAAGTTAGTATTAGTGGTTGGAAAGCGGCTTAAAAACATGGCAGAAGTTAAGATCCCTGCATGAGGAATACCAGTAGCGTATTCTAATTCGCGAGTAATTCGTGCGGGTTTAAAATCATACTGATCATGAGTCAGGGTCGCTAAATCATAATTAGAGCGATAGGCTAGGCAAGGATTCCCACCTTCAGGTAATTCTCTAAAGTTATCTTCAAGGTTTACCAGTTCAGCATTATAAACTTTCTGACTATACCAGTTCACCATAGTGTAGTCGGCGGTAACAAGTTCAGTAATCGGGCGGTTATTACGTACGATATAATTGATAAGCTCTAAGCCTTCACGGGCTACTGCATCATTGGCATAAGTTCTTGAACAATTTTGATTTTGAGCATTGATGTTGTCTTGGGGGATATTTTCTACAATAGTACGATCAAGTCTCGGATAGTCAGTTCTGTACCAGCGTCTATCAGGATAGTCATCTTGGTCTAATAGACCGATAGCCCCTTCAGTCTGATTAACACTTATATATTTATCGGTTAAAAATACATCATTAAATATCTCAGTTAAACGAACATAGAACTCATCTTCGTTCATCACTCTAGCCATAACTGTAGAAAAGCCAGCTTCACCTTCATTGGTTACTTGGATTATTTCTGCATCCGTCGGTAAGCGGCCAGCGAGTTGAACGGTCGCATTACGAAGTGTATCTGTAAGTGGAAGAGCAGAGACTCCATCTAAGCTGGTAGTCGCTTGATAGAGAGATAGACCATTGAAGGCGTACATAATGTACTCCGAGACATCATTAGCACAGGCTCCAGTACAATCACTAACTTCGGCATTTTTACCAATGGGCATGGTCAAAGAAATCTCTTCAGCCAATGTAGAGATACTCGAACAGCTAGCACAAGCAACTAGAGGAGTACCAATTTCAGTACCATTACCCTCGACCCCGTGACAGCCAGCACATTGCTCGCCATAAAGACGGGCACCTTCGGCATTATAATTACCAAAATCGAGATTGACTGGTACGGATGCACCACCGACATCACCGCCATATTCCTGTTGGCAACCAGCTAAGGCTGACAGGAAGCATATTATTGCTAATAAGCGAAAAGTGTTCATTGGGAGTACCTGATTTGAATTCTAGAGTTATAAGGTACCTCATAGTCTGGCTCATGAATGCTAAATTGGTCACGTTAAGACATGATGAAATGTTGTGAATGTGTGATGAAGTGTAACAAGAAAAACTTAAGTACTAACGTCCAGCAAATAAGGTTAATTTATGTGGTACTTAAGGCTTATGTTTAAAGAGTCTTATCTTTTCTTTTATTATAAAAAACCTGTCTATACTTAAGGGTATTATCAGATTAATTAGGCAGTAAACCCTTGCAGTATTTTATCGCGCTTTGCTTGGCATTAATTATGACATCAGCTTCCGCCCTGGAAGCAGTGGAAGTGAGTAATTTAGAAAATGGCTATTCTTTAAATGATCATGTGGAATTTGCTGTCGATGAGCTTGGAGAGTTTACCCCTGAGCAATTAATGTCTGCTGATCAAGAGTGGAATGTTCATAATAAAGAAACCCTTTCTTTTGGTTATACCAGCTTTGCTTATTGGTTAAGATTCAAAGTAACAAACTCAACAGCTCAAGATATCTCACATTTACTAGAAATTGCTTATCCCGTTTTAGATGATGTTCGAATGTATATCTATGATGCTGATGCTAATTTGATTACCTTGCATCAGCTTGGAGATAAAATTCCTTTTACATTACGCCAAGTTCAGCATAGACACTTCGTTGTTCCTCTTGATGTTGCAGGAAATCAGGAGCAAATCTGGTTGTTGCGCATTGAAACTTCAAGCGCAATGCAAATACCAATGACTATTTGGCCAGAGCGAGAATTCTTTATTCAAGATCAATCGCGTTTAATGGGGTTAGGTTTGTATTACGGCATCATGTTCATCATGGTGTTATACAACTTGTTTGTTTTCTTATCCGTGCGAGAAGAGAATTATTTATATTATGTGTTTTATGTCGCGTCTATGGCGGGTTTTCTTGCGAGCTTGCAGGGATTAAGTTTTCAGTACGTTTGGCCAACCGCAACCAGCTGGAATGACAGCGCAATCATCGTTATGTTATCCGGCGTTGTCTTTTTTACCTGTATTTTCACTAAGAACTTCTTAGCATTAGGAGATGGGCATAAAATATTAATTCGCTTATTCAGTATGGTGATTATTCTATCAGGAGCGATTGCCTTATCGGTTAATATTGTTCCGTATCATATCCTCATTAAAGTTCTGATTGGCCTAGCCGTTTTTGGCATTAGCCTAGTTATTTATACGGGAATACTACGTTGGAGCCAGGGCTTTAATGCTGCAAGGTATTTCACCATTGCTTGGTCATCGATGTTATTGGGTGGCGCAATTTTAGCGTTAAACAAATTTAACATTATTCCGCGTAATACTTTCACTGAGAATGCTGTTCAATTGGGTTCAGCGCTAGAAGTGATTTTATTATCTTTTGCCTTGGCTGATCGCTTAAATCAGGAAAAACGTGAGCGTTTTGACGCACAAATTACCGCTTTAAATTCAGAGCGTGTCGCGAGCACGGCTCAGGCCGAAGCGCTCGAGCAAGAGCGATGTGCTCGAACAGCGCAGGAGAAAGCTTTGGTTCATGAACGAGAGGCCCGAGAAGCTCAAGCTCAAGCGCTAGAGATTCAACGTCGAGCTAATGATACGTTAGAAAACAAAGTGCGAGAACGTACCAATGAGTTAGAAAGTGCCAACCAAAAATTAGCTGAATTAAGCACAACTGACGCGCTAACAGGAGTCAGGAATAGACGCTTTTTTGATCAGGTTTTTCAGCGTGAATTTAATCGAGCCTACCGCGAGCGTGAACAACTATCGATTCTAATGTTGGATATTGATCATTTTAAGGCTGTGAATGATGATTATGGGCATCAAGTAGGGGATGAAGCATTAAGAGTTGTCGCTGGTGTATTACTGGAGGTTATTCATAGAACGACTGATTTAACGGCCCGCTATGGAGGGGAGGAATTTGTCGTTGTATTACCGAATACCGATGTCAATGGAGCTTTTAAAGTAGCTGAAAAGATACGTCAAAGAATTGCCGAGCAATTATTAGATGCGGATGGAACTGAATTTTCCTTAACGGTCTCCATTGGTATTATGGGGGATGCTCCAAGTTCAGGGGATAACGTTGATCATTGGCTGAAAGAAGCGGATGATGCGCTGTACTTGGCGAAAGAGGGAGGGCGAAACAAGGTCTTATTAGCGTCAGTCTGTACTAAAAAGGCGACAGAATAAAAGAGAAAAAATAACCTAGTGCCCAAAGCAATACTAATAGGGATGTTTGCCCTAGCTGAGTATTCAATTCACGACCCGTACGCTTTCTAATTAGCCAACTTAGACTTAAATGCAATGGCAGTAAAACCGAGTTGAGCCAAGGTAGGTAAGGGTTAAAAGGCAATAAAATAAAAGGTAGTAATAGCAAGACAGCGTATAACCAGCGGCTATTACTCGGTCCTAGGCGACAAGCCAGTGTTACTTTTCCTGCCGCAAAATCACTGGTGATATCGCGGATATTATTCACTAGCATGACGGCGGCAATCAAACATCCTATTTCACTGGCGGGGATGAAAAGATTCCAAAAGAAACTGCCTGTTTGTAAATAATAACTTCCAATAACCGCTATCCAACCAAAATAAAAAAATACGGCGACTTCCCCAAGACCTGTTGATGCTATGGATTTTTTACCACCGCTATAAGCATAAACTCCCAATAAAGATAAAATCCCTAGTAAAGCAAAAATCCAGCCGCCTCGGTAAACTAAATAGCCACCACTGAAGATGGCGAATAGGCAAAATCCAAAGATGATTTTTTTTAATTGCGACGGTGAAATTAAATTGCTTTGTAGCGCTCGTTTAGGGCCTAATCGATTTGGTCCATCCACATGAGCCTTGAAATCAAAGTAGTCGTTGGCAAGATTGACTGCAATTTGTAAGCATAGGCAGCAGCTAAGGCACGCGGCTACTATAGTAAAATCGAATGTTGTTATATTTGCTCGGCTTAGATCGAAATAGGCTAGTAGCTGCCCAAGGAAAATCACTGCAAAAGCAATAATTAAGGTTTTTGGGCGTAAAGTAAAAAATAAGTCGGTAAGCATAATATGAGCTATTGGCCAGTATCAGGTTATAATGCCTACTTAATATCCATTTATAAAGGAGTCAGTGTCGATGAGAGTATTTCTCTATTATCTTATACGATCACCGATTAAGCTGGCTCGTGTAGGACATAAGCGAGGAAAACGGCGTTTAAGGCGTGATTTATTAGCGGTAAAAAAAGCATTAGCTCAAGAGAAAGAAGAAACTCGTGAAATGTTACTAATTTATCGTAAGTTTACCCATGGGGAAGCCAGTGATGCCGAAATGCGGGTGGCTAACGAGCAGTTAGTCGACTTGGTGAAGGGCTTAGGCATTGGTATATTTGCGGCGTTACCTTTTGCACCGATTACCATTCCTTTTATTATTAAACTGGGAAAGCGCTTAGGAATTGATGTATTGCCGAGTGCCTTTTATGAGGATGAGCAGGATTCAGCCTTACGAGCATCAAGTACTCAAGAATCAATTAGTAAAAAAAGGCGCTAATAACTCCACATCATCCAGTATTGGCCAGTGATCTTGCTGGGTCTCTGAAGTGGGCATGTCTGCGGTTGGTAAGCATATATGCGCTTGCTGTTCACCTTGCCACTCAAATTTCAATGAAAAAGCATGTAGGTAACAACGATTAGCCGGTTCACCTTTATAGCGGGCATCGCCTAATATGGCACAGCCAAGGCTTTTCAACGCAACACGTATTTGATGGGTCTTACCTGATTTAGGTGAAACCAAATATAAACGTTTAGCCGGTGGAGTATTTGATTCGATCGCGCAGGATATAAAGTGAGTGATCGCGGGTTTGTTCAGGCTGCGTTTTAATAACCAGCTGCCATTTCGTCCCTTCTCCATGTCGCCTTTTACCCAACCTTGTTTCTTTTTGGGTTTGCCACAGGCGATGGCTAGATAATGCTTCTCTATCTTGTGTTGTTCAAATAGACGGCCAAATTCAGCTGCAGCGCTGGCATTTTTGGCAAATATTACTAATCCCGAAGTGGCTTTGTCCAAGCGATGCACAGGCCATAGGCGAGTGGTTTGGCTATCAATCTTTTGCACTTCAGACAGCGCATTTTGCAATAAGCTATCAGCGCTAGGGTTATCTTGCTCTTGCTGCATACTGATACCAGTAGGCTTGTTTACAATAATCCAGTCAGCGTGGTTGTAAACGATTTTCAGCATTAGCGTTTCTGATCTTCAATGAGAGCTAATAAGCGGCGTACTAACGCTTCAAAGGTTTGAGCTTCTTCATTACCTTTACTGGCATTAAAGCTATACATTAGGCGTTCGATTTCTTCTTTGGACATGTATTGAACGGCTACTGGATTAATCATATATTCTACTCTTTTGTATAGTCAGATGAAGCGCTGGGCATTGTATATTATTGTTCTGATAAAGAAAGGTCAGTAACAAATATCAACAGATTTTTTATCGCGTAAGGACTATGGTTAGTGAAATGATGTAAAGGACACTATATGGTCAACACTCTTTTGAAGGTGATTTTCCTTTTCACTATCTTTGCACCAAATCTTCAAGCCCAAAGCGATGCTATTGCGAACCCCGTGTTGGATGCTAAGCAGGCTTTTCATCAGGGTATTAAAGAGTTTGTCGGTGTACAACTGGCTAAGGAAATGCTATTGCCTGGCATAAAAGCACACCGCCAAACTGAAATTCGTAAGCAATATTCTATTCGCCCTTTGAATCGTAATTGGCGTACTTTGGGTAATATTGACCAAAACCCAAAGCGGTTGTATCAATTAAAGCGCTATGCAAATCGCTATAACCTGACAATTGACCGGCTAATAAAGCAGGAAAAGCTTGAACAAAAACAACGCTATCGGTATTAATGTGCGTTCAATCTATTGAGACTGTTTTATGTTATGTCGGCTTGGTTGTGGTGCTTGTTGTATCGCCCCTTCAATATCTTCACCTATTCCTGGAATGCCCGATGGTAAACCCGCAGGGGAGCGTTGTATCCAGTTGGGAGAAGACAACCTTTGTATGATCTTTGGTAAACCCGAAAGGCCAAAGGTTTGTACTGACTTTGGTGCTGAAGAGTGGGTATGTGGCGCAGATAGTAAGCAAGCGATGCTCATCATTTCTGACTTAGAAAAAAATACGTAATAATGATCATTGGAAAGTGAAATTATTTCAGGGAGTGAGCCATGATTAAACTTGCCTTTTTTGTGCCGGAACAATATTTAGAACCCGTTAAACAGGCCGTTTTTGAAGCGGGAGCGGGTAAAATAGGTGATTACGACCAATGCTGCTGGCAAACGTTAGGGCAGGGGCAATTCCGCCCTTTAGCTGGATCTACCCCTTTTATTGGTGATGCCCCTAAGTCAAACAATGCTGCCGGACCGCTAGCCCGAGTCGATGAATATCGAGTTGAAATGGTTTGCCAAGAAGATTGTATTAAGCAAGTTGTCGAGGGGTTAAAGCAAGCTCACCCTTATGAAGAACCGGCTTATGAAGTTTGGAGTTTATTAGATATTAATAGCTTATAGCTTTAGCCTGTCTTCTATCGATATATCGAAAAAATGCGTTGGAAGGGGAGTTTGACTATTGGCCAATTGATATT
>PJEL010003140.1_pt1 | contig 14427 bp, 6 predicted proteins | sample 1853271 | NCBI WGS metagenome assembly PJEL01 (sample SAMN08108733, study PRJNA415343) | Invertebrate metagenome, whole genome shotgun sequencing project. | host: Globobulimina | place: Sweden: Gullmar Fjord | collected 2015-08 | reverse complement strand
ATATAATTTATCATATGCGTAAATTCAAAGAACAAAATTGTAAAAAAAAGAGATCTTTTTCTTGTTTTTACCATAACGTTCAACGACCTTTTTCCGCATCTTCATATACTTTTAGTATAGAATGTAGTATTACTACTCTTATTTGAAGATGTAAGAAAAATCGATCTTAAATCATTGATTATCAATAACCTTTTTATGCAACTTCAAATACTTTCAGTATATTTTATGTTAATATTCCTCCATCAACTTGTATAACTTGTCCTGTAATGTATCGTGACATATCTGAAGCTAAAAATATAGCACAATCTGCAATTTCTTCTGGTTTACCAACTCTTCTTAATGGGATATATTTTAAAATCTCATCTTTATATTTATCAGGCAAAGAATTTGTCATATCTGTTTCTATCCATCCTGGAGCTATAACATTACATCTTATTCCTCTTGGGCCTAATTCTATTGCAACAGATTTACTAAATCCTATTATTCCAGCTTTAGAAGCGGCATAATTTGCTTGACCTCCATTTCCTTTTATTCCTACTATTGAAGATATATTTATTATTGAGCCACTTCTTTGTTTCATAAAATAAGCAGAAGCAGCTTTTATTGTACTGAATGCTGACTTTAGATTTGTTTCTATCACTTTATCCCAATCTTCTTCACTCATTCTTACTATAAGTCCATCTTTTGTTATTCCTGCATTATTTACCAATATATCAAGTTTGTTAAAATCTTTTATTACTGATTCTATTAAAGAATTGCATTGATCAAAATTTGAAGCATCACATTTATAAGCTTTTGCTTTAACTCCTTTTGATTTTAATTCTTCTTCTAATTTTATAGCTTTTTCTTCACTAGATAAATAAGTAAAACCTATGTCAGATCCTTTTTCTGCCAGTTTTAAAGCAATTGCTTTCCCAATGCCTCTTGAAGCTCCTGTAATTAATGATACTTTTCCTGAAATCATATTGTTTATATTTTGATTAAGTAAATATACTACTTCTACTTGAAGATGTAAGAAAAATTGATTATAACTCATTGAGTATCAATGATATCTTCCTGCATCTTCATATACTTTTAGTATATAATGATAATGAATTATTTATACTATTCTTACTTGAAAACGAAATAAAAATCGATCTTAATTCTTTGAGTAATCAATGAATTTTTTAAGCATCTTCATATACTTTTATACTAGACGTAAGTCAAGTTGTATCTAAAACCGGTTTATTTCCAAGAGAAAAGACCGATTATTAGATCATTTCCAAAGGTTATCAGTATAGTATATACTGAATCCAATCGAAGAATATCTGATAATCGGTCATTACTCTTGGAAATCAAATGGTTTCAGATACATTTCATCTACGATTAGTATAATATTTGATTTGCGTGATCTCTGACTTTTACTTTATCAATAATATCTATTATTATTCCTTTTTCATTAATTACAAATGTTTTTCTTGCTGTACCCATATATTTCTTTAGGATAAATCTTTTTTCTATCCATGTTTCATATTTTTCATGAATAGAATGATCTACATCAGCTATTAAATCAAAAGGTAAATTTTTCTTTTCTATAAATTTTTGATGTGACTTTTCTGAATCTGTACTAATTCCAATTATTCCATAACCTTCTTTTTTTAATTCTTCATAATTATCTCTTAGATTACAAGACTGAAAAGTACAACCAGGAGTATTATCTTTTGGATAAAAATATATTATTAATTTTTTACCTTTAAAATCTTTTAGATTTATTTCTTCCCCATTTTGGTTTTTCCCTTTGAAATCAGGAGCTTTGTCACCTATTTTTAATTTCATAATTTTACTTGGATTAAGTTTCTCAAAAATTATATGAACATGATAAATAAAACAAATGATATAATTAAATATTTTAAAAATTTAAATCAAGAACAGATTATTCAATTTGCTAGACTTGAAGAATTATATAAAGAATGGAATGATAAGCTAAATCTAATTTCTAGAAAAGATCTTCCAAATTTATATATAAATCACATATTACATTCCTTATCAATAGCTAAAGTTATAAATTTTAAACCTGATACTAGAATAATAGATGTTGGAACAGGAGGAGGTTTCCCCGGAATTCCTTTAGCAATAATGTTTCCTAAAGTAAATTTTTGTCTTATTGACTCAATTGGGAAAAAAATAAATGCAGTTAAAGAAATATCAAATGCCTTAGAATTAAAAAATCTAGAAACTAAAAATATCAGATCAGAAGATTTTCATCCTAAAGAAAAATTTGATTTTATAATTTCTAGAGCAGTAGCATCGGTAGATACTTTTTATCGATGGACTAAGCACTTGATTTCTAAAAACTCTTTTAATGATTTGCCAAATGGAGTTCTCTATTTAAAAGGAGATAACTTTAAAGAAGAAATGAATGAAAGAAAATATAATTATAAAGTCTTTCCTATAAAAAATATTTTTCCAGAATATGAGTTTTTCGATACCAAAGTAGTTTTGTATTTCCACATTTAGTTTCTAGAAAAAAGAGATCGATTTTTTTCTTTTTTTCCTTTTATAATTTTTTTAAGGTTTTTTAGTTTTATTCATATTTACTTTTTCATCTTTTACATAAATATAATTTAATATTTACTATATTTTTTTGAATTATAATTATATTCCTAATCTTGATATTTTCATAATTTAAATTAATATATATATAATGCAATAGTTAATATCCAAACTCTTATATATCGCAAATATCTTTAAATATAATTATTTTTATTTGAATTAAGATATTTAGTTTTTTATATAAATTTATTTTTTGATTTTTAAATTTTAAAAATTAATATTACCACCAAAATAAATATTTAAAAAATTAGATTATGCAAAATACAAGATTTCAAAAATGGATTGCTAGTATATTATTATGCTCTTTTGCTATTACAGGTTGTGGGAGTTTTCATAATTCTTCAATGAAAATTCAGCAAAAAAGAAATAGGCAGAATGATTGCAATAATTTAAATCATACAATAAATAAATTTCATAAAAAATATAAACAACGTAAAAATATTAATACTAGAAACGAGATAATTTCTAAAAACACTAAATTCATAAACAAGGTTCCTATTTATACTTCAAATAAAAAATACAAAGTTCAATTCTTAAAAAAATCAAATACAGAAAGTAAACAAAAGGCTCTTATATCCTGGAATTTAGCAGAAGGATTAACAAAAACTGAAATTTGGGATGTAATTATTCAAGATGAGGATCATACAATAGACAAATTTTTAAAGTTTGATAAAGAAATCCAAAGTCTTAGACTTCATGCTTCATTTGATTCTAAATCAAAAAAAGGAATTATTACTATTGGGAAAAAAGGAAAAGGGGGAATGTGGGATATGAATGAAGATGTCTTTAGAAAAATTGGAGCAAGAAAAATGAATCATAAAATTCGTTACGAAGATGAATATGGTAAGTTAATAACATATGTTGATAGATATGAAAAGAATGGCAAATATTTTTTTGAATATAAAGGAAAATATAATTATATGGAGAAGCAAAGTGATGGAAATTTTATATTTAGAAGGGTTAGTGGAAAAGAAATTATAAAATTAGTTTATAGTTCTAATTATATTGAAAATTATGAAGAAAACAAAAGAAATAAGGAAATAGAAAAAAGAAGATTAGAAAGGCAAAGAAAAGAATATGAAGAAAAAAATCGGAAAGAGAACGAAGAAAGAGAACGAAGAGAAAGAGAACAAAGACAACGAAGAGAAAGAGAACAAAGACAACGAAGAGAAAGAGAACAAAGACAAAGAGAACAGAGACAAAGAGAACAAAGACAAAGAGAACAAAGACAAAGAGAACAAAGACAACGAAGAGAAAGAGAGCAAAGACAACGAAGAGAAAGAGAACAAAGACAAAGAAGACAAAGAGAACAAAGAGAAAGAGAACGACAAATAAGAGAAATAAAAAGAATAATTACAGGTAAAATCATTCCTTTTGCTATTGAAGGAACGTGTTTTATAATTACTGATATATTATTTCCTCTTTTAAAGTTAGGGTGTGAATGCGCATCATTTATAACTGCTGAATTTTTTGCTCCTCCTGTTGTAAGTATTTGCGAAAATATAGTTGATTTTGAATATAAATATAATTTTTATTATTATAAAAACTATTTAAGATTAAGAAGATATGGATCTAATCAAGATATTAATTCTGATTTGATGATGAATTATGTTGACTCCTTAGATAATAGAAATGACATAGATTATTTTTTAGTGAAATTTAATAATTTTAGCGATTTATATAAATTTTATAAAAACCTATCAAAAGAAAATCAAGAAATTTTAGCAAATTTTTTATTAGATAAATATTTTTCAAAAAAAAGAAAAATTAAATTATTACGTAAATATGGTCAATTAAGTACATTTTATAATAAATTCATGTTTGAAACAGATTACTCAGAACTATATAAATATGATAGTATTACAAGAGCTTTAGAGTATCCTTATATATATTCAAATAATAAAATAAAAACTTCAATTAGATCAGAATATAATCCAAAAAATATTATAGATACATTAAAATTAATAGATAGAGGAGTTTTTTTTGAATATAAAAAATTCAGAAAAAAGAAATCATTTTTTACAACAGTATATGAAGATGGGAACAATGAAATATTTGAAAGAATATTAAATCTTAATTATAATCCAGATGAAATAAGATTATTTAAAAATAAAATTCCAATTTTAAATCAAGCTTGTATTGATAATAAAAAAGAGTTAGTAAAAAATCTAATGATTGCAGGAGCTAATGCTAATCCATATCTACAGGAAACGAATGCGATTTTTCTTGCGACAAAATATGGGAATTGCGATATAATTGATATCATTGCAGAGAACAGTAAATATAAAATATTTTCTGATGAAAATAAAACCAATAAATTATTAAAAAAAGCTTATAAAAAAGATCATTTAGATGTTATTGATCAACTAATTAATCTATATAAATTAAGTCCAAATGGTGAAATATTTAATAATAAATATAATCTATTACAAAAAGCAAGCGAAGATAATAAAATTGAAGTTGTAGAATTATTATTTAAATCAAATAGATATATAGATCAAAAACTACCAAGTTTAAATATAGCTATAAGCAAAAAAAATAATAAAATAGTAAAATGTATATATGATAATTTTATAGTTCCTTCTATAATAGAACCAGAATATAGATTTTTTAATTTTAATTTTAGTAAAGAAGAAAAGAGGCCTGAAAATGTAAATAAAGAATTTAAATTAAGCATATCATGTGATAATTTTGAAGCTGCTGATATTATAAAAAGATATATAAATATTAAATTATTTAAAGAACAAGATATAAAAGATATATTAATAAAACTTTATAGAAACAAGCAATTTAAATTAATAGAATATATTTTAGAAAAAGGCATACATCCTGATATTTATAAAGATGAGAATAATAAAACATTATTTTCACTTTCAATCTCCGATAAAAATTTAAAATTTTCTAATCTCTTATTAAAATACGGGGCTGATATTGATAATTATAGAGATGAATCAAATAGAACTTTATTAAAAATAGCATATGATGATAAAGATATTTCAAAAATTATCGAATATTTTAGCAAAGGAGCAAAAGTAGAATCATATAAAGATCAATATGGAAATACTATAATTCATGATGCATGCTTTAGCAATAGACAAGAAGAACTATTATTGTTTTTAGACAATTGTTCAAGAGATGATATCTTAAAACCTAATAACTATACTCATACTCCTTTAGATTTTGCAAAAGAAAATAATAATCTAGAAATAGTGCAGATAATTAAAAATAAATTATTTAAAACTAGTAATTTATTTTCTTTTTTTTCAATAAATTTTAATGGTTTATTTAATTTTTTTAAAAAAAGAGAAGATCTATCAAAAACTACAATTGAAATCCAAAAACAATATTTAAAATCCTTAATAGAAAACTTAGAAAATGATCATAAATTAACTCAAACAGATATACTCGAAACTTTTCTTAAAGAACAAGATTTACAAAAAGATAGTATCAAAGCCCTGAGACTTTTATCGACAAAAATTAATTTGAAAGATGAATTGTTAGATTATTTATTTAAACTATTTGAAAATGAAGATTTAAAATACGATATAATAGCAATTTTTATAAATCAACTAAACTTAAATGATAAAATTGAAAAATCTTTAAAAAACAAAATAATTAAATTAATAGAAGAAAATATATTCAAAGAAAAATTTTACAATTTAAATGAATCCATTTTAAAATCTTTTGATAAAATAAATTCACAAGGAAATGAATTGTCAAAAGACTTTTTAAATAAATATCTTAAATATATAATAGATAGTAAAATCGTTAATAATTTTTGGAAAAAAGATATCACTTCACCACTTGCAAATTCAAATAGATTATTGCCTTCCACATCAAATAATGAAGTTCATAATAATTTTTGGGAAAAAGGTATCACTTCACCATATGCGAACCCAAATAAAAATAGATTCATACAGTCCCTAATAGATACTAGCAATAAAAGAAATGAATTACATAAAATTATAGATAATAAAATTGAAAACTTAGATAACAAACAAAAATATGAAATATTAAGATTTATATCTAAAAATTTTAATCAAGATATTATAAAAGAACATAAAGTAGAAGATTGGAAAATAGAGACTGAAATAGAAGAGGCATCAATGAACTTTTATGTATATAATAGTATCAACTTAGAAGCAAAAGATATCGATTTTATCAAAGATCATTTAAGAGAAAATTTTAGTAAAAAAGATATTTTGGCTATTTATAAATCTTTTAATAAAAATGATCCTAAATTTTTAACTAAAACTAAAGTAAAACAAATATTCAAATTCTTATCAATAGATACCCAAGAAGCTTTAAAAATTTTAATTGAACATAAAGAAAATTGGTATGAAGAATTAGAAAATTTCTGGTCAAGTAAATTAATGAAAGGGCTAAGTTTTATACCTCCACCAAGTATATATAATTTTTATTCAAAAAAAGAAAAACAAATAGATGAAAACCAAATAAAAGAACTTACCTCATTTTTTAAAAAACTAAATTTTTCTGCTAATCTAATTGAAAGTTTTATCTCAAATATTAAAACTATAAAAAACTATAATGATGTATATAAAATCATAGAATTAATAGTAAAGCATCAAGATAGATTTGATGAAAAAATGATATCAAATTCTATAGATAAAACAAAAAAAGAAGAATTAGATAAAGCAAAAAAATGGATATCAGCACTTGAAAAAGAATTATTAAAAGAAAAAGTCAATAAACTATATAATGTAAATAATAAAAGAATATATAATCAACTATCAGAAATTTTAGATAAAGGTTGTTCCTTTAAAACCATTGATCAAAACCTAGATTATGTATTAGATCATAGGTTATATTATCATAAGTATTATGAAAATGCTTTGAAAATTGCATATGAATATAATTTATCAAAAAATAATTATGAAGAATACTTTAAAGAAGTAGAATATACAGAAGGAAAAGAATGGGAAGAAATGACATCTAATTTTGCTGTTTCTAAAACTTTTGCTGGTTCTCATGAATTAGATATAGATGAACTTTTAAATAGAATTTATAAGAAATCAAAAGACTTAGATAAAACAATTTCTAAAGGTGATTTAAAAACAAAATATTTTGATTATAAGAAAAGATATAAAAATAAATCTAGTGAAATACTATTCACTAGATGTAGTCTTATTTTAGATTTTGAAAAATTAAAAAATAAAGCAATAAAAAATTATAATCAATCAGACGTAAGAATAGTAGCTAAGTTAATAAAATCATCAAAAAAAATTTCAGATGAAGAAATCTTAGCAATAATATGTAGAGCAATAGCAGTATATAATATAGACGAAAAATCAGATTGGATACTGCCAAGAAAGGCTCAGATATTATCAGCATTAATTTTTATTAATAAAAACAAAAGATTTGGACATCTAGAACAGATAAATACAGGAGAAGGAAAAACTTTAGTAGCAGGAATAGTAGCAGCTCATAGAATATTAAAAAAAGGTAAAAAAGGTAAAGTAGATATCGTCACATCTTCGATAGAGCTTATAAAACAAAATATTGATGAGATGAAAGGTGTTTATAAGATGTTGGATATTTCTTATGCTCGTAATGATGTAAATGAAAAATATCAGGATGATGAAGACAAAAAGTTAAGAAAAATATATAAGAAAAATATAGTGTATGGAACTCCATTGGATTTTGCAAGTCATATAATACAAGATCAGATTGAAAGAAAAAATATAAGAAGTGGAAGAGGATTTGATTATGCAATATTAGATGAAGCAGATAATTTGCTATTTGATGCATATGGTACCAGGGCTTTATTATGCCCAAAAATTCCAGGTATGAATCATTGTTTATTACCTTTAGCTTCTGCTTTTAAACAAGTAGAATGTTTCAAAATGAGAACAATTCAAAAGGATAATGAGTACTTCTATTGTAAAAAGGATTTACTTTATAAAGATGGAGAATTTTCAGCGGATTCACGTCCTTTTGAAGATATCAGTGAATATTTAATAAAGGTAAATGATCCAAGCGAAGCAATAAAAGAACATATTAAACTTTTAATAAAATCACAATTTAGAACATTAGATAAGACAGTTGAAAAAGATTGGGAAGAAAAAAAGAATCATGAATATAAATTACATTGTTTAAATGAAAATATAGAGGATATTAAGAAACAAATAAAAACCCTAGAAGATAAAGGAAAAACGACAAAAAAGGAAAAGGAAATATTAAAAGAAAAAAATCAAAAATTAAATAAATTATATGCAAAAACTGGAAATTTAAATTGGTTTTCCAGAAAAAATCAAGAGAAAAAAACTCCATGTATCCAAACTCCAAAACATCTAAGAGATTATATACAATATAAAATTCCTATTTGGATTGAAAAGAGTTTTTACTTAAAAGATTATTACAAAAATGAAAGAGACTATATAATCAAAGAAGGGAAAACAAAACATGTAGATTATAATAATACAGGTGTAGTATCAGATATGCGATTTAGTGATGGAGTAGGTCAATTAATAAGTTTAATAAATAAAACAAAGCTAGAACAAGAAAATCCTATAACCAGATATTTATCATATCATTCTTATTTCAAAAAATATAAGAATTTATTAGGAATGACTGGTACAACTGGTGATGAAACTTTACATAAGTTTTTTGATGAATTATTCGGATTGAAAATAGTTATAATTCCACCATTTGCTGAAAGAACAATATATAATAAAAAGAAAAATGGATATATATGCAAAGAACTTAAACCGATAGTTTTAACAGATGAAGAAGAATGGAAAGAAGAAATATGTAAAACAATAGCACAAAAAACGAAAAATAATATTCCAAGTTTGATTATATGTAAAGAAATAAAAATAGCTAATAAAATAAAAGAAAAGCTAGGAAAATATGAGATTGGATCTTCAAGGGTATCTCCTTATACAGGAGTAAAAGAATTTAATATAAAAAATCTTAATAAAAACGATATAATAATATCAACAAATATATCAGGGCGAGGAACTGATCTTAGAACAAATAAAGAAATTGAAAAAAATGCAGGTTTATATGTGTGCGTAATTTTTATCCCAAACAATAAAAGAATAGAAATTCAAAATGTTGGTAGAACTGCAAGGAAAGGAAATAGAGGAACAGCACAGCTCATAATTTATGATCCTTATGGCAGAGATATTAAAACAATGAAAGAAGAAAGAGATGAAAATGAAAAAAGAAGGATTGAAAATTCATATGAACATATTCAAAATATAGTTAACAAAGATAAGTTGTTTTCTAAATTTTGTGATTTATTAAATACAAATTACGAAAACTATCAAATATGTCATAGAAGAGCAATAATAGAAAGATGGGGTATATGGCTTAAAATGAATGAGAATTTGATTGTAAATGACTATAAAAAAGCTTTAAAAGAATATGAAAATTTTGAAAAAGAAATATTAGAAGAAAAAAGGGGTAAACATAAATCGGTAATAAAGAATCCTTATTATTATACTTTAATAGGTAATAACCTTTTAAAATCAGGAGAAAGGAAAATAGAAAAAAATAAAAAAGCAGTATTTTGGAAATATAAATGGAAATATAAATTCGAAGATGCTATAACTAGCTATAATAAAGCAATAAAATTAGATCCTATTTATAGTATAGAAGCTAGGTATTATAAGGCATATGCTCTAATAAAACTCGGTTATTATCATTTAAATATACCCAAGAAGTTACTTAAAGAAGTAATAGAATTAACCCAAAAGTATCAAATAGATGAATTGCAGACATTAGCGGGTCTTATAACAAAAAAAGAAAACCATAAAGCAATAAAACAGATTAAAAATTTGATTTGTATACATGCTAATAAAATACAATCTGCAGAAAAAGTAATAAGAGATATTAAGTACGTTCAAAATAATAGTAATCATAATATAGCAGTAGAATTAATATATTTAAGCAGAATATTTAAAGATGAATTTAAAGATGAAATAAAATTTGTAAAAGAAAATAATGGTTTGTTTGCACTTTTTGGATCAGATACTTCAAGAAAGCCTTGTTTGATTGAATGGCTTATTACATCATTAGTAAATGTAACCACATTTTTATTTGGACTAGGAATGTCGCTAGTTCCAATACCAATAATATCCAACATTGGCATTGGATTAATGTGTGAATCAGTTTCTAATTTTATTTGTACTTCATATGACTACTTTATTAATGGAAAACTTAACATAGCAGAATGGGCAAAAAGTAAAGTTAAAAGCATGATAATATCAGCAAGCGTAGCATCTTTATGTCATTTTGCAGGAATTAGTAATATTTCATCAGCAGGAAATGCGCCAGCTTCACAAGGAGCTAATGAATTTACAAAACAAGTATTATTAGCAAGTATGAAAACTGCCCTTTATTATGGAGCTATTGGAGCAATAGGACATATAGCATCAAATAAAGCTTTAGAAATTTATGAAGCATCACAATCAGAAGAAAGATTAAAACAAAAAAAAGAAATAGAAAATAAAATATGTGCTAGGTTAGAACGTAATCCAATAGTAAAAAATGCTATAGAAATAGATAAAAATTTAAAAAATAATAATTGGCAAACTAAATTAAATAATGATGCAATAGAAGTTATAAAAAATCATAATTCAGGAGATTGGTCAGGAGATGCAAAAGCTATTGGTAATGCGGTTTGTAATAATACTGCTAAAGAACGTAAACTTTTATTTGATGCACAAATCAATATTATTCATTCAGGATGTAAAACTTGTCAAGCTGAAACATATTTAAATAAATTTCTAAGCGATTATGAAAATAGAATAGAAAAAAAATATAGAAGAAGAATAGATGAAGAATTATCGAAATCCAAGAAATCAAAATTAATAAGAAAGAAGATTGCTGATAAAACAAATAAAATAAACTTAACAAAAGGATTTATAAAAAAAGAAATATTAAAAGGATTCAAGCCAGCTTATATAGAAGAAAAAGAATTTTGTAGCAGACCTCTAAAAGCAAATCTAAAAGCCACAACCTATATTCCATCAAATGTAGAGTATCTAAGTCAACAAATATCAGAAAATGTAAGTGATGTAATAAATAATAATAAAAAAGCTTCAATTGGAAATTTTATAAGTCAATCAGCAAGCTTAGTATCAAATTATACTGCTTCTAGCTTAATTAATAAAGATCAAGATGAAAGTAAAGAACAAGATGAAAAATTGGAAGAAAGTAATTCAATAAATGCTGTAAATAAATTTGAAGAAAAATATCCAAGTAATATTAATAGAACTTCATTACTAGATGGAGGAGGGACAAAACAAGATATGTTTTATTTTGGAAATAATGCCTTGCTGCCAAAATCAAATAACGAAAATTTAATAGGGAATAACTTTGATTATTTCAAAAAGCCAAATACGAACAAATTATTAATCAATAATAAAGAATATAATTCACTCCCAATATCAAGTAAAGTAGGAAATACATCACTAGGTTATCCTTTAAAAGAAAATGATATATTTAATTATAAAAATCCTTATAATATATTTCCAGATTATTGTTATGAAAAATATATAAAAAAATCTAACTTTGGAAGAGGTTTAGATTGTTCTTTGAAATTTGGTGATAATTTATCATTTAAAAATGATAATAATTTAGATGAAAAGGGTTCTGATTATGGTTATTTAAACAATTTAAAATCGATAAATAATAAAAAGACATCTCCAGCATCTAAGAGAAAATTGGTTGTTAAAAGCAAAAGCAACAAATTTACTGGGGATCCTTTAAATACTCATTTGTATGAATCTGAGTATGTTGATGAGAAGGAAAGTTCAAATAATGATAATGGGTTTAATAATAGGTTTCCTTTCTTTACAAGTTATAATAATAACGTTTTAAGTAATTTAGATTCATTATTTGGGAATGAAAGGGTAAAACAATATAATCAAACAGATGAAAATAATAATTTTGATGATCCATTATTGAATCAGTTAGTAAATAATGGTACATTCAATGAGGATCTTTTGAAGTTAAAGTTATTAGAGAAAAAATATAATGAATTATATACAAATGAAGATTTATTAAGTAAAAAAGAACAAGAAAAAGAAAAAAAACTATTTGAAGGTAAGCTTAATAAATATGTAGATAAAATTAGAAAGATAGATGATAAGCTTTCTCCTTATTTAGATAAAGGGAGTACTTGTCTTACGGTTTTGAATGTAGCTAGAGTATTAGTTGCAGGGAGTAATCCATTGTTGGCTTTAGGTATTTCTCACGCAGTAGGATGTGTAGTAGAAAAGGCAATAGAGAATTTAGATGTTTTAAAGGATAATTTATGTAAGTTTTTTAAAAGTATAGATTCAAAGCTTAGTGATATAAATCAGAAATATTTATGTGGGTTGATTTTGAAGGCGATTCATGTTTGTGCAAGTAAAGGGGCATTGAAGTTGTCGTTTGGGGTTGTGGGGAATAAGAATGTTAAGAAATTATTAGCTAAGTTAGGGAAGAGGTACAAGGCGGGGAATGGCATTAAAAATAATGTTTATTTGAATAAAGGTAAAGATCAAGTATTAAAATCTAAAAGGTCATATCAAAAATTATTACAAGAGCATCAACAAAAATTGAGGGATTATAAACTAAATCCAGATAAGTTTGATAATAAAGGAATATTGAAAAATGCTAGTAATAAACAAATCAGAGAAAAAATAATTGAAGGTAGAATAAAAGAATTATCTTCTCAAATCCATAAGCATAAAACAGAATTGATCAAAATTGAAGAAGCTCTTAAAAAATGAAGATAAGGATTGAAGAATTAGAACATTGTTTTAAGGAAATAATAAAAAAGCTAAAAGAAAAGAATATTAATCCTATCGAGTTAGATACAGACTATTATCAAATAATACCCACTGATCAATGGGATAATTTTGAGTATAATGAAACTCCTAACGTAGGCTCTTTATCTGACGATATAGAATCATTACAAAAAATGATTAATAATTCAGAAATACCATGTACATACGTAGATTTCGATCGTATTGCAAGCATCTTAAGAGCAATAAGCCAAGAAAATAATATACCTATAGAAGATTAAAGGGATTTCAACTTAACATTTTTAATAAGCGCATCAAGTGTATACAGGATATGATTTCTATCCTCCTCAGAAAAAGAAGCAATCTCATTCAACCTTTTCAGCATAGCAGGATCCTTAAGAATATCTAAGTCATCACTATCACCAAGTAAAAAACTAGGAGTTGTTACAAGAACCTTAGCCAATTTCTTAATCACATCAATAGTAGGTTTAACCTCATCTCTCTCATACTTACCAATAATAGAATGATTAGTACTCAATAACTTAGCAACCTCATTTTGTGATAAATTTTTAGCTTCTCTGCATTCTCTTAATTTTTTGCCAAAACTGATCATTTAGATTCTTTTATGGTATAAAAAGGTAATTAATTAACAACAATTACAAAGATATTGCATATAAATGAATAAAAAAATCTTAAAATATTTTGCAATGTTAGTCATAAGATATATATTTGAGTTATAAATGAACAAGTAGAAAATAATAAAATATTTTCCCAATGAAAAAAGACAAAGAAACAAGATACCTAACAATCCAAAAAAAGCGAAGAAAAAGCAAATGGGAGATATGCAATACAAAAACTTAAAAATATGCACGAAAACAGAGACGAACAAAACGTAAGAGTAAGATATCAAATCATCGGAGATGGCGGATATAACAGAACAGGCTGGATTCCTAAAGAAAAAGTAACAGTACCAACACTGACAATACAAGGATCTTGGTTTTCCGATGAAGGCCTGAATGATAAAATGGAAATGATAAGAGAAGAATTTTTAATAATCAAATTAAAAAATAACGAT
>PJEL010003139.1_pt1 | contig 14428 bp, 17 predicted proteins | sample 1853271 | NCBI WGS metagenome assembly PJEL01 (sample SAMN08108733, study PRJNA415343) | Invertebrate metagenome, whole genome shotgun sequencing project. | host: Globobulimina | place: Sweden: Gullmar Fjord | collected 2015-08 | reverse complement strand
CCGTAAAACTCGTGAAACTTTTCAGCGCCAAGGCGCATCCATTCTTCTATGTCTTCTTCAACCCATACCACGCGGCCGCTTGATGCCTTGTGCGATTTAGGAAACTGGCCGCGCTCTATTAAGCGGTAAATTGTTGAACGGTGAATACCGCACTTTTCTGCCACATCGGCTGGGCGTAAGTAGCGGTCGTTAATGGTGATAACTTCGCCGCGTAAATTGCGGCGGTAGTGATCGGCTATATTTGATTGGTTCATGCTGCATCGTCCTTGTTTGTTTTTTGGTGATCGGCGAGCAAATCGTTTACCGATACTTCGCCATTTGTTAGTTCTGAAATACGCGATATGTATTTCGCAGGGGCTTGGCAATGGCGGTTAATCCAGTACCAAATAATGTTTTGTTTTGTTCTTAACAGCTTGGCGGCTTTTGTTTGGCCACCAATTATTTCTATTGCTTTTGCTACGGCGCTCATATTTCCTCCAAGCAGTATTTATCAATTAAACCGATAATAGACATCAGTTAAACCGATGTCAATATCGATTTAACTGATTAGACAAAATAAAATAAAAAGCAGATAATCGGTTTTTATCACTTTAAGCGATTTTTAATATTAGGAATTTACAAATGGATTTAGGTAAAAGAGTAGAAAAAAGACGTATTCAGTTAGGGATGACACAAGCGCAATTAGGTCTAATAGCAGGCTTAGCTCAAAACTCTATTCACAATATTGAATCTGGCGAAACAAAACGCCCTCGCAAAATAGATGCACTCGCGGAAGCTCTAAACTGTACCCCAGAATATTTGCTGTTTGGGATTGGTGAAACTCAAGCTGATAAGAAAAGCGTTAACAATAACGTTTCATTAGGCCCAATAATTAAATCTACTGTTCCATTGGTGAGCTGGGTGCAAGCAGGTGCTTGGTCAGAAATAAACGAAGTGCGCGAATGTGATGCAACGCGCTATATGTGCCCTGTTAATTCGAGCGATAAAACGTTTGCATTAAAAGTACAAGGTGTGAGTATGGAGCCTAAGTTTTACGAGGGTGATTTAATATTTGTAGACCCTGAAGCTGAATGCATTCATGGTTCTTACGTAGTAGCGCGCCTAGACGATAATAACGAAGCCACCTTTAAGCAGCTAATTATTGAAAGCGGCCAAAAGTTCCTAAAAGCCGCCAACCCCAACTGGCCTGAGCAATTAATACCAATTAATGGTAATTGCACACTGGTTGGTAAAGTGGTGTTTGCGGGTAAGTCGTTTTAGTTAAACACCAGGCACAAAAAGCCCGCACTTGGCGGGCTACTTGTTAACTGCCAATAACGGCTGAAATTATTATTAAAATAAATCCAAATATATTTGCTGACTTTTGAGTTAGATCTGAATGGCTTTTGCCTTTTTCCTCAGCTGTTTTTTTATTGGTTGAATTAATTTTGTTTAGTAAAGGCGGAATTAAAAAGCCAATGGCAAAAAAACTTACAACTCCGGCTAAGAACTCTTTATTTTCAAAATTTGAAATCACTCCGCCTATTGCTGATAGACCTAAAAACCAGCCAATAACGATACTGATTGTGCTTGGTTTTTTTGTTATTTGGTTGTTTGTAGGTTTTTGCTTTGTGCTGTTAAGTAAGCTCTCTTTTTTAACTGTTTTTGGCGCTGCTTTTTTAATGGTTGATTGAGTTAATGAAGGGGTTGCTGGGTTGTTATGTTGGTTCAGCCCTTCAATTTGTTTATTTACTAGCTGCTGTACGCTAATTAATTCACCCGTTTCTATAATTGCTACGTCATTTTCAATTCGGTCGGCTCTGAATGTGCGTATTGCGTTGGCTTTATAACAAAAGCCATAAAAGTAGGTTAAGCCATTATCAAATATGATGGCATCAAGCCTTAATTCTCTATTTGACGCTTCTTTTTTGCTATTTATATATTGAAAGTTAATTTTTATCGACGGTTTTAACGTGTGCTTTGTTACTTCCTCAATCCATGATTCTTCAGGGGGGTCATCTGTGTGAACTTTTCCACCTGAAATGCTTATTTTAATTGCTAAATCACTTTCATCATTCGCTGATAACTCTTGATCATCATCTTCTATTATTTGGCTGTATTCATTAAGCTTTTCTTCTGCTAATTCTTTTATGTCGCCTTCATTAAAGTCTGTAACGAATACCCAAACTGCGGCTTTGTATTTTTCTGGATATTCAAACTCACTTAGTCCTTTTTCAATTTCATTTATATATGCCTGTTGTATTTTTTGTATTTTTTCTACCATTGATGGTAATGCTTTAATTAGCGTAGGCTTTTTTAAAGTACCGGTGTTTTGCTCTTCAAAAATTATTAGTTCGTGAATTAACTGACCTTTATTTTTTGATACCTTTAACCCTGCTTGTTTGGCTAGTTCTTTTATATCTGGCAGTTTCATTTTAGATAAATAGCCTTGCCAATCATTATATTCTAGCTCTTTTATTTGTTCCGCTACCTTGGCTTTTAATAATTTTTTTGCAAAATCTTCGCTTACAACTTGAGGTTCTTCTTGTAGCTCTAGCTCTTCTGTATCATTTACAAATATATCTAACTCATTCCAATAAGTTTTAATCCATAGCTCTTCACCTAATATTTTATTTTTGTTTGCCATAACCATGTCTTTGAAGGTGTCGACTTCTGGGTCGTAGTCGTAATGACTATTAAACTCTTCATCGTATAGTCTTAAAAATTGCTCTTTATTTTTTGGCTTTTCATCTTGAAGCGCATATTTAAGCCCTGATAGGTCGCTATCATCTTTAATTTTTACGCTGTTTGTTTTAGTGGTAGGTAATTTTTTAGCAGTGAATTTACCGTTTTCGGTTTGATAATAGCTGTAATCCATAACAGTTCCTTTTAGGTTAATGTTATAGGTTAAGTTTTTGTTCAGTTTTGAACAAGCTGGGGATTTATACAGCTTTTTTATAACAGAATCGTAAATTTGTTACCCGTTATATTTACCGTAGTTTCATCTATCTTTTTTAAGGCTTTACTATTTAGGTCCATCAATTGCGCTTTAATTTTAAAAGTAGCTACTTGGTTTTTTTTATCTACATCTACAACGGTCAGTTGTGCATAAGTTGCATGGCCTGATGAGCGAATAAATGTTTGCCCATTTAATTCAGCAAACAATGCAAAGTTAGTATTATTTTTTGATTCAGAAAAAAATTTAGTCCCTGTTTTAATGTCTTTTTTTCTGATCGCAAATGAGTAGTGGTTTTGTGGGTTTTCTCCAAATGAAACAACAACTGATTTGTCTATCCCTTGAATGAAATTAAATGCGGTTACTTCTGTATATTTGTGTGTTTCTACGCCTGAGCAACCGAATAAAAGTACTACTAACCCTGTTGCTACAATCCATGTTTTTGTATTCATCCTGATACCTTGCTTTCCCTGATTAACTTAATATAGTAAAAATAAGCGTTAATTCAATGTTTTTAACTTCATAGATAATCATAAATATCTAAAAACCGCCAATCCCAATAAACGGTAATTGTACGCTAGTTCGTAAAGTGGTTTTTTGCAGGAAAATCGATTTAGTTTTACTGAATTACAGGCACAAAAAAGCCCGCGTTTGTGCGGGCTGTTTTAACAAGGAAGGCTATTCATCTTCTTCAGAATCAAGAATCCATGGCTCTGCATCACTGTATCCTGATTCATCACAAGCGAATGCTAAATACTACTAATACTTTTCAAAGCATTCGTAGTATTTTAATCTGAGATTAGCGAGAGACTAGATAATAAAAATCTACTTCCTTTATTTTCATTTGAATCAAACCATTCACAATAAGCTTCATTGTCCTCGATCCAACTTATCGTCATTTTAGGGCCACCACTTTTAAGCTGTACGACATTTCCAGCATTAAATTCAATTTCCATTTTATTTATCCTTTGTTGATATTGATTTTTATTAAAATTTTATCCGAGAGCATTCCACTTATTTTTACATGAAAATGACCTCATTTTATGAGCTTCCATTAATAGCAAATAGTATAAATTATTGCCAATAATAAATACTATTTAGTAACACAGCGGATAAACTCTTCCCAGACTTCAATACTATGTTTCTTCTCTTTCATGTAGTCGTATCTGTCGTAATGCACGCTTGATACATCAAACTTATTGTGTTGCTGGAGTATGTCTCGGTTTATTTTATCTATGCCTGCTTTGCCCATGAGTGTTTTACACGTTCTGCGTAGGTCGCGAGGATTAAAGTTTGGCACTTTATTTTTTTCGCACCATCGTAATATTGCCATTCTTAATGTTGATATGTGTGCGGTTGCTGTTGGGTTGTCGCGATGCGGGAACATTTGCCCAGCTTTACCGCTTTGCTGCATTAGCTCTTGAATTATGGGTATTGCGGTTTCGCATAATGGCACTATATGATCGCCCCGCTGTTGTACTTTTATTCTGCTAGCGGGAATGGTGAATGTTTTGCTTTTTAAGTCAAAGTCACTTACGTAAGAGCCGTAAACCTCATTTACGCGCTGGCCACCAAGTAATAATGCCAGTTTTATGTATTGGTGGGTGTAATAAGGTAGGTCATCCGCATTCCATACTTTTTTTAGTTCAGCCTCGCTTAACCATCGTTCGCCTTTGTTTTTTGGCGTTTCAAAATTAATATCTCTGATGAAGTTTGTTTTTATGTCGTATAGGTTTGGCTTTTTGTACTGCTCTGGCGAGTTATCAAAATCTATGGCAAATTTTAATATGCTCATTAGTACACTGCGAACCAGTCGTGCTTGTTCTTTTGCGCCACGGTTATAAACACGGTAAATAATGTCGCGGGCCATGTCGATTGTGAACTCGTCGGGCATTAATTCGGGTTTTATAAATGGGGTAATGTTTCTTTTAATGAGCTTTTCAGTTCGGTCTATTGTTGACTCTGCCCAGCGTGTACTTATGAATACGTTAAAGTCATCGAGCATTTGTAACATGGTACGCTTTGCTGATGATTCAAACTCTGCTTTTTGAGTTTCTAATTGGTGTTCTTGCGGGTCGATATTGTCACTTAATAAGACTGCTATTTTGGCATGTTTACTACGCGCTTTTTTAAGATCAACGGTAGGGTAATTACCAAGTCCTATTACTTTACGCTTGCCATTTATGTGGTACTGAACTCGAAACGTTTTAGCGCCTGATTCACTCACTCTTATTTGTAGACGCCCTTCCCCATAGTTACCTGATTCGGTTAATACGTAACGTTTTTCTTTGGCTTTAAGCGCCTTAATTGATTTGTCTGTAAAGTTCATATATTGCCATTTGAAACTGTGACCACCACATGGGTCACAGTTTTGGTCACAGATTAGTATGCGATAACAATAACAGAAAGAGACAAAATGAAAAGCCTTAGACTATTAAAAACGAGGGTTTCCAGTGGGTTGCGACAAGCTAATACTGGATGAAATCTAAAAAACCGACATGCCAAGTAATTCACACATAAAATAAATAAACCTTTAAAAATAATTACTTATAAATAAAAATGAAATTCAAATTTTCTTTTGGTCACAGTTTTGGTCGTTGTTTTGTTTTTGTAACGCTAAATTTAAATTATTTATAAGCTTGATAGTGACATTGTTAAACATCACCAGAATAAAGGCAAACAGTTATATGTTTAGCTTTTACAAAAATCGATTTTTTTGCATACTTTTTTTAGTGTTTTTAAATTTCAGTTTTGTTTTTGATTAAGTATCTGTTTTATATTGATTTTGTTACCTGTCTTAAAATACGCCCAGATCCTTAAAACCTCACGTAAACGAGCTAAGTTATTGTTTATTAGTTTCATTATTTTTAATTCTTTATAAATTACAGGCGGTTAAACTGTAAAACAGTGAAATTAATAACGATCTTTTCAGATCCTTGATCTGCTAAGAACCTTATATAGGGCGCTGGCTGGCGGTTTAAATGAAGTACTTTAAAACTGTAAAAAAATAATGATAAAGAGCGCGCAGGAGGGTGAGGAAGAGTGCGGATTTCGTCTAAATTTCTTCCTTAGTCCTTGTCTTATTTTACTGATAGTGTAGGTTATAAGCTGATATTAACTTATGAGGGATTATACGTGACTAATAAAAGAACGTTCTTAAAAAAGCCGATTTCAGATTTAAAAGGGCATCCCCCAGGCTCTGCTAATACCTTCGAAGGTTGCACATTCAATAATAATGGTATAGGTATCCACAACGAAGCATGTGTTCCTATGAATATGAAAAACACTCACTTTAATAATAATGGAATAGGCATAGTTAACGGAACAACCGAGCAAAGATTTCTAGATACTTTAATTAGAGATGGAGCCGACCAACGCTTTCAGTATTGCCAAGACTTAAATAAGATCAAAGAAGAAACAGATGAAGAAGTGAAGTATAATTTAATAAAAGAATCATCCATAAGTAAACGTCTTTCATCTTTTGCAAGTATCGCAACAATTTCCACATGGTTAAAAAATATTATTGATGGTACGGGTGATTTAAAATGGAATGAAGTGTTAAAAGCTCTGATGGGAGGATAAATACCAAAACTCAGAGTTTTTAGGACGGTGAGCTACTTCAGCTTTCCGTCCGATGAGATTACAAAACTACTTTGATATACCATCTAAACGCACTTTTTGCGCTTCTATCTCTACATTATAGTTTTTAAAAACAGCCTCCTCCTTTGGCACTACAGAGTTGTCATGTGTATGATTTGAACATGTTTCACATAATTTTTTTACTGTTGCCATTAGTTCTGATAGTAACTTGAGCACGTTCTCGCTGTCGCTGCCTAACCATGTTTTGGGGCTGCGGTGGTCTTGCTCTTTAGTTGCTATTACTTTGCGTGTTTCGCATTGCAGGTCGGCTAATTTGCCGATGATTTCTTTTAATGATTCATCTGTTTTGTTTTCAAAGTTGCCGTGTTCATCAATGTGTTGGTATACACCGTCACGCACTTGGGTGCGGGTTTCACCTTCTTTGATTACGGGTAGGTCCCAGCCAAAGGGCAATACAGTTCTAATGAATGGTTTATCGGCTCGGCCATAGGCAAAGCCAATTTCTACAATTGAATTAATAGCCGGCGGTTCTAATCGGCCAGCCTTATCGCCTGCACCGGGTAATGGAAGTGGCACGGCTTGAAGTGGTTTTGATTTGGTGTCTGTGCCGTTTTCGTCAATGAGTTGCACGTTTACAGCATAGCGTGGGTAAAACGCATCGCTGCCACGTTCGCCATCGATGGCGGGTAGTTCTGGCAATGCAACTACTCTACCCCATCGCGGTAAATGTAATTGGCCGGTTAGTTCTGGAAACAACCGGCGCACAATTCTTAATATCGCTTTTTCCATTGTTACCAACTTATCTTCATGTTTGTATCTTGAAACTCAACAGCGGTTATACGTTCGCCATTGGCTATAACATTTGGGCGTATCATTGGTGCTGCTGGCATTTTTGCGGTTTTGCCTGCTTGATGATCGGTCATGAGTTCTTTTGCTATTGTTACTGGTTTATCAAACCAAAACGAATCAGCATAACTGCCAACAAATACTTTGCCGTTACCTTGTTGATACCACACAAAATCGGCAATACGGAACGCACGGCCAATATTGTTTAACATGGCATAGCCTGAACTATCAGAGTAAAAACACGGTATGGCCGTATCAGCATAGGCTTTATCTGGGATTACAAAATCAACGCCTGTTTGCGCTGTGATTTCGTCAAGCACTTGGCGCATTGTAGGATGGCGCAGCATCACCGTTAAATTGTAAGCGAGTGATGCAGACCACTCTCGGCAAAAAAGCGTAAACCACCCATTAACTGCAGGTAGCACACGTTCAACATAGCCGTTAAATACGCGGTCAACCATATCGCCCCAACCTAAATCAACCGCAACCGGCGCTAACTTAGCAACGCTTTGGTTAACGGTTATTTGGCAGTTACCTGGCGTTGATGCTTGCAGCACTATCCAGTGGTCTTTCATATCAACTTTACTATCGCTGATATAAGCGCGAGCAATAAAACGAGCGTTGGCGGTTGTCATTACACGGTTCTCAACGATTCAAAGTTTTTTTGTAGATGATCACCAATATTTGCATATTGTACCTTGCTTTTACCGCCCTGTTGGTTGGCTTCGGCTTGTGGTGTGCGCTCTTCTACTTTTTGCGGTACTGAGCGATATTCAACAAGAGTAAAACTAATCGCCCATTGGCGGGTAGTTTCTTGTTCAACCGCTTCAATTTTACTGCTAAAACGCACTTGTTTAACCCCCAGCGTATTTGCAGTGCGATTACTTATACGATAAATAACACGCGCTCCGCCCTCAGTCGCTTCGGCTAAATTAAACAAATCGGCCAAGTTATCAGCCATAGTGAAAGGTAAAAAACCACTCACAGCCAACGTTTTAGCCTTAATACCGGTTTCAGCCTGATCAGTACTTGATGATTGGCCGCTGGCGTCTTCGCTGGCAAGCTCTTGGCTAGCCGTAATGCGAAGTGATTTTAACTGTAAGCGAGTAGAGTTTAGGTTTAACAATCAATCGCTCCTACAAACTGTGGCAAAGTTCTCAAATGCTCATAAGCTTGCAAAGTATAATTTCCACCCTCGTTACTTGGTACAAACGAAAAAGGAAATAAGCCAATTGCCGCAGGAGCATTTGCACTTTCACGTATCTCCATTTTCACAAGTAATTCATTCTTATTCCCGGCAATATCCATAACACGCCAATATGCATCTTTGGTTATTACTTGCTGTGTTGCGCCGGATAGGTTTTGTGTAAAGTTCATTTTTAACGCCATAATTTATACTCCTGTTAGTTCTAATCGGGTATTGGAAATATTTTCACCACCAACAACTTGTGCAATAACATATTGTTCATGGCTTTGGGTGCCATTCAACTCTATCGTGATGGAACCATTATTAGATGCAGTAACATCAAGGTTCTCAGGTTTCAATCCAACCCAATCTATTTTTGTTTGGGTTAAATTATTGAAATTAGTTAAAGTACATTCACCACTTCGTAATGAATAACCATCATAAATACCGTTAAAATAAAGCTTCATTATTGCCTTTTGCGGCAAGGCAATCGGTAAAGTGAATACCTTTGCATCACCTGCAATTTTGCTCAACCTATATACCTGTTTATCTGTATCAACTTGGCCACGCGGAAGCACTTCTGATATGGCATCTGCTTCAAAGTCCTTGCCAATCATTGGGCCGTGAATCCCCCCTTCAATCACAACCTTAGCACCGTTAATTGCTTTAACAATTGCATCATCAAAGTAAGACTGGCCACAAATTCCGCGCGCCATAACCATAGAATTATCAGCTAACAGCGCATGCATAGCGCCACCACCTGGCGCCTTTCCCTGCATAAACAGACCATTGATATCTAAGAATTTTTGATTTATTGCATGCACACCAACGTCAGTGTTTTCAACATAGTGACTAATGATTGCATTGTTCCAACCTGAGCGATTGTTATCGTACCCTGCATCTAACCTAATACCTGTTCCTTTCGTTCCATTTGGCAGTACATCGTTTGACGAACCGTCTGATTCCTGTCCCTGCGTCGTACAACTCATGTAAGTTGCACACATAGACGCAGCCCAAATCCCTACTTCACCACCACTACAAAATACATTGTCAAATACAAGTGCATTATGAAACCAACCATTTTGCCAACTATTCCAATTGTTCCCAGTCTCTGGGTTGCTATTATCTTCTTGATAAGCTGCACGGGCCAACCGTACTCCACAGGTATTGCCTTGCAATGTTAAATTACGAAAATCATTCCAAATAGAATAGCGTTGCCAAATACCATACCTAAACCCTTCTATAAAACTGTCAGTAAACGAAGATTGACGAGACTGCTTGCCATCATTCGTTGTAATAGCTCGACCAATTTTATTTATATCAGTATTTTTTATTCTCACTTTCCCAACCGACATTTGATCTCTAGCTACAATAACGCGAATATCTTGGTTTGTTTCAATACTACTCGCATGCTGGCTTTCCCCTTCTATCACGAATGTACTTGCAGTATTGGTTGCATCTGGTATTACCGATTGATTAACAGAATATGCGCCAGCTGGTAAAAACATGCGCCCTCCACCATCATTCAGCATATCTATTCGCACTTCATTAATGGCGTCATCAGCTCCTTGGCTAATATCACCATAGCTTGACACATCATAATGACCTGGGCGGTACCACTGAGCTTCATTACTTAAAGGGCTGCGACGAACTACTTGCCCTTTTTTTGCGCCAGTACTGCTTACAAGGCCACTAGTTTGGCGAAGGTCTGTTATACCACCATCAGCGTTTAAAATAGCCAATTTATGCACGTAATGCTTTATGCCTTGTGTATCAATATAATCGCCTAGATCTATATTCGTCACAGTAAATTTAATTTGAGGGCGCCATGTACTGTTCGCATTGCCTTCAAACCAAGCATCTACATAAACAAATTGAGGGTAATTTTCTACAGTAAAAATATGTTCGTTCTCAAGCTCAACACGTAAGCCACTTACATAACCTACACCCGGTAAAATTTTAAATGAATCTGCTGCATCTCTTGGTTCTACCTTAAAGCCATCATTAATAAACCAGTCCTTTCCGTTCAAGTCACTAGCCAATTGTCGAGTTAATTCATCCATACCGCTTAGGCGTGCGGTAAAGTCTAGCTGCCATGTTTCTGGCGCTACATTAATACCGGTTAAATCTGCAATGCCTGAGTACTCAATACCAAAGTTGCGGTTTAAGGTATTACCTGCGGCACCCGGCTCGGTAATTGTTTTGGCGGTGCTTGGTATGTGGTTAATAGCTACCAATGTTTGGTTTACTGATGAATATAGCCCAACCCAGTTAAATTCGAACGGGCCTGTTACGCTGTCTAGCACGGTTGAGTAAACCACTACGTTTTCGTTAATGCGGCCTACTTGCTGCACTATTTGTTGATGCACTACGTGATCGGTTGGTAAACCTTCATCGCGGTTTATTGGAGCTGTTGCGTCTTGAGCAGGTACGTTTGCAAAAATAAACGTGTCTATATCTAGCTGCTCATTAGCTTGTGCTTTTGCAGCAAAAAGCTTTTCACCTGCAATTGTAATTACTGAAGCCATGTTAATTCCTCTTTTGTTTCAGCTGATAAGCTGTTTATTTTTTGCAATAATAAAATGTGATTCGTTATCCATTAGCGCCAACCCAAGTTTTGGGGTCATGTCGTCATTAAGCTTTGCAAAACCTGTAAGGCTGTCTAATGCAAAGTCGTTTGGCGGTGCAATAAGTGGCATGCTAGCAATTGTGTCGTACTGGTAGCGCCGCGTTGTTCGCCCGTACTGCCTGCAAATGTTATTTATAAGCTGGTTACGCTCTGCTAAGTCTGAGTCTAAAAGCTGCAAGCTCACTACATCCCAATCAGTTTCACTCACACGTTCGTCAATGGTTATCCAGGGAGTACCTAGCTTTTCAAACATGAAATACCACCCCTCTTTACTGCCTGCCCCTTTGGCAAATTGCAGGGCGTATTTAACGCGGGTGCGATACATCAGCTCTGTTTCGTTAGGTATTTGAGTAATGTCTCGCTCCCATGCAAGCAAATTAACCAGCTCAAGTTCGGCGGTCATTGGGTCAAGCTGCTTAGCAGGCCATGCCAGCATGTCGGCTACACGCTGCCAATAAATAACAGCGGCTTGGCGTAGTTTATCTAGCTCACTTGCTGGCCTAGCCAGCCAGTAAGGCATTTTAGTTAGCGCTTGCCAGTTTATGTTCATAGTGCATTACCGTTTTCTATAGTTAGCGCAGTTAAGCGCGGCACATTGTTTTGGCTGGTTATATCGGTTTGGTGCCAATTTAATGAATCAATACCGTCAAACTCTCTATGTAACTCTTGGCTTAATCGGCTAAAGCTAAAGCGGCTAGCGGGTTGTGTTTTAGTCACTGTGTAATCGGTGTTTTCTCTAAACGCACTGCGTATAAAGTTTTCAACGTTTGTTAGCAATGCGGTTACTTGGGTCGCTAATAAATAGCCATGCGGGTAAACAGTTACACCTACACTCACATTTACACCTGGCATGGCAATTACTTGTAAATCGTCGCCATGACCATGGAAGCCTTTTTCCATTACGTATTCGTTTAAATCATCAATTAAGCTTTGGCTGGGTGTACCTGTGTCTAACAAAATATAGGCATTGGCAGTACCAGGGCCACGCGGTGCATCGTGTTCAAAAAATATATTGTCGGTATCAAGGCCACTGCGCTGGGTTAAAATAGCGCGATAAACGGCGTCAATGTGCCAAGGCGCTGCAGCGGTAAATGCGTTACGGGTGCGTAGTTTTAAATCTTGGTTTGTCTCGGCATCCGCGCCAAGCGCATCAAGCCAGTTTTCATCATTTACTGCACTGGCAATACCCGTTACTGACTCAGGTAAAATATGGTAATAACCTGCGCCTAGGTTGTATGCTGCCCCTGCATTTTCGGCAACAACAGGCACTAATACGCTTGCTTGGTTTTCAGGTAAAATTACATCATCAACCGTTAGCACACGGTAAACTGTGCCATTTATCGCGTCGGTTTGTATTACCGTGCCAGCACTAATTAATAAACCTGGGCCTGTAATTGCTGCGCGATTAAATCGCACTTTGCCATGTGCTCGCTCTTCACTTTTACGCGTTAGGTCGTGCTCCCATGCTTTGGCTTCAATAAACTCGCTATCAGTGGCCGTTTGCAAAAACAGATTAGGGAGTATTTTTTCAATTAATATTTTGTTCACTACCCATGTGGCAGGCTTTGCCACAATCGCGCTAATAAGTCGCCAAAATGGTGAATAAGGCGAGTCGTTAGCAATAATACTGCCGCTTTCATCTACGTCTTGTTTAAATAGCGTTTTCCAGCCCTCTTCGGTGGTGGGTATACCCGCTTTTTCTACAATGCGTTTAAAGTCAATTATTGGGGTTAAATCAGCCATTATTGCGCCTCTATGATCAATGATGAAATAGCGCCAAATTCGATGGTTTTAGCGTGTACCCACCATTGGCCTTTTTGATTCTCGTTTTGCTCAACTTTTACCGTGCCTGGCATAATGCGCACATCATCTTCAACCAGTAACTTTATTTGTGTTTGGGTATCTTGTGTAACGCCCGTTCCTCGGTCGCTTACTAATAAGTTTGCAAGGCCTGTGTCTAAAATGGCATGCACAATGTCTTGAGCAATAACATCACGATCGGTTAAATACATGGGGTTGTGCCCTGCATCTAACACCACATCACCATGCTTAATATGTAGGTCGATATAAATACTCATGAGTGCATCTCAACAAAGTTCATATAATTGGTATCGCCTTTGGCTGGGTTAATCGTTACGCTGGCAATGTGGGTTGATTTTTGTTGGTTGGCGTTACTAATTTGCTGGGTAATGCCACCTTTTTCGGCTTTACTTCTAATTGGCTCTATTGCGCTAATACTTACAACAGAAGTGCTTGCAACATTGGTATCAATATCAACACCGGGGATCAGGTTTAGCTTGTCTATTATCCAATCCATCGTGTCGTTAAATATGCTTTTTATGCCGCCCCAAACGCTGCTAAAAATACCGCCAATGGCTTTTATCCAGCCCCACTCGCCCATGGTGGCTTTTAAATCGTCCCAGTAATAAATCAGTGCGCCAACAGCGGCTATTGCTAAGGTTATACCCGCCACAATTAAACCTATTGGGTTGGCGTACATCACAATATTTAGCGCCAGCATGGCACCTTTTAAAAAAGTTAACCCAGTGGTGAGTGCAGCCGTTATACCGCCCCACGCCATGGCGCCTACTGTCCATGCAACCATGGCCATTTTGCCCGCGCCCATTATTAACGTGAACAAACCGCCCGCTGCTACTAGGCCAAGTAACGCAACTGCGCCATATCCTATGTACTTAGTAAGCGTTGGGAACTCGTTAGTAAAGCCCACTAAGCCTGTGCCCATATCAGCAATCATGCCTACAAAGTCATTAAAAACAGGCAATATCACCGAAAGTCCCGCATTTTTGACCTTGGTAATCAGCACCGACCGCATGGGCTACATCCTCTATCAAAAGCAGATTGTTCTCGCGGCATAAGGCGTTGATTTCCTGCATGTCGCAAGGATAGCCAGCGTAATGGACGATGATTAGCACCTTGGTTTTTGAGGTTATTTTGCTGGCCACATTTGTTGGTGAGATATTCCAGTCGGCAAATGATTTACTGTCTGCCACTACAGGGGTGGCGCCAACGGCCTGGATCACATTAAGATCTGGAATAAATGTCAGACCTGGAAGAATTACTTCATCACCAGGGCCAATGCCGGCAACATGCAGGGCCATGTGCAGGGCGGCAGTACAACTGGAGACCGCACAACATTTAGCATCGTCACCAAGATAGGAGGAGAAGTTCTTTTCGAAATCTTCAATCCTGGCTCCAGAGAACAGCCATTTAG